>Ga0116193_1000181_pt1 | contig 61605 bp, 64 predicted proteins | sample AD_UKC115_MetaG_FD_89892 | JGI IMG/M metagenome (GOLD analysis project Ga0116193, IMG submission 89892) | Active sludge microbial communities of municipal wastewater-treating anaerobic digesters from Hong Kong - AD_UKC115_MetaG | ecosystem: Engineered > Bioreactor > Anaerobic > Digestate...
TGGGTAGTTTAACTGGGGCGGTTGCCTCCTAAAGAGTAGCGGAGGCGTTCAAAGGTTGGCTAACTTCGGATGGAAATCGAAGTGATAGTGTATGCGCATAAGCCAGCTTGACTGTGAGGAGTACATTCCAAGCAGAGACGAAAGTCGGAGCAAGTGACCCGCTATACGTACATTTGTACATGAATGTGGGATCGATAGCGCAAACGGATAAAAGTTACCCTGGGGATAACAGGCTTATAGCGCCCAATAGTTCACATAGACGGCGCTGTTTGGCACCTCGATGTCGGCTCATCACATCCTGGAGGGGGAGCACCTTCCAAGGGTTCGGCTGTTCGCCGATTAAAGTGGTACGCGAGCTGGGTTCAGAACGTCGTGAGACAGTTCGGTTTATATCCGGTACGGACGTTAGGAAATTTGAGAAGATCTACCCCTAGTACGAGAGGACCGGGGCGGACGAACCTCTGGTGTATCGATTGTGGCCACCTGCTGCATTGTCGAGTAGCTACGTTCGGAATAGATAAGCGCTGAAAGCATATTAAGCGCGAAACTAACTTCAAGATGAGATTTCCCTATGAGGACACAGAAAGAATATCTGTTTGATAGGCGCAAGGTGGAAGTGTAGTAATACATGGAGCTGAAGCGTACTAATAGTCCCATTGCCTTTTTATGTCCTTTTCACTCACGCTAATGCTTGCATTAGCTAGGTGATAAGGTAGACTTAACTAGTAATTGGTGTGTATCACACATGCCGTGAGTCAATTTTTACAAATTTACTTATAATAACCGTGCCTAACGTTTTGGACTCCGAAGCGAGGCTTCTGACCCACCGATTTCTGTAATATCGGCCACAAGTGTCTTACGAAGCCTTACTTCGGTGCCCATGGCGCTAGGGAAATACCTGTTCCCATTCCGAACACAGAAGTCAAGCCTAGCTGCGGCGATTATACTGCCACAAGTGGGAAACTAGCACGGTGCCGAATTATGCACAAAACCACCCGAAAGGGTGGTTTTTGCTTACACAATAGGCTTGTCGGGCCTAGCGTCGCTTAAAAATAGTGCTTCCTAATCTTTTGAGATTATTTTTTGAACGCGTGGGATTACGACGATAGTGATCTTCAATAGTATCGCAGAATTCTTCGAGAACGGCTTCGGGTTTAACTTGATTTATCCATTCACTCGGATCACTTTCTTGGTCAAAACGTATAGTGGTGTCACCGGGGTTCCATTCCCACCCATGGCTCTTTTTGGCTTCACCAGTAGATCTATCTATATCAAATACCTCTATCCCTAGTGTTATCTTTCCTGTTTCAATTTCTGTTTTACGAACTATACCTGAAGGTGTGCTTATTAGGCTATCGATTGGTTTTCTTTCAACTTTTACACCATCCGCTTCAGTAACAACGACTTGATCTGAATTATCCATTAGACCTTCTAGAGCCGAGCTCGCCTTCCACACGAGACCTTGATATGCAATAGGAGTTTCTACTCCTGGTATTGGGGAGTGTTGCTGATTAGGTCCATTTGGTTGTTCCATGTTTTTTTGTTTCCTTAGTTAGGCGAACTTAATGCTAATGTTATCATACTTATTACATTATGTCAATAAAAACGACCGCACTCGCAGTGTCGGTCGTTTTATATTCGTTGGACTTATTATTTGTTTTGATAAGTCCAAACAGGTGCCTGGACAGATCACGCAATTGATCTGGATTCGCGTAATGAGACGAACTATATTTATAGTATACCACCAGGTGAATATATGCAACACTAGCATGATAATAAAATTGCTTATCGTAAATATTGACAAAAAGGCTATGCTATGCTAATATAGACTTATACACATAGCACATATGAGTTATGTGAGGTAAAAGAGAGGGCCCGACTACTGTTGTTGTCGAGCCTTTTTAATATAAGGAGACTTGCAATGGCAGGAACCAAAGCTGGCGGCATGAAAGCCGCTGCAACCAACAAAGCAAAACACGGTAGCGATTTTTACGCAAAAATCGGTGCAAAAGGCGGCAAACTTGGCCGTACTGGCGGCTTCGCCGCAAATCCTGAGCTGGCACGTATTGCTGGCGCCAAAGGTGGTCGAATCAGCCGCCGTGGCAAAAAAGTAGCAGGCAGCACGCCAAAAGCTGCATAGTCGGCACTTTTATACAAAATAGTCCCCTAGTAGGGGATTATTTTGTTGTAAGCGAATACCGCCGCAGTGCGCATATGCGTGCTTCATTCGTGCGCCACTGATGCCCACAATCGAGGCAGTGGTATAGCTGTTCCTTCGTCTGTAGTCCTGTCGATTCGCATTCTGGGCATGTACTTCGTGCGTGGAGCCAGTCGCGGTAAGAGTCCAGGTTATCCTGTATGACCTGTTCATCCATAGCGACGCCATACAGCGGCGCAAGCACGTGTTTTGCGTGGTCCCATGCGTCACGCTCCAGTTTCACGAGGTCTATGTCGTATCTGTAACCGCTATGGTCTAGGAGGGCATGTGATAATTCGTGCAAACCAAAGAGCTCGCTGTATGTATGCGACGGATCAATATGGATAACTCGCTCCGTAGCTGACCACCAAAAATTATCGGACTGCTCAAAGCGAAACTCAGGAAAATCACGTATTAACCGCTTAAAGAATGTTGTCATCGATCGCATAGTAGTAGCATCCATATATCACGGCTTCTTCAGGGTGTTTAGCGGGCACGAGCTGAGGGCAGGGAATGTGTGGTGGCAGGTGCGTTTTTAGGATTGTCTCCAGTCGTTCTGAATACTGGTCAAAATATGTGCCTATGCTGCCGCCGATGATGATGATATCGGGTTGCAACAGGGGTATGGCCGCCAGAAAACCGCGGCTAATGCGCTCGGCAATTTCGTTCCAGGTGCGTTTGCTGGTGATGTCGCGTGCGTACTGGTCGTACGCCTTGTAGATTGCCTGGCCACTCGCAAATGATTCCCATTCACGCACACGGCCCTGGTATTCCACGAGCATACGCCCACCTTCACTGAGGCGCAGGCCAGGATCTATAGTGCCATTCGTCGTGATCCCTGTGCCGATACCCGTGCTCACGGTGACGTACAGTGACGACGACGGCATAGGGTGGCGCGAGCGTGTTTCGGCGAGTCCTGCCAAATTGGCATCGTTTTCCACCCATATTGGTGCATCACCAAGAACGCCTTTGAGAGCAGACCCAACGTCGAAGTTTTTCCACCCCAAGTTATTGCACCACACGGCAACGCCATCTTTGACGATGGCAGGCATGGCAACCACAATTGCTTCGACGCGCTGCCCTCCGTAGTTCTCTTTGAGCGTTTGACGGAGTGTCTGCAAGTAGTCCTCTTCCTTTTTTGGTGTCGGAAACTTGATTTTTTTGCCCGCTATGCCATCGTGTGAGAATGCAGTGACAAGCGTTTTGGTCCCTCCGGTATCAACTGCGACTATCATGAGTCTAGTGTAGCATGCACCGACTTTGCCGCGACACCTTGTATTATTACAAAAAAGGCTGTATAGTATACACAAATCAGCTAAGGTTAAGGCAATTTATGGATAAGCGAGTACAGGCCAATCAAGGTGGGTCGGTAATCAACTTTTTAATCGTGGGCATTGTTCTTGCGGGTCTCGTGGCCGCTGGCGTATACGTCGTTCACCACAGGGGTGAAGACAAAGCAGCTTCGCCTTCGGGCACGGTTGCTGTGAGTCCAAGCGCATCACTATCAGCCAGTCCATCATCATCTACTTCACCTTCGGTATCAGTAAAGCCATCGTCATCACCCAAGCCATCGGTATCGCCAACTCAGAGCGTATCTCCAGCGCCAACGAATGTTCCAACTACAGGCGTCGATAATCTTCCAGCCACAGGCCCAAGTGATATGCTATTTAGCGCCGTCCCGGTAGCAGTTCTTATAGGTGTAAGCGTCGCATATGTCCAGTCGCGCCGATTTCGTGACCAAACCACCTCTTAGCTAGACGAAATCCGCCTCTAGTGGTACAATGGTACTAATCTTGGAGCATTTTCTATGCCCACAGAAATATCATTAGAAAGGAGTCTATGAGGCACTCTGAGCCTCATATAACGTAAAATTTATGGCTACCGCCACAATAACAATGGATGACTTGCTCGCGCAGGCAGACGCAAGTACAAAACAACTCATCGCAGGAGACATGGTCACCGGAAAGGTACTGTCGCTTCGTAAGCACGAAGTCCTCATCGATCTTGGTGCTCAAGGTGTTGGATTTGTTCCGCGCCGCGAGGTCGGGTTTTCACGCGCGCTCAAAGAGGGGGATGAAGTTACGGCAAGTATTGTCGATACCGAACTCGACAATGGCTATTCACTACTGAGTCTTCGCAAAGCAGCCAAGGACCGCGGCTGGGAAGAAGTTGCCGCCAAGCAAGAAAGCGGTGAAATCATCGACGTTACACCGTACGATGCTAACCGCGGTGGTATGCTGGTGGAATACGAAGGTGTTCGTGGCTTCCTGCCAGTATCACAACTGTCGGCAGAACACTACCCACGTGTTGGTTCAAGCGACAAAGACGAAATCCTGCAGCGCCTCAACGCGCTCATTGGCCAATCGCTCAAGGTTCGCATTCTCGATAGCGACCGCAAGGCAAACAAACTGATTTTCAGCGAAAAAGAAGCAGTCAAGGATGGTCTTGCTGCACGCTTCTCAAGCCTCAAGATCGGCGATGCTGTGAAAGGTGTCGTGACTGGCGTGGTCGACTACGGCGCATTTGTGAATGTTGATGGCATCGAAGGCCTCATTCACATATCGGAAATCAGTTGGGAGCGTGTCAGTAACCCATCAGACTACGTCAAGGTAGGTGAGACTGTCGAAGCAAAGATTATTTCGATCGATAAAGATCGTCTGAGCCTCAGCATGAAACAACTCACGCAAGATCCATGGCTCGACGAAGTTGCCAAGTTTAAGGCAGGCGACAGTGTCGAGGGTACGGTCACACGCATTACACCATTTGGTGCATTCGTACAGATCAGCCCAGCCGTTGAAGCACTTGTACATGTCAGCGAGCTTGGTGAGGGCGAAAACGCTGATCCAGAAAAAGTCTTTACGCTCAACGATCGCAAAACCTTTACGATTCTTGATATCGACAAAGACAATCGCAAAATTTCGCTCAGTTTGAGTAAAAAATAGCGTCAATATAATTGATGTTACATTAACATCAATTGAAGTATAAATAACAACGTTTAACAGATACGGAAAGGAGCGTTTACCATGGCAGAAAAAGTGATTGTTATCGCTGATTCAATTACAGTAGGCGAGCTCGCGGAAACGCTCAACCTTCCCGTTACTACACTTGTAGGAGAGTTGTTCAAAAACGGTATTGTCGCCACTATCAATCAGCGGATTGATTTTGAAACAGCACAAATCATTGTCGACGAGCTAGGGCTTGACGTTGAAATTCAAAAAAAGGCTGTCGAGTCGGTTGGTCGTGTTGTTCACGAGCTGTCAGACAATGCTGTCGCCCGTCCGCCAATCGTTGCAGTGATGGGGCATGTCGATCATGGCAAGACGAGCCTGCTCGATGCAATTCTCAAGACGAAAACAGTTGAGGGCGAAGCCGGGGGTATTACTCAGCACATCAGCGCCTATCAAACAGTTCGAGGTGATCGCACAATCACGCTACTCGATACCCCTGGTCACGAGGCATTCGCAGCATTACGCCAACACGGGGCGGCACTGACAGATGTTGTCATAATCGTCGTGGCCGCAGACGACGGCGTAAAGCCACAAACTGTCGAAGCGATTCGGTTTGCTCGCAGCGCAAATGCCAAGATTGTCGTGGCGATCAATAAAATCGACAAAGAGGCCGCCAACTCACAGTTAGTCAAAACCCAGCTCGCAACCGAGTACGACCTCAACCCTGAAGAGTGGGGTGGTGACACCGTTATGGTCGAAGTGAGCGCCAAAACTGGCCAAAACCTCGACAAGCTACTCGACATGGTATTACTGGTCGCCGATATAGAAGAGCTTCGTGCCGACATAGATGTTCCTGCCGAGGGACTTGTCATCGAATCACATATGGAGCAAGGCCGCGGGTCAGTGGTCGGTTTGCTTATAGAGCAGGGTGAGCTAAAACCAGGGCATTTCTTGGTGGCCGGTACTGCCTATGGCAAAGTACGTACATTACTTGATTTTGCAGGTAAGCCAATTAAGAAAGCTGGACCCTCTACTCCTGTTACCGTGACAGGCTTCAAGGAGCTCCCACAGTTTGGTGACGAGTTCGTGATTGTAAAAAGCGAAAAAGAAGCTCGCCAGATTACCGAAAAAGCACGTATACAGCGCGAGCGCGATGCAGCTAGTACCAACGTGACAGGTGCTGATTTACTCAAGATGATGAGCCAAAAGCACGAGTCACAAGACTTTAACGTGGTTGTGAAGGCCGACGTACAGGGTTCACTCACTTCTGTTATTGACAGTCTTCGCTTGGTTGATACCGGTGGCGAAGTGACGCTGCGAATCATCGGCAGCGGAGTTGGAGCTATTTCCGAAAACGACATTCGGCTTGCGGCTGGTGGCAACACGGTCATTTATGGCTTTAACGTAGAACTACCACCAGCTGTTAAACGCCTTGCCATGCGCGATAAGGTGCAGGTGCGCTTATATAAAGTAATCTATGAGTTGCTCGACGACGCTCGTCAATCTATGGAGCAATTGCTTGCACCAGAGGTGGTCGAGACCGAGATCGGTGCGCTGACAATCAAAGGTGTGTTCCGTACCCTTAAAGACACCGTGATTGCAGGCGGTGAAGTCACAAGCGGCAAAGTAGTGCCGAATGTGCTTGTACGCGTGAGGCGTGGTGATGAACAGCTCGCCGAAGTGGAAGTCACAAGCGTACAGCGCCAGCAGCAGGAAGCTAAAGAGGTATTCGAAGGCGAAATGTGCGGTCTCAGCCTGAAAACTGACAAGAAACTCCTGCTCGAAGAGGGCGATACGCTCGAATTCTTCACGCGAGATCTCGTTACGCGTACACTCAACTAATCACGATCCCTATAAAAATACCCCATCGCAGGGGTATTTTTATTATTTAAGCACAGCATTATTGACATTTTAGCAATTCTGTGTTAGTATGAATAGCGAATAGATAATCATAAGGATATTCAACCACCACCATGAGCGAAAAATACGTACCAAAAAGTTTCGATGACGGCGATAGCGACTACCGTCAGTTTAAAGATATGCAGTACCGTGATGAACTTCTCGGCGGCGCTGAGCAGGATAGTCAGCGCTACGAAGAGGCAAAAGCCTACGATGAACGCCTAAGCGCGATGCAGAATCGTTCAGAGGACGATATTTACGAAGAAGCAACGCAGCTACCAGATGCAGTAGATCGTGCGATTGCCGCTGGCGATCCGCAGGTGCGTTTTATGAAGAGTCTTGCAGATCAGATTGCAGTACTCCGCAACAAACAGGTTGATGGTGATCGTATTGATCGTGATATCCAAGCGCTTCATGACAAAGAAGATTCGTTCAACGAACGTCTTGCTGAATACGAAAGTGGTGAGAATGCAGATCCGAATGTCATAGAACGCCTTATGGAGATTGCAACAAGTGAACCAGGGACAGCAGACGAAGGTGCTGTTGCAGAAGAAGTAGAAGCTGCTACACGACCTACGGACGAAGAATATCTAGACACCGAGCCATATACCCCATGGACACCACCAGCAGCTCCTGTAAAACCTCAGTTCGGTGATGCCCCACAGCAAACACCTATCACCAACTTAGACGGTGTGGATGGTGCGCAAAAAGTTGTCGGCTTCGATGGTAAGGACACTCAAGTTGTTGCAGCGCAGAACCCTGAAAGTGACGGTGATTCTGAAACTGGCCCAATAACAGTGGTGAATCCAGAAGATGCTAAGAGTGATCTTGATGCGGCGGTTGCTGCAGTCAACGAAAAAGATCCTGCGAATGCTAAGAAAAGTTATGCTGAGATGCTACAGGAACTAAAAGGCCTTACCGATGAAGAGCAAGACGAGAAGCTCTCTGCAATTTGGGAAGGCGCCTCTGAAGAAGAGCGTCAGAAACTTATACTAGCAGCGTTCGGACCAGAAGAATATGCCACCATTAGACCTGAAGATGTAGCATCTTGGGAGTCTGGCACAATTCAGAGAATTGTTCTTGACGCACTCAATAACGGCGAGCCTCAAGCAAAGACAGAGGGTCTTAATGATCTAGAAAGAAGCAAGGATCGCATTGAGAATCTTCCTCAACCCGAAGGATTTTTGAGCCGTGGACGCAACTGGGCACGTGAACGCTGGGATAATACGGAGAACCGTCGCTATAAGGTTGCCCGTGCGCTGACTGGCGTTGCACTAACAGTAATGGGTATAACTGCTGCGGTTGTGATCGCGAAGAACGGTGGTGATCACAGCGCCGTTCTCGACACAGTTCAGAACATCAAGGGTGGCTTTAACGTACACGGTACGGTAGGCGAAACCCTTGCAAATGGCAACTGGAACATCCCTAACGGTGGCGGTCTGCTTGAAGCAATGCGTACCAATGGTGTTGACACAGCGAAACTAACCCATGATTATGCACAGCACCTCATCGATAGCTATCCTACAGAGTTTGAATGGCACGGTAGCGACATCTGGATTAGTAATCCTGGCGATCTTTCAAGTCAAGCGGCTGCGGATCTTGAATCACTGAAATAGGCATGAGCCTATAACCAAACGCGAAAACAGTGTACAATAAAACAAACAGCAATATATAAAGGACATATATGTTTCAACTAGATGACAAATTTTTGGCAGATATCGGACTAAACGATTTGCCTGATGACCAGAAACAAGCGTTTTTGCAGCACATTTATGAAGAACTAGAGCTCCGCGTGGGTACACGCTTGTCTGATGGCCTGAGCGATCAACAGCTCGAAGAGTTTGAGAAGATCATTGATCGCGATCAAGCGGTGATCGACACATGGCTTGCAGCACACGTGCAAGACTATACGAATGACGAAGTGTTTCAGCGTATGCAGCAGGCTCTTAAGCTTGATCCGGCTGACCCAACGCTCAAGGCCGAATATGTAGCAACCAAGTGGCTTGAAGTCAATCGTCCTGATTACCGTGATGTAGTGAAAGCGGTACTCGATGAGCTAAAGGGCGAAATTACTGCCAACCGCGATGCAATCTTGGGTGCAAACCAGCAGCCACCACAAGCGCCAGCAGCCTAAGCATCTAATTGAGAACGATATCCAGCAAGAAATGCCTGTATGGGCATTTCTTTTTTGCCAAGGGGTTGGAGTGCTGTTATCTCTAGCCAGTCACTGCTCGTACCGATGAGGAGCTGCTTTTTACTAGCAAATACCTTACCTGGTGTAGGTAATTCGTCGGTCGCGACGGCACGTGCTTCTGTGATGACGACGTCGAGCGAGCCGAGTGTCGTATGACTTTTTGGCCAGCCACTGTATGCACGAATCTCTTGCTCGAGCGCTTTGGCGGTTTTTTGGTAGTTGAGCGTACTGTCTACCTTGGTGATTTTATGGCTATAAGTGGCACGGTCTGGGTGTGGTTGCTGGCGAGGCTGCAGTTCACCAGATGCAATAAGGGGTAGTGCTTCTTGTAGCATATCGGCGCCAAGTTGCTGCAGGCGCCTGGTGAGCGCTGCTTTCGACTCATTTTTCTCGATGTGGAGTGTCTTTTGCTTATATATGGGGCCTTCGTCCATGCCTTTTGTGAGATGCATTATGGACACACCGGTTTTTTCTACACCGTCGAGTAACGCTTGTTCTATGGGTGTTGGGCCACGGTACTGTGGAAGTAGCGATGGGTGAATGTTGATGATGCCGAGAGGAAATTCGTCGAGTACGCGCTGGGGAATGATGCGACCGTATGCCGCGAGCACGGCGATCTGCGCTTCGTGGGGGCGAAGGTCTGTGAGCTCACCAGTAACGATCTGTTCGACCTCAAAGCCTGCAAGCTCGGCCGCTCGTCGGATTAGTGGCTCCGGCGTAGGGATGCCTGTGGCGAGTTTCTCATTGCCAAAGAATACTATTTTCATGAATATCCTTCTGGTAGTCGAGTGGCTGCAGCTCGCCCGCCACATCGAGCGTGTAGAACGCGTCGGTGTTGTCGCGAATATGGTCGATGAAGACGATGCCATTGGTATGGTCGATTTCATGCTGTATGACGCGCGCCAGAAAGCCGCTAGCTTTGAATCGAATGGGGTTGCCGTCTTGGTCGAGTGCACGCACGCGGATTTTGGTATAGCGGGGAACTTTGCCGTAGATGTCGCGGACGCTTAAACAGCCTTCGTAGTCGGCCTCGAGGGTGCCTTCGTATTTGATGATTTCGGGGTTGATGAGCACGGTAAAATCACGTGTTTCTTTGTGGTCAAAGTCGCTACGAACGATAACTGCCCGATCAAGTCGATCGATCTGTACGGCCGCAAGCGCGGCGCTAATTTCGTGTGGGCGCGAATCTTCCCAGTCGAGTGCAGCGCTGGTCATGTCGGCAACAAGCTGCCGTGTATCATCGGTGATTGTGGTGATTTTCGCTGATTTTTGCCGCAAACGGCCGTTTGGCAGCGTTATGATATCTTCTTTTTTCATGAATTATTACCAGTATAACAGAGAATGGCTAGAGAAGGCTTGTCGGATCAAGCTCGAATTGCCAGTGCGCCTGTGGGACATGTTGCAGCAAAGCTACTAGATCGGCACGTTTGGGTGATTTGAGTAATAGCTGCCAGCGGTAGGTGTCGCGTTGACGCTCATAAAAGGCAGGGGTAGGACCGAGTATCTCAACAGTTGCGGGGGCATGGGCGCGGAGTGTCATTGCAAGCGAGCGTGCCTGACGTATGGCAGCTGCTTCGGTTTTGTAGACACAGGTGAGCTTGAGTAGGTACGAGAATGGTGGAAAATGTCCGCGGCGACGCTCTGCAATGGTCTGCTGGTAAAATGCATCATAGTTTTGGGCGAGACCGGTCGTCACGGCGTAGTGGGTGGGCTGGTATGACTGAACAATGACATCAGTGGCATGATGCGATCGCCCGACACGCCCGACAACCTGTGCAAGAAGCTGAAAAACACGCTCTGGGGCGGCAAAATCCGGTAAAGCAAGTCCAGCATCTGCCTGAACAATACCTACTGTGCGCAGTTGTGGCAGGTCAAGGCCTTTGGCGATAACCTGTGTGCCTACGATAAGGTTAATCGTGCCATCGTAGAGCTCTTTGTATCTGGCTTCAACGGTTGCGCCAGTGTCTGAGTCGCCGTCGAAACGAGCAATTGTGTACTGAGGGAAGAGCTTTTGGAGCTCGGACTCTATGAGTTTTGTGCCGATGCCTTTGTGGATTATGTCGACCGATTGGCAGACAGGGCAGTGCGTCGGAACTTTTTCGGTATAACCGCACACATGACATCGAAGCTCGTGTTTATCGGCGTGCAGCGTGAGCGGCAGGAAGCAGCGCGGACAGGCGGCGGACCATCCGCAGTTCTCGCACAAGGTGGAGCTGGCACTTCCTCGTCGATTATGGAACACCAGCGCCTGCTGGCCATTTTCGAGTGTAGATTTGAGTGACTCGATAAGCTTATCGGAGAGGAAGCGGTGTGTTTTGAAGTGGGAACGCTTGGTCATGTCGACAAGGCTTACGGTTGGGGGGAGGGCACCTTTTTGTGCGCGGTTTGGTAGTTCTATGAGTGGCCTGTCTGTCGTCTTTGCAAGGTAATAATCGCTAATGAGCGGCGTGGCGCTACCAAGAATAAGCTTGGCGCCATTTGCGCCCGCAAGGATACTTGCGGCTCGAAGTGCTGAGTAGCGTGGTGACTGCTCTTGCTTAAAGCTGGGCTCGTGCGCTTCGTCAATAATGATGAGTCCGAGTGATGGTACTGGCATAAAAAGCGCCGAGCGCGGACCAATGACAACACGGGGTGAGTCTGATGTAAGAGCTTGATGCCAGGCAAGGTGACGTTCGGCTTCGGTCTGGCGCGAATGGGTGAGAATGACGTCTGGGAAATGGCGAGAAAATTCATCGACGATCTGAGAAGTGAGAGCGATCTCGGGCACGAGAATGATTGCTGATTGTTGTCGCGCAAGCGTTTGCTTAACCATTTCTATGTAAATTGCCGTCTTGCCAGAGCCAGTGACGCCGTGCACAAGGTATGTGCCGGGGTTGCCATCTTGTATCTGTTTGACAGCGAGGACTTGATCATTATTGAGTACAAAATTTGTTCGATCTCTTGTTGTCTGAAATTGCTGGCGTGGTAGTGGTCGGCGTTTCTTTGTAAGCCCGCGCGGGAGTATTGTTTGCAGGACGGTTGCGAGATGTGACCCATAGTAATCCGCTAGCCAAAGGCTTAGCGCAACAAGCGGCTGAGGAAGTGGTGTCGTCTCGATGACGCTCAGAATCTGCTTTGTGTCGTAGGCTGGTTTTTGGGCACCTCGAACGACTAGTCCTGTTAGTTGTTGACGACCTACTTCTATAGTGACAATGTGGCCTGCCACGAGAGGTGTTTCTGAGGCATAAGTAAAGACATTGCTATGGGCGCGAATAATCTTTGTTGGAGCCACCTCGTAGTAGTACATGCTATCCATTATAACGAAAGCATTTGAGAGGAGAACCAAGTTTACTTGTGTTATCCCGAGAATGCGCCTCGTTATATCAGTGATATACTTACTTGCAGCATGACAATGTATTTTCAGAGCCGCCATGAGGCGGGTGAGCAATTAGCGGTACAGCTTTTTGAAAAGTATCGCTACGAAAACACTGCGGTTGTTGCATTGAGCGATGGTGCCGTAGCGGTAGGTGAACCGATTGCCGCGAAGCTTCACTGTGTGCTTACTATGCTCGTTTCGGAAGATGTTGCGATACCAGGCGAGGGCCAAAGCCTCGGTGCCGTGTCGCAAGAAGGGACGTTTACCTACAGTAGTGAGCTGGAAGCTAGCGAGATCCGTGAGTACAACACCGAATTTCACGGTTATTTTGAGGAAAAGAAGCGAGAAGCATTCCATAAGATCAATAATTTGATCGGTGATGGCGGAATTATAGATCACGATATGCTGCGTGAGCGAACCGTAATACTCATCAGTGATGGCTTAAGTGACATAACTCCACTCGATGTTGCACTTGATTTTCTTAAGCCCGTTAAGCTTGCTCGGCTTGTGATCGCTGCGCCCGTTGCAAGTGTAGATGTTGTTGATAGGGTGCACATGGTGGCAGACGAGCTTCATATTCTTGATGTGAAGGCGAATTACCTCGGCACAGACCATTATTATGAGCAGAATGATTTGCCAACTCACGAGCAAACAATTGCCAAAATAAATCAGATAATCCTGAATTGGCGCTAGTAATAATGAGGGACCCGTCCCTCCGTTTCATTTTTGAAATGAATTCAAAAATTCACCCCTCCCTCTAAAGCTCGGCTTTCGCCTCGTGTATATTGCACATGAAGCTTAGTTTTTGATTATAGGTATTGTGTAGTGTTGTAAGAAAGTGTAATATAGTGAGTAACAAAAGCGATGAGAGCGCTATATAAAGGGAGAGTATGCTAGACGTTTTTATTACCTCACGGGTGCGGCGAAAGATTGTTGTTGTCTATGCCAAGTATCCTGATTTTCGCACGCATGTACGCGGTCTTGCGAAACTTATCAAGGAAGACCCGGGCAACATACAGCGCGAGCTAAAGCGTCTTGAAAAAGTAGGATTTCTTGTTAGTGAAAAACAAGGCAATACAAAAATCTACTCAACAAACAAGCAGTTTACGATTTTTAAAGAGCTCCAGAGCATCGTGATCAAATCGCAGCAGCAAACTGCTCGTCCTAAGCGATCAACGTCTGACATCTAGAACGAGCTCATAGCATCCTTGCTATAATGAGTAGACATGGGTGTTTTTGAGGATATACTACGCGCGCGGGGGCTAACGGGTGACGCTCGCGATGCTTTTTTACACCCCGACTACGATAAACGACATGACCCCTTTTTGCTACCCGATATGCAACAGGCGGTTGATCGGCTGGTGCAGGCTCGCGAACGACAAGAGCACATTACCATCTATGGCGACTACGATATAGATGGCCTGACAGCGACAACGCTACTGTTAGATGCTTTTGAATCGTTTGGCTTTTTGCATGTCGATGCCTTTATACCAAATCGTTTTGTTGAGGGCTATGGTATGACAGTTGACGCCGTTGAGCGCATTGCTGCAACCGGTACGACGCTGATCATAACGGTAGACTGCGGTAGTCTCAGCGAAAAAGAGATTATACGAGCTAAAGAGTTGGGTATTGATGTGATTGTGACAGATCACCACAATGTTGCACCCGTGCAGCCACCAGCAGTGGCAGTAATCAACCCTAAGCGCTTACTGCAGGACTACCCTAAATCCTATGAGAATTATCAATTAAAGCAAACAACAAAGAAGCTTTATCCATTTCTCGATTTACCTGGAGTTGGCGTAGCCTTCAAGCTCGTGCAAGCGCTACAAACGCAGCTAGATGGGCTGCCTCACGGACAGGAAAAATGGCTGCTTGATTTGGTGGCGCTTGGAACTGTGTGTGATGTCGTGACACTGATTGATGAGAATCGTACGCATGTATTTTGGGGTTTGAAGGTCCTTGCACAAACACGAAGACCTGGGCTAAAAGCACTGATGGCAGTAGCTGGTGTTGAACCAGAAAAAGTGACTGCGCGTAGTCTTGGCTTTGCGCTAGGTCCGCGCATGAATGCAGCAGGGCGGTTGGAGACAGCCCAGATCTCGCTCGACATGTTGCGAGCGACGAATGGCATGCAAGCGTTGCAAAAAGCTCAACAGCTTGATGAACTTAATCATGCTCGCAGGGCGGAGCAAGACGTTATTCTACGCGAAGCCATAGAGCAAGTTAATTCTTACAACAATGATCCTGTGCTAGTCGTCAGCGGTAGGGGCTGGAATCACGGTATAGTGGGTATTGTAGCTGCAAAACTACTCGAAAAGTATGGCAAGCCCGCATTTGTGCTTGAAGAAATGGGGGAGGAATCAAAAGGCTCCGCAAGGAGTTATGGCGATTTTAGTGCCGCAGATGCTATACAGGCAAGCCGTGATCTTGTGCTTAAGGGTGGCGGGCACAAACTAGCTGCTGGTGTCACTTTGTCAACGGCAAATATTGCCGCTTTTAGGCAGCGAGTGAACGAGTACTATAAGCTACAGAAGCTAAAAGACCAGCAGTCACTGTTACTGCCTGTTGCAGATGTGTCGACAGTATTTTCACAAGTGACAGAGGACCTAGTTGAACTTATTACAACGTTAGAGCCATTTGGTAGCGGAAATATACAACCAACTATTATGACCGAAAGTGCAATAGTGATGAGTCAACGCCGAATGGGCGCTGATGGACAACATGTAAAACTGGATGTGCAAGACGAACGTGGCGATAGGCTGCAACTTTTGGCGTTTAATGCGCCGGAGCATTTTTTTGCTGAACCTGGCGAGCGCGTGGCGGTGTGGTTTCAGCCAGATATTAATGAATGGAATGGTCGACGGACAGTTGAGGGAAAGCTGCTGCACCTTGAGTATGCTTAAGCTTGCATAAATAAGGTGTCGAACTACAATGTAGTTTATCGGTCATCTGCAAGCTGAAGCATAAGTTTGCACCGGAGCAGGAAGTCCTTATCATGACTATGAATTCGTACGATGCGTATGCACTGGCAAACCAGGTTGCCGTTGAACTCAAGGACAGCTGGAGGCGGTATCAAGGTCCAAGGTGGGCAAAGATCAAAGGTGCTGAAAAGGCTCTCCCTTTCGAAGTGGAGGTGCCGGCGCTACGCGGTATTGATACCACTGAGTTCACGACCAGAGCTTCTGCTGAAGACTTTGATTCCATGGTCTATGGTGTCAGGGAAAACAACAGTAGCGAAGGTTCCCGACTGACGTACCTCTTTCATTTCGATCTCGGTGTATCTGAGGATGGTTCGGCGTACACGGGCTATGCGATGATTCGCGAGAAGAGCTTTGACTGGCAAATGTAGCCCGTCCTGAAGTTGAGCCCGTGAGACTTATCTCAGCGGAATGCTCCTTCGGGGCGGGCTTGACTTAGTTATGAGGGGTTGTAGATTTCCTCTTTCTCTGTTACAATACGACAGATATGGTACAAGTTACACGTAAAGATCAGAACGAGGCGAACGAAAATATTATTCGTCGTTTCAACCGCAAAGTTTTGCAAAGCGGTGTACTTGCGAATGCAAAGGCATCGATGCGCTTTAATAAAGACATTAGCAAAACTGAGCGACGCCAGAAGGCAATTATTCGCAAAGAGCGTAAAGCTGACAAGCTAGCAAAAGCACGACTGGGGTTACGCTAACAGTGGCGCTTAGCGCGAAAATACAGGACGATACTAAAGCCGCTCTTTTGGGCGGCGATCGTTTTGTAGGGGATACTTTGAGAAATCTCAAAGCGGCAATTTTGAATGAAGAAGTTGCCCAGGGAAAACGTGATACAGGCCTTGATGATAGTGACATTGAAAAGATCATTGCTCGTGAAGTAAAAAAACGCAATGAGAGCATAGCGCTATACGAACAAAACGGCCGACCTGAGCTGGCTGAAGTTGAGCGCAAAGAGGCGGAAGTATTGGCAAAGTACTTGCCCGAGCAGCTGAGTGAAGAAAAGCTACGTGAAATTGTTGCCGCGAAGATTGCCGAACTTGGCGTCACTGATGCAAAAGGTATGGGACGGGTGATTGGCGGTGTAAAGCAGCAGGTTGGCAATAGTGCTGACGGTGCATTGTTGGCACAAATTGTCAAAGAATCACTTGCGCAATAAGTACTAAATGTATGGTGAATACGTACGTGCTTCGGTATAATTTATTCGTGAGCAACTTACTATTAACTATCTATCATTCACAAACCACTAAGCACGGAGTACGCTCATGATTGTATTTTTTGGACCAGCTGGCGCAGGTAAGAGCGTACAGGGACAAATGCTGGCTGCGCGCAATGGATGGCGCTGGCTATCGGCAGGGCAGTTACTGCGCGATACGCACGATCTAGAACTTATTAAGGAAATGCAGAGCGGTAAGCTCGTCGATTCGCAAAAGGTGAATGGACTAATGAGCGACGCGATTCAGCGCTCGCACAGCGTTAATAATGTCATTCTTGATGGATATCCACGTGAGATGAGTCAGGCTCAGTGGTTGATCGACAAGCGCACGCACCATGGTCGCGATATTAAGCTTGTTGTCGTACTAGAAGTACCCAAAAGCGAACTGCTGAAGCGTCTTGAGGTGCGTGGTCGCGTTGATGACACGCCGGATGCTATAGATGAACGACTGAAGATTTACCGCACCGAAATGTATCCGATATTATCGTATATGACCGAACAAAATATCAATATTGTACATATTGATGGCGTAGGGACTGTTGGCCAGGTTCATGATCGGATCATGGAAGAGTTACAGGCGCACGGGCTAGCAGAGTAATGCAGCAAGTAAAGACCCCTGAACAAATCCAGGCGATGCGCGATGGCGGTAGGATTCTGGCGGAAATATTTCGTGATCTTCGACCCCGTGTACTGCCCGGCGTAAGCGAGAAAGAGCTTGACGCGTGGGTGGATAGTGAAATTCGGCGTCGCGGTGCCGAAGTGACCTATAAGACGGCCGAAGTGAACTTTCCCGGTGCGATTTGCATATCGGTGAATGATGCGATTACGCATAGTGTTCCTACAGAATATGCATTGCAGCAGGGTGACGTGGTGGGGTTTGACCTTGTGATTGCGTATAAGGGCATGAAGGTCGATAGCGCTTTTACAATGGTAGTAGGTGAGAGCCCCCAGGGTGCAGTGAAGCATCTGCTTGCGACAACTGAACGATCACTATACGCAGGTATAGGTGCAATTCACGGGCCGGTACGAGTTGGAGACATTAGTGCGGCGGTTGAGAAAGTGCTCGTGCAAGGTAAAGTAGGGATTATTCGTGAACTTGTTGGGCATGGAGTTGGGCATATGATGCATGAAGCTCCAGAGATACCTAATTATGGTAGCGCGGGTACGGGCCCGCTTCTTGCGGTGGGTGATACGATCGCTATTGAGCCACTGACAAGCCTTGGCTCTGAACATATAAAAGTTGATGACGACGGCTGGTCGCTCTTAACTCGTGACGGTTCGCTTGCGGCGCAGTTCGAACACACTGTTCTTATCACAGAAAATGGTGCTGAGATCCTTACTCAGCTTTAGCAGTTTTATATATGTTCGAGAACTGTTAAATGATGTTATAGTAACATCGATATGTGTTAATATTGTTATATTAACATCGTTTGAGAAAACCTAGTGATATGATGTACACGCATTGGTGCGCAACACCATAGCCCTTATGTCTGTTCAAAACAGCAAGATGACGGTATAATACGATTCATGCAAGAAGCTTCTCGATATGCTGTCGGTATTGACATAGGTACGACGACTGTCCGCTGCGTCGTTGGTCATCTTGATCCAACAACAGGTGCACCAACAATAGTAGGTGTGGGCGAAGTGGCAAACACTGGTATGCGCAAGGGCGCAGTCGCTAATCTTAACGGCCCAGCGCAGGCGATTGATGATGCGCTCGGCGAGGCTGAGCGTATGAGCGGCTACCAAGTAGATGTGGCGACCATTAGTATTAATGGTTCACACATCCTGAGTACCTCGGCAGATGGAATGATTGCTGTTGGGGCAGTTGATCACCTTGTTGATCACGACGATATTGCACGCCTGACAGAGGTAGCGACGGTTGGAAAAGTTCCTGCGAATCGTGAAATCCTTGACGTGATACCTCATACATATAGGCTAGACGGTCAGGACAATATAAAAGATCCGCTAGGGATGACGGGTACTCGGCTAGAGATCAACGCGAACGTCGTGTCGGCGCTTGCGCCAAACATGACGGCACTCCATAGCGTGCTAGATATGGCGAAGGTTGCCCCGCGTCGCGTTGTACCAAGTGTTGCTGCAGCAGCTCGCGCGGTACTTGGGGAGCAACAGCTTGAAAATGGTGTCGCGGTGATTGATATGGGTGGTGCGACAACCAGCGTGGCGATTTTTGAAGAAGGTGATCTGCAGTATGTTGGCGTCATACCTGTTGGCGGCAATAATATAACCAATGATCTGGCCATTGGTCTTAAGACCGATCCAGAAGTAGCTGAGCTTGTAAAAGTAACGCACGGATCAGCAACAACACAGACTGGTTCAGAGGCTGTTACGATAAAGAAAGACAATGATTCATATGATTTTGCTCGAGCAGACGTAGATGAGATTATCGAAGCACGGCTTGAGGAACTGTTCGAAGCGATTACAAAAGAGCTTAAAAAGGCAGGTCGACACGCAAAGCTACCGAGTGGCGTGGTGCTCGTGGGCGGCGGCGCGAAACTGAAGAATATTGTCGACTACGCTAAGGATTCACTTGGTGTCGCAGTGCGTGTAGGTGCTGCCAAGGGTTATGGTGGTGTTGCTGAACATCTTGATCAGCCACAATTTGCAGCTGCTGTAGGGCTCATGTTGCTTGATAGCGAAGGTGGTCATGATGGTCAGCTTGCGCACGGCGGGCGCGCCAAGGCAGCAGTGGGTCAGGCGGGTGGTTTGTTAAAAAAGTTGTTCGGTCGCCTAAAGGCGTGATTTGATTTACGCCAGCAGATGGTATACTAGATAAGAATAAAGACGTAGGAGTATTCATGCCGGAAGTAACACCAAGCGAGATTCAAACATTTGCGAGTATTAAGGTCGTTGGCGTCGGTGGCGCGGGCGGTAGTGCGATTAATCGTATGAAAGATGCAGGCCTCACGGGTGTGCAGTTTATTGCCATGAATACTGACGCGCAGGCGCTTCACAATAGCAAAGCAGATGTAAAGCTGCATCTTGGTCATGAAACAACTGGCGGGCTTGGTGCTGGTGCTGACCCTTCGGTAGGCGAAAAGGCCGCAAATGAGTCACGTGAAGAGATCAAGAAAGCACTTGAGGGTGCAGACATGGTGTTCGTGACGATTGGTGCCGGTGGCGGTACTGGTAGTGGTGCTGGCTACGTTGTTGCCGAAATTGCTCGCGAACTTGGCATTTTGGTGGTTGGTGTTGCTACCAAGCCATTTAGCTTTGAGGGCGAAAAGCGTCGCGTTAATGCTGATTGGGCGGTAAATCAGCTGGGTCGCCAAGTTGATACGCTGATTACTATTCCAAATGACCGTTTACTGCAGACGATTGATCGTCGCACGCCGCTGCTCGAGACGTTTAAGATTGCCGATGATGTGCTGCGCCAAGGCGTGCAGGGTATCTCTGAATTGATCACCGAACATGGTTTGATCAACCTTGACTTCGCCGATGTGAAGGCAATTATGAGTAATGCTGGCAGTGCACTTATGGGTATTGGCCGTGCGAGTGGTGACGACCGAGCGGTTCAGGCTGCTCAGCAGGCGATTGAATCACCGCTGATAGAGGTGTCGATCGATGGCGCCAAGGGTGTACTCTTTAACGTGACAGGTGGCTACGATATGTCGATGGCAGAGATCCAAGAAGCCGCCGAGATTATTACCAGTGCTGTGTCGCCAGATGCAAATATTATCTTTGGTGCAACTCTGAAGCCGGAGCTAGAAGACGAGCTTATTATTACAGTGATCGCGACCGGGTTTGACAGCGATTTCTTCCACCAACAAGAAGTGTCGCTTGATCCTGCTGCCGATAAAGTACATGAGGTTGAGGCGCGTGGTATGAGTGATGATGCAGTCGAGGGCGTCAATCTGGAGCTCGACAAAGAAGACCCAGAGGCAAGCTTTGCGGAAGAGCCAGCACGTAACATGTGGGACAATCCGGTAGATGAAGAAGATGAGTCTGATACACCGGCATTTCTTCGCCGCCGCAAAAAACAAAAGAATTCTGACGAATAGAGGGAGTCGCCATGGGAGCGCTGATCAATATTGGAGATAGCCGAGTGATCGAGTCACGTGAGGTTGGTGACGGTGTGACGATTCGCCGTCGCCGAGAAACACCTGATGGCAAGCGATTCACAACTTACGAACGCATAGAGAAGCCAAACCTAGCGGTGATCAAAAAGGACGGTACGCGCGAACTATATGACCGCGATAAGCTGACGGTTGCCATACGGCGATCAGTTGGTAAGTTCTTTGCCAGTGAAGTTGAGATTGAAAACATTGTTAGTCAAGTTGAAGACAATTTGTATGCACTTGGCGAATCGGAAGTGCCGTCGAAGACAATCGGTGGGCTTGTGCTCGATGAGCTTGCAAAGACAAATGAGGTTGCGTACGTACGATTTGCAAGTGTGTACCACGAATTCAAGACACTCGATGAATTTGAAGCGATTTTGGTTTCGCGCCGTAAGAACAAGGAGTAGGTGGTGGGCGTAAAGGTGTTTTACCGACAAAATACTGAAGTGACGAGAACGGTCGAGGAATATTTGCATGACTTTCAGCGGCGGACTGCGAAAGAAATCGAAGTAATTGACCCCGATAGCTCCCGTGGAGCTGATCTGTGCCGCGTGTATGATATAGTAGAGTACCCAACGATTATTGCGACTACCCCTGACGGACAAGTGCAGGGTTCATGGCGAGGGCTGCCGTTACCAACTATAGACGAGGTGAGTTACTATGCTTAATCAGCTATTACATCGACAAGATAAGACCAAGGATCAATCAAATAAGTGGATATTTGGTGTATTGCTTGCGTTTGGCGTGACTGGCTTGATTGCAAGTTTTACGCTCGCCGTCGAAGAATTCCACCTGCTTAAACACCCAGATGCTATCTTGAGCTGTTCATTTAACCTGGTGCTCAACTGCGCTACGGTGATGAAGACATGGCAGGCGAGTGTGTTTGGTTTTCCAAATATGTACATAGGTTTGATGGGCTTTCCAATGGTGATCATGATTGCGCTGCTTGGACTGTCAAAAACAGCATTCCCACGCTGGTTCCTGATTGGAGCCGAGATTGGCATAGTATTTTGGACACTGTTTGCCTACTGGCTATTCTTCAACAGCGTGTACGCTATAGAGGTACTGTGTCCATGGTGCTTGGTGGTGACATTTAGTATGACCATGCTTTCGGCAGCAATCACACGGTACAATCTGCTGCACAATACTTTTCGACTACAGAAAAAAACGAATAAAAAAGTTGAACAGTTTTTGAAACGCGACTATGACAAGCTCATCGTTGCGTCTTGGATTGTATTGCTCATTGGGCTTGTGATTGCAAAATTTGGCAGTGCCTTGTTTGCTTAAGCAGATCTGATATAATAACTAACAGAGGCAATTGAGCGGCTATCACCCGCAAGCCCCCGGAAGAAATCCTAAGGAAACTAGACCCGGGCGTGAACGCAACGTCACAGCGACAAATAAGCGCTAAGAGAATCACTTCTTTTGGAAGTCAGATGGTACCTCCCATTCACGGGATCTGACAGTCAAAAGAAGTGATTTTTATATTAAGGAGTTAAAGATGAGTAAGATCGAAAAAGTCCCATTTCAAAACGGTTCGACATGTCGCGGTGACAACTATGTTGTATCAGATGGATCTATGGACATGGCCCGCATTAGGATTGACGGGAGGTATCCGGAGGATCCGAAACAATGGGCGCTCAATAAGGTGTCACGTGGAATTGCTCATGTTGTCATAGGTGTGGCGACATTGCATTTGAAAGATGAGCCTCGCATATTGGTTAGTGCAAATGAAACTGTTGAAATTCCGCCAAACACCCATTATGCATGGTCTGGTCACTTCGATATGGTAACGACATGGAGCCCTCCATTCAACCTAGAACAGTACGAAGTGAAGGAGGGTTGATGAAATTTAAATCAGGCACTCGCCGCAGAGCGATTGAGTACGAAAAAGCACTTGTACAGTACTGGAAGGATAACAAGACGTTTGAAAAATCAGTACAACAACGACCGGCTGATGACACATATGTATTCTACGATGGGCCACCGTTTATCACTGGCGTGCCACATCATGGGACGCTGCTGACAAGTATCGTCAAAGATGTCGTGCCACGCTACCAAACCATGAAAGGCAAGCGCGTGGAGCGTGTATGGGGTTGGGATACCCATGGCTTACCAGCTGAAGTGTTTACCGAGAAAAAGCTTGGCATCCATGATCGTCGCGATATTGGTACTAAAATTAGTCTGGAAGAATATATCACCACTGCCCGTGAGAATATGGTCCAGACTGGCAATCTATGGGAAGAAACGATTGACCGCATTGGCCGCTGGGTTGACTTCAAGGGCGCTTACAAAACGATGGACAAGGACTACATGGAGTCGGTTTGGTGGGCGTTCAAAGAACTCTATAATAAGGGAAAAATTTATGAAGGTGAACGTGTGTTGATGTATTGCACCCGTGATGCCACACCACTCAGCAAAGCCGAAGTGACTATGGACGCTGGGGCCTATCAGGATGTGACCGATCCAAGTGTGTATGTGAAGTTTAAGCTCGAAAGTGGCAGCACCTTACTCGCCTGGACGACAACACCATGGACGTTACCTGCAAACACGGCAGTTGCGGTGAACAAAGATCTAACCTACGTCGAGGTGAAGGTGGGTGATGATCAGTTCATTCTGGCGAAAGATTTGATTGGAAAGGTACTTACCAATGAAAAGCACCAACCGCTCGGCTACGAGATCGTTCGAACACTAAAGGGCAAAGAACTGGTTGGTGAGTCATATGAACCACTGATGCATCTGGAAGGTTGGGCAGGTAAATCACTGGCTGGTAATTGGTACCAGGTATGGGATGCCGACTATGTGAGTAGCGAAGACGGTACTGGCATCGTACATATCGCGCCAGCGTATGGTGAAGAGGACTTTGAGTTGGCGCAGAAAAGCAACATACCAGTTGTGCATGTGTTGGATGAAAGTGGCCTATACCTTACGGGCGAGTGGTCGGGTGAAAATGTATGGGATATCAACAAGACAATTGCTAAATCACTGCACGAGCGCGGTATCGTCTGGAAGATCGACTACATTCGCCACAGCTATCCGCACTGCCATCGTTGTGGCACACGCTTGATGTATAGGGCGCACCCAAGCTGGTTTATGGATATTGCAGGCCAACGTACAGCAATGCTTGAGGGCAATAGTAAGGTTAACTGGTTCCCTGAGCATATTAAGCATGGCCGATCAGAAAAAACGATCGAGACGGCACCCGATTGGAATCTATCGCGCGATAGGTTTTGGGCGACTGCTATGCCTGTGTGGGAGGGTACCGACAAGGATGGCAAAAAGCAACAGATTGTCGTGGGGAGTTATGCTGAGCTGAAAGAGCTGAGTGGGATAGAGCTTGATGACTACCACCGCCCATGGGTCGATGCGATTGAGTTTGACAAAGATAACGTACGCTATAAGCGCATCGACAAAGTGATCGACTGCTGGTTTGAGAGTGGCAGTATGCCATTTGCGCAATTCCACTATCCGTTCGAAAACAAAGAAAAGTTTGAAGCGAATTTTCCTGGTGATTTCATCGTTGAATACATTCCCCAAGTTCGTGCGTGGTTTTACTATATGAATGCCGTGAATGTCGGCCTGTTCGGTGAGGTTCCATTCAAGACTGCATTGGCGCATGGTACAATCTCGGGCAACGACGGCCGCAAGATGAGTAAAAGTTATGGTAACTATACTGATCCAAATGAGTTGATGGATAAATTTAGCGCAGATAGTTTGCGATTCTTGTTGCTTTCTAGTCCGCTTTTAAGCGGCGAAGATTTCAGTTTGCAAGACAAAGATGTCGGCGATGTGGCACGCAAGCTGTCGATGATCTGGAATATGTACGATTTCTTCACCATGTATGCGGAGGTAGATGGTTGGGAATTTGACCCTGAAGCGCCATTTACGCTTGGGCCTGCCGATCTGACGAACCCGCTCGACACATGGATCGTCAGTCGCTTGCATCAGCTAAACCAGCATGTAACCACACATATGGACGCATACAATATACCTGTTGCTATGAGTGAATTTATGCCGTTTATCGAAGATGCGAGCAACTGGTTTGTTCGCCGTAGTCGCAGGCGCTTTTGGAGATCATCTGTAACGGCCGCAGGCGCTGACGATGATGGTGACAAAGCAGACGCGTATAAAACACTGCATTATGTACTGATGAAACTCGCAGTCATCTTGGCGCCGTTTACACCGTTCCTTAGCGAAGAGTTATACCAAAAGATGGGTGGTGGCAATGAATCTGTGCACCTACTGGATTGGCCAAGCAATGACACCGTTGACCAGTTGGTGCTCGACGAAATGGCAACGGTTCGTGACTATGTAAATCAAGCACTGAGTTTGCGTGCTAAAGAACGGGTGAAAATTCGTCAGCCGCTTGCAAGTGTGACAGTACCGACGCTTGGTCAGTTTGTGAACTTTGAAGATATATTGACCGAAGAGCTGAATGTCAAAAGGGTAGAACAAGGCGCTGAACTGTCACTTGATTTTGCAATTACCCCAGAGCTAAAACGCGAAGGTTTGATGCGTGAGGTGATTCGTCATGTGCAAGCTGCCCGCAAAGATGCTGGACTAAATGTGGATGATCGCATAAAACTGAGCCTGACAACAGACGACGAGGAGTTGAAACAAGCAATAGCCGACCATAGCGATACTATTGCGAGCGAAACTCTTGCTGGTGGTATTAGCAACGACAAATACTCGTATGCGACAACCGTTGTCGTCGAGGGGTCAGACCTGCAGGTGATGCTAGAAAAGGCGTGACGAGCCTACAGTTTGCCTGCAAGTGCAAGTAATATAAAAGCGAGAATAAAACCGTAGAAGGCATCAAAAATCCAGCCATACGTCCGTTCGCCCCATTGAATCCAGTGTGCCCAGTCAAGGAATCTCTGAAACCAGTCTGGGCCGCCGCGTCGCCAAAAAATCCATAATAGATCAGGAAGTAGCCCAAAGAATGCACCGACTCCGATGATGAACCACTGATCGGGCGGAAATAACCACAGGACGAACGGAACGGTAAAGAGCGATATTACGACATCTATGACAACTTGAACTTTGAGCCTGCGTGAGTAGGGTGGCTCTTCGCCGTATGCGTGAGGAAATAAATCTAAAATGAAGTGCGTCACAAATGCTACGGGTGCGACTAGGGGTGCGGGCAGGATGACGCCAATGACAGACCCCGCCAAGAGATGGTTGAATACAAGCATGCCCCTAGCGTAGCATAGTTGACAGATTATAATACTTATGCTATTATGAAAGTATAAGCCATTCAAACAAACACTATGAGTCTATTCCACCGCAAAATTAGTTTTACAAAGCACGATCCACTTGGCGACGGGCTTGACGATATGATCGCTGCCGAGCGTGCAGAGGGCGATTCTATAGTACTTGCCGACGAAGATGGTCAGCAACTCGCTGCCTTCTGGAACGGTGTGAGTAAAAATCTCAAAAAAGATCCAGATTGGTTCGAGTTTGATAACGATTAAGCTATACTAAGTATAATGTATAATCTGACCGATGAACAATTCGATGCGTTGATTACGCGTGCCATGGATGAACTGCCGCAGGAATATATAACGGGGCTGCAAAATGTCGCTATTGTAATGGCAGACGAACCAAGCGAAGAGCAAAAGACCAAAATGAAGCTTCGCGAAAATGCGATATTGCTTGGGCTTTATGAAGGTATACCGCTCACACAACGCGGAGCGGGCTACACGTTTGTACTACCCGACAAAATCACACTGTTTAAGCACTCGATTCTGCGAGTTGTGAGCAACGATGATGAGCTATTTGAGCAGATCAAGCGTACGCTTTGGCATGAGATAGCTCACTACTATGGACTGAATCATGATCGCATGAATGAGCTCCAATCAAAGCATAAGTAGCGTATAATACACAGCATGACTACCATCACCAAAGCGATCATACCCGTGGCCGGCTGGGGAACGCGCCGATTACCAATCACCAAAGCGGTCGAAAAATGCATGCTACCTGTGGGTAATCGCCCAATTGTGGACTATGTGGTGCGCGACTGTATAAAAGCAGGGATACAAGAAATTTATTTTGTGGTGAACAAAGGCAGTACGCAGCTGCAACAATACTATTCAGACAACGAGCAGCTGAACCAGTTTCTTGAGTACAATCGCAAACAGGATCTCGTAAATTTGGCAAAGCCACCGCAAAACGTGACATTTCATTATATCGAGCAAGATTCTAATCATAAATATGGCACGGCAATCCCCGTAGGCCTCGTATTTCCGCAGCTCCATAAGGATGAATCAGTTGTATTCGTGCAAGGTGACGCGTTTTATCATAGTGACGATGGCAGCTCAGAAATCGCCCGGCTCCTTGCAGCAACTCCAGCTGGCGGGGCGAGCGTATTGGCATCACAGGTGCCGCCACAAGAAGTGAGTCGCTACGGCGTGATTGATTTTAGCGAAGAAACTGGCGGATTTCAGGCGATTGTCGAAAAGCCAGCGGTTGATCAGGCACCAAGTAATTTCATAAATCATGGTAATTATGTACTGAACTACGATCTGCTCCGGCGAACGTATGAATATGGTCAACTTGATGTTTCGGGGGAGTATTTCATTACCTCTGTACTCACGCAGTACGCGGTCGAAAAGGGCGTCGTGACTGTCGTGACTGCTCAAAGTGACTATTTGGACTGTGGCAACGTGCATGGCTGGTTGCATGCGAATAATCTCATAGTCGAACACACTACTTGAAAAACTTCCTCACATCTGTTACAATCTAGCGTTGATTGTATTAATAAATATGAGGAACATATGAAAGCAGTAATCAAGGTTGGCGGCAAGCAATATATCGTCGCTGAAAAAGAGACCCTCCTGGTGGACCTCCTCCCGGAAGGAACAAAAGAGCTCACACTTGATGCACTTCTGACCATCGATGGTGATAAAACCGTCGTGGGTGCGCCCCTGGTTAAGGGCGTGAAAGTAAGCGCAAAGGTAGTTGAGTCAGAGGTAAAAGGCGATAAAATTCGCGTGATCCGCTACAAAGCAAAAAAGCGCGTACACAAAGAAAACGGTCACCGCCAAAAATATAGCAAGATCGAAGTAACCTCGATCAAATAATGTAAACAAAAACGCCCCAATGCGGGCGTTTTTGCATAAATGAAGTATGGACAAGAAAGAGCCAATAGAAATAATAGCCAGGCAGCCTGCAGAGGACACTTTTTCTGTGCTTCCGCTACAGCGAGAGGTGGATAAGCAGCTCGGCTCGTCGGATCGTCGTTCGTTTACACTGCGCGACCTAAATCGATTTAGTAAGATGGCGCGCCAAGCTCTAAAAGAGGCTGATACGGATGACCCGTATACCACGGAAGTACTCGTAGCAGGCGTGCAGGACGGCGACTTTGTATACGATATGCAGGTCGAGCCTCCGCAGCGGCTCGAAATCTTTGGCAAGGTACTGTATGGATTCGTGAATGGGTTTATGGTGACCGTTCCAGAGGGTGCAAAGCAAAAAATATTTGCCGCAGCATTTGAAGGCTACAGTAACGATATTACCGAAGGAACGCACTCTTACCTGGTGCCAATGGCGATCAAGGGTGAAAATTATGGTGTTCGACTGACCGACGCGCCGGTACCCGTGGGCCAAAACAGAGTAGAAGTATCTACTGGAGACATGCATAATATAGATCAAGAGGACATCGAACAGGACAAGGTGCATGCACTACTTAACATCATCGAAACTGATTTGTTTGATGAAGATGCAATTGCTACGGGTATTCTTGAAGAAAGCATTAAATCACTCCAAGATGCTGGCTTCGTCGAAAAATTAGACGACATGGTGACGGCTTGCAATTATTACCTTCAAACTTGCCTCCACGACTTTGAGCCTTGGAGAGTGAATCCAAATGATATTATGCAACAACTCAATGACACGGCTACTCCCAATCCGTCAGATGCGAGCAGCTCTAGCTTGCAGTGGGTGTCGGAGGAGCTGACCGTTGTAGGTATTGATCTATCAGAAAATGGAAACAACGTAAAATGCACGCTATATGGATATTCCGAAGAAGGGTATCTCTATAAGAGTTGCGCCGAATATGACTATACTCTATTTAGGGTAGAGGCCACAGAGAATGATGAAGCCGAAGACGAGTAATCTTTGCGAGAAATAGCCGTGAAAATCCCTTGTGAAAACAGGGGATTTTTCATTGTTCTTGTGCTACAATGAAGCAAATGAGCGAGGGAAATAAACAAGCGACTGTGATCGCCGTCACCAATCAAAAAGGTGGTGTGGGTAAGACGACGAGCGCTGTTAATATTGCGTACTATCTTGCGAAAGCCGGAAAGAAAGTTCTGCTTGTTGATCTTGACCCGCAGGGCAATGCGTCGAGCGGCCTTGGCGTCGACAAAGAGAATCTGGATGTTACGATGGGCGAAGTTTTGCTTGAATCGTCCACTATGGCGCAGGCGGCGATTCAGACCGAACACAAAAACCTATGGCTCGCTCCAACCACGTCGCACTTGGCGAATGTCGAGGTAGAGATTGCTGCAATGGAGCATAAATTTACACGCCTCAAGGCGGCAATTGCATCGGTTGCGCAGGATTACGATATTATCATCATTGACAGTCCTCCTAGCCTGAGCCTTTTAACCGTCAATGGCCTCATAGCGGCTAAATATGTGCTATTACCAGTGCAGGCCGAGTTTTACGCGCTTGAAGGCCTTGGTCAACTACTTGAGACGATGAAGCTTGTACGCAAGGGTATGAACCCATCGCTTGAGCTCATAGGGGTGCTGCCAACTATGATGGATACGCGCACGACATTGAGCAATCAGGTGCACGCCGAGATCAAAAAGCATTTTGCAGAAAAAGTATTCAAGACATCAATTCCACGCAATATCCGTTTGGCTGAAGCGCCAAGTCATGGTGTGCCAGTGGGCTCGTATGATCGCTGGAGCAAGGGCGCTCGGGCATATAAAGCAGTTGCAAAAGAGCTTGCGGAAAGGATCGAGGAGCGGCAATGAGTGCAAAAAAAGGATTAGGGCGCGGTTTTTCATCGCTCATACCCACAGAGCTACTAGACGATGCATTTGATCCAACTGCTGAGCAAGATGGAAAGCTGAGCAATCTCAAAGAACTACAGCTGAGTAAAATTTCACCAGATCCTAATCAGCCACGTCGCAACTTTGACGAGCTGGCGCTTGAAGAAATGGCCGAATCGATCAAGCAGCATGGTGTCGTGCAGCCAATTGTTGTGACACCCGCTGGTGATGGCTACCAGATTGTGGCGGGCGAACGACGCTATAGGGCATCACTCAAGGCGGGCATGACAACGATTCCTGCGCTGGTGCGCACTCTGAGTGATCAGCACAAACTAGAGGTGTCACTAATTGAAAACCTGCAGCGACGCGACCTAAACGTGCTAGAAACGGCAACGGCGTACCTAAAACTGAGGGATCAATTTAATCTGACGCTCGATGAAATTGGAGCGCGAGTTGGTGGCAAGTCGGCACCTGCAATTAGCAATACGCTGCGCCTGCTGCGCCTGCCTGAAAGCGTAAAAAAGGCAATTAGCGAAGGCAAGCTGCGAGAAGGACAGGCACGACCTCTTATTGGTGCGGACGAGGCAATCATTGAATCTGTTTTACCAAGAATTTTGCGTGAAGAGTGGAGCGCCCGTAAAATCGAACAGTTTATTGTAGATCTGAAAAAGGCGAAAGAAGCGGCGCCAGTAGGTGCAGCCCAGCGACCAGTTGTGGCTCAACATGATGAAGCTGTTCATTCGCTGATCAAGCGGTTTAATACCAAAGTACAGATTCGCTCAAATACCAAAGGTGCCGGTACGATTGTCATCAGCTTCAAGAGCGAAGATGAGTTCAATCGCATCAATCAGATGCTAGGCTAAAAACTGCGAATTCCCGTAAACGGAAAGATGCGAAGACTGACCGGCCCAACCACATCATAGAGTGGTATGTAGCCAAGACCATTACGCGAGTCAAGCGAATAGTTGCCCTGGCGGTGGTCACCACTAACAAACAGCGTGTCGTCGGGCACAATACCGTCGAATGTACCACTTGTTGGGCTGCCAGGTTCACCATGATTGGCATCGTCGGGGTTAAAACCATTTGGATTGGTGGCATTGTAGACCGTGTACTTGCCGTCTTGCAGTACAACGCGCTCTCCGGCAAACGCGATCACACGCTTGACGATGTACTCATCGGAGTTACCAACGCTATAGAGTGGGTTTTTAAAGACGATGATTTGCCCACGTCCAGGCACGTATTGTTTGTTTTGTAGTTGTGCCCATGTAACAGGCAGGCGATCAACGATTAAGCGGTCACCGGTATAGAGTGTTTTTTCCATACTCGGGCCTTCGACATTGAAGCTACGAAAGACAAATGTATTGATGAGTAGCGTGCCAATGAGTACGGCTAGTGCAAAAAAAAGAAGTCCCGCAGTATCGCGGATCCACTGGTGACGAGCGAAGAAAGATTGCTGTTCCATGCCATCCTACTATAGCTTATACGGCACCAATATTCCAACAAAAAGTATTCATTATGCTCAAAGTTTTGTATAGTAGACTAAGTATTTATGGCTAAGAAACAGACATCGATGGATGGATTTGTACCGCGTCGTGCAAATCGTCAGGTGGGCGGAAGCATTGCAGCAGGGAGTAAAAAAACGCCCGCTGTCCCTGCAAAACCACGGACGATCACGACGGCTGCGGCTATGGCGGATAATCCACGAGCTTTGCGTCGATCGGAAATCGACGATTCCCTGAAAGATATCGACGACGAACAGGCGCAGGAGCCGAAAAAACGCCGCAAAGATCCCACGGTTAAGAGTGGGCGCCGCAAATGGATCAAGCGACTTGTCTTTGTATTGATTGCTATCGCTGTGATCATAGGCGGCTATGTATTTGTGAAAGGCATTCTAGCGAGCAATAATGTGTTTAAGGGGAATATATTTGATGTATTCCAAAATGTGCCGCTGAAGGAAGACGAAAATGGTCGCAGCAATATACTCATCTTGGGTACGTCGGAAGATGATCCTGGTCACCAGGGTGCTAATCTTACTGATTCCATGATGATCCTCAGTGTTGATCAGGATAAAAAGAATGCCTATATGATCAGTATTCCGAGGGATATGGAAGTGAAGTATGGTCAGGCATGTGCATCGGGCTACGCTGGCAAGATAAACGTGTACTATAGTTGTGTTCATGATGGCGAGGGAACGGATGCCGATAGGGATGCACTTACGAAGGAATCGAAATTCGTTGGCGATATTTTTGGTCTCGATATTCAGTACGGAGTGAACGTGAACTACACGGTGATGCGTGAGTTGGTGAACGCCGTGGGTGGTAGTATTACAGTGAACATTGAAAGTCGCAATCCAAAAGGCCAGATGGATAGTAACTTCGACTGGAAATGTGGCGTTGGCGATCGCAAGGTTACTCGCGCAGAAGTGCTGAAGCGTTGCCCTCCGAGCGGTCATTTTATTGATTATCCTAACGGTCCCGCCACACTTGATGCCGAACATGCGCTCTATCTTGCTCAGGCACGAGGTGACGCGTCTCCAACTTATGGTTTTGAGCAGTCAAACTTTGACCGCGAAAAGAACCAGCAAAAGATCATCAAGGCGCTACGTGAAAAAGCTGTGAGTGCCGGTACGCTCGCAGATTTTGGTAAAGTTTCTTCGATTATTGACGCGCTTGGCAATAATCTCCGTACGACGTTTGAGACCAAGGAAATCCAGACTCTCGTATCGCTTGCAAAAGATATTCAGAGTGAAGATATCCAGTCGATCAGCCTCATCGATGGCGATGACCCTGTCATGAATGGTGATGGTAATCCATCTGCAGGTAAATACGAGTTTGATGACATTCGTGCACTACTGGCACAAAAGTTGTCGTCTGATCCTGTGGTTCGCGAGGCGGCAACCATTGCGGTATACAACGGCTCTGGTACGGCAGGTGTTGCGCAAACCGAAGCAGACAAGCTGAAAGAGCAGAAGTTTACTGTAGGAACAATCGGTAACGCTCCTGAAGGTGACTACGCTCGCTACACAATCTACCAGATAGGCAAGGGAAATACGGGCACGGCTGCTAAGCTCAAACAGCTTTACGGCGTGACACCACTGACCACAACGCCGCCAATGACAGTACCTGATGGCACGAAGTTTATCTTGATTGTGGGTGCGGTTCCGGCATCGTCTGCAAGCGATAATTAGACCCTCGTTACGCTTTTTACTGGGTAGATAAAAAGTTCGTTCTGTATTACCATAGTGGGAGCTTATGGAATTTCTGAGGATTGCCAAACGACGGTCGCTACTGAGCGAAGTGATCTATATATTGTTGAATCTTGCGCTTGTGGGTGCGGTTGTGGGTGCTGTTATTGCGACTGGCACACCGTGGCTTGCGATTGCATTTGTACTACTGAGTAAGTGGCGGGTATTCGCTGTTCGTCCGCGCTACTGGTTGGCGCATATCGAAACCAATACAGTCGACCTGATTGTCGGCGTAGGGCTTGTGGTGTTGATGTATGTCGTGGGTCAGTCGGGTAGCAGTTTGGCGCTCGGAGTTCAGCTTGTTCTTGCGGTGCTTTATGCACTGTGGCTGCTTGTCCTAAAACCACGTAGCAAGCGACTGTATGTTGTGCTGCAGGCAGGCACGGCTGTGCTTGTTGGTACGCTGGCATTGACGAGTATATCGTACGAATGGTCATCGTCGGTGTTAGTGATCGCTATGTGGATCATTGGCTATTCGTCGGCGCGCCATGTGCTCAGTGCGTATTCCGAACCAAGCACACGGCTGCTCAGCCTTATATGGGGATTTGTGTTTGCAGAAATAGGTTGGCTTTGCTACCACTGGACAATTGCTTATACATTGCCTTTCGGCGCCGGCCTCAAGCTTGCACAGATGACAATCATTGTGTTGGCGCTGAGTTTTGCGGGTGAGCGCATTTATGCGTCGTATGCCAAGCATGAAAAGATTGTCCGTGCCGATGTGGTGCTGCCAATCTTGCTATCACTTGGTATTATCATAGTGCTTGAGCTATTTTTCAATGCAGCGGCCATTGGCGCCGTATAATTAAGTCAGCTATCAGATAAGTTATATACAGTGGGAGTACTATGACAAACAATTCACCATCGACACCGCAAAACTATACGGCAGTAGGTAAAAAGCCTCGCGTCAGACCATCAAAATATCTTGCACTTGCGATTATTTTTCTCGCACTGAGCTTTGGCGCGGGTCTTGGGGGTGGTTACTTGGCATCAAGGTTTGGTGACACTGCCAACCGTACAGTGATTGCCGATGGCAATGCTGTGGTGAGCCAGGAAGAAGAAGATATTTCAACGGTTGCCAGCAAGGTTGGACCAAGCGTGGTGTCGATCATGACCAAAACCCAGGCGCAGTCGTACTTTGGTACGCAAACAGTCGACGGTGCTGGCACTGGAATCATCATTAGTAAAGATGGCTACATACTCACGAACAAGCATGTCATATCTGACAGTCAATCAGTGACAGTTGTGTCGAGCGACGGCACAACGTATAGCGATGTGAAAGTTGTGGGCACTGATCCACTGAACGACCTGGCATTCCTCAAAATCAACGGCGTGAGCGATCTGACGGCTGCTACACTGGGCGACTCAAGCTCGGTACGTATAGGCCAAAAGGTCGTGGCAATTGGAAATTCACTTGGTGAGTACCAAAACACCGTGACGAGCGGTATTATTTCTGGCACAGGTCGTCCGGTCACTGCTTCGGAAGGCTCAGGAAGTGGCGCTACCGAAACACTCACCGATTTACTGCAAACAGATGCGGCAATTAATCCAGGAAACTCGGGTGGTCCACTGACAAATCTGAGCGGTCAGGTGATTGGCATCAACACAGCGGTAGCCGAAGACGCACAGGGCATTGGGTTTGCGATTCCGATTAATTCATCAAAAGGTATCATCAAGAATTTGCTCAAAACTGGCAAGATAGAACGACCGTATATTGGCGTAAACTACGTCACAATCACGCCTGAGGTTGCCAAGCAATACAATCTGTCGGTGAAAAAGGGCGCCTATGTACATAGCGACAGCGGTTCGGCGGTTATGAGCGGCAGTCCAGCCGACAAGGCAGGTGTAAAAGACGGCGATATTATCACCAAGGTTGGCGATATTGAGGTAGGTGAACGCGGTAGCGTGGCAAGCTTGGTGTCGGAATACAGTATAGGCGAAACGGTGCAGCTGACGATCCTACGCGACGGCAAAACGATCACCGTCGATGTGACCCTGCAAGCCTACAGTAGCTAACGACTAGTAGCTGCGCATAAAATGCAATATAAGACCAAGGCTTTCCTGATGCGTGAGACCTTGGTCTTTTGCTGTCTGTATGATTGCCGCATGCTGGCGTTCGTCGGCTTCAAGCAGTAGTGAGCCATTTGGTTTGAGTAGCAGCGCCGCCTGCACAAGCAGCTGGTTTATGAGTGCTAGTCCGTGGCTCTTTGTGTAGAGTGCAAGGTCGGGTTCGGCATGTGTTTCGGGTGACACTTCCCACTCACGGTCAACATAGGGTGGATTGCTTACAATGATATCGATGGGTGTGCCATACCCACGTAGCAGGTCAGCTTTGTAGAAGTGTACATCGGCGTGTAGACTCTCAGCGTTTTGTTTTGCCAGATTGAGTGCCTGCTGGCTAATGTCGGTGAGTGTCACGTCGAGTTCTGGCCATTCAAGTTTGGCAGTAATTCCGATTGCGCCAGTACCGGTACCTACATCTACGAGCGTTCGTTGTTCTTTTACGAGCGGTAGGTTTGTTGGCATGATTTTTGCTAGAAGCTCTATAAAACTCTCAGTTTCAGGGCGAGGTATGAGCGCTGCTGGGGTAGTCTTGAATCGTCTGCCATAAAATTCCTTGTGACCTACAATATATGCCACTGGCGTACGATCAAGCCGCAGTTGCAGCCTGGCATTTGCAATGTCTTCTTGTCGTGCATCGAGCTCGTCATCGCCATGCGCATGCAGGTAGGTTCGCGGTACGCGCAGGGTATGCGCCAGAATCAGCTCGGCATCAAGCCGTGCTGATGGTATGTCGCATGCCTTTAGTTCAGTTGCTGCCTCATTTAGCCAACGCTCAATCGTCATGGCAGTATTATCTCACCTCTGTAGTTGTTTCGCAATTTTCGTAGCCTCACTACCAATATTGACAAAAGTATAAGAATAATTTATAATGTGATTAAATGTTAGAAAGTATTCCGACCATCTCAGAGCATACCAGTGACTACGATGATAGCGAATTGACTTGGGTGAAGGCTGGCGTCGATGCGGCAACGGTACTGACTGGGATTATGCGAGGCACCGACCCGGAGCAATTGCTCGCATCCTTAATTGCGGGCACGGGGATGGATGATGCCATCGGGTTGGCCGGTATACGGTCGCATATTGCTCAGGTGTATTTACAACGGCTTGAGGCAATTGTTGATAAAAACGGCAAGACTCCCATCGATAATTTCCAAGAGGCACTAGGCAGGGCAATTGCGGAGCATCTCGTGACAGGCCAGCGAAGCAGCCTGAAACGCCAACTTGTTTATCGCACGACTCTCATTGAAGACCTGAATCGCGACACCCTGGATGATGAAGAAAAGCTGTGGGTGCAGAAGGATCTTGAACGACTCGATGCTGCACCTGTTCAGACGAGCGAGGCTATCTTCGTGACGGATTATCATGGGGTTGAAGGCTACGAGAGTGTTCAAAATAACGCGCTTTTGGTTAATACGCTCGAACAGGTATCGAAAAATGCGATGGGTGAGTTTGATGAAAAGATCTTCGATGCCTTAAACGGACTTCTTCCAAACAAAGCGTGGCTATCGGTAAGGTCAGACGGTGTGATCGCTCTTGCAATCAATGGCCATGAACTGTCGACGGCTGATACAAGTAGCTAATGGACCGGCCGCGTTTCTACGCGGCATTTTTTGCTGCTAGTTCGCGCTCGTAGGCCTGCAGATGTTCGATGATGTCGTCGATGGCACCATTCATGGCGGCAGGAATTGCGCTGCGGCTGTAGCCAATGCGGTGATCGGTGATTCGGTCTTGCGGGAAGTTATAGGTGCGAATCTTTTCGCTACGGTCACCAGTGCCAATGAGCCCGCGACGCTCAGCGTCGAGCTTGGCGTTTTCTTCGTCGATTTTTTGCTGAAGCAAGCGGCTACGGAGTACGCTCATGGCTTTTTCTTTGTTTTTTAGCTGTGATTTTTCGTCTTGGTTGGTTACCACGAGGCCGCTCGGTACGTGAGTGATGCGCACGGCACTGTCAGTTGTGTTCACGCTTTGCCCACCATGGCCACTGGCACGGTAAATGTCGATGCGCAGATCCGATGGATTGATTTCTATGTCGGCTTCTTCTGCCTCAGGCAGTACGGCAACTGTCACGGTACTTGTATGGATTCTACCTTGTGATTCGGTAGCGGGCACACGCTGTACGCGATGCACGCCGCTTTCAAACTTTAGGCGCGAGTAGGGGGCATCACCAGCAATTTTAAAGACTACTTCTTTGTAGCCGCCAGTATCGTTGGCGCTTTCGCTCAGAAGCTCTGTGCGGAGGCCATTTGCTTCGCAGTAACGCAGATACATGCGGTACAATTCGGCGGCAAACAAGCTAGCTTCGTCGCCGCCGGCACCAGCGCGGATTTCAACGATCACGTTTTTGTCGTCGTTTGGATCTTTGGGGGCGAGCATGAGAAACAATTCGTCTTCAAGTTTTGGTAATTTGTCTTCAATGTCCGTAATCTCAAGTTTGGCGAGCTCTGCCAGCTCATCGCTACCAGTGGCGAGCTCTTTTGCTTCACGCAGTTGCTGTTCGAGTGTATCGCGCAGCGCTACCTTTTCGATAATTGCCTCGAGTTCGCTGAAGCGTTTGTTCTTGCTTGTGAATTCTGGGTCGCTATACGCAGTTGGGGATGCCAAAAACTCACCGAGTTGTGATTTTTCGGTGTTCAGTTCGTCAATGTTCAGATTAATCTTTGGCATATGTCCTCGTTATTATAACAAAAGAGACTCCTTGGAGAGGAGTCTCTTTTACTGGTTGCGCTATTTTTCGCCCGAAGCTTTTTTAGCTGCTGCGGCGCTAGCTTTCTTTGCCTTGTTGGCAAGTTCTGCTTTGCGAGCCTCTGCTGCGGCTGCACGAGCCTTGAATCGGTCGACACGACCTTCGGTGTCGATGATCTTTTCCTCACCAGTAAAGAACGGGTGAGACGCGCTGCTAATGTGTACCTTGATCAGTGGGTAGGTGTTGCCATCTTCCCATTTGATCGTTTCGTCAGTCGCAGCGGTAGACTGAGTCAAAAAGGCAAAACCAGCCTGATCGTCGCTAAATACGACGGGGCGGTATGTCTGTGGGTGTATACTGCTTTTCATATCCGAATGATTGTAGCAGTTATTGGGGTGGATGTCAAAGGTGGGGCACGTAATTGCACCAAGGGCGCAACTGGGGTATAGTGAAGGAAATATATAAACACAAACATGATCGACACTCAGACATCCCCGCAGCATTTGTATCCTCACGAAAGCCACCCCGAGGGAATTGTTACTGACGAGGACTTGCGAGTAGATTTTGCTAATTATCCAAAGGCATATCACAATGCGCTTCATCCGCACATTGAAGCGCATCTAGGCAAGGTAGAACTGGAGAGAGCGGTTGCCGAGAAAGGCGACGCGTATAGCAGAAGGTTAACGGATTTACTCGACCCTGATGTTTCAGGGTATGTATCGAGAGAACAGATTGTTGGTGTTCTGGATGAGCTTCGTGACGAGAATGATGAGTTAGTACCAGATAGTATGCGTTTAGTTGTCGACACTGCAAAAAGTTTATGGAGCAAGGGCCAGCGCGTGCCAGCCGTATTCTATGACGCAATGGCGGAACGGCCAGATCTGTTGACAACGATGGTAGAGCAGGTGCGAGAGAGCGAGCTCAATGATTGGGATGGGGTCGCAGTTCGTAAAATTATCACCGGAACAGCCGATAAGTTGGAGCAGACGCAGAATGCCTTTAGTCATCTCGATTCCAACCCCTTCAGTAATGAGCCCCCGCCAGAGCCGAGCCCTGAAGAGCAAGCGCGGATAATCGAAAGACAGCGTATGGCTGCGCAGCTCAAAGAGATTGCTGCCGAGTTTCCGGAACCACCATACGCGTATGATGACCATGAGTCTACCACCAGAGAATTATTTACGCAGTATGGACAGTTTGCCAGTGAGGGGATAAGTATTGGTGATGCGTATAATTACGAAAGATTGGTCCCAAGTTTGGCGAAGGGTAAGAACTCCCTACCGGTCAGTTCGGAGCAGATCAAAAATACTCTGCAAAAGTTCGGAGCCGCAGGCGAAGACGTCCAAATGCTTTATCTGCAGGGAGGCAATCACCCGCTACGGCTTGCGGCTATCCAGCCTTTTTTGGAGCAGATCGTGGCTAAGGGTGGAGACGATACGAAAGACAGATTGAAGCAATTCGTAGACATGGCAGGTGGTGGTTACGCCGATGAAACTTATTCATCTGTAGCGACGTCTGTTATTAACCGTTTGAGTGCATCGGGTGCTTCAGCAGATAATTTGTTGTATTTGATCGGTGACTCCAGGATGATGCATGAAATGATTAATCATGGTAATGATACTGATCCTGAGCAGTACGAGCAATCGCTCAATCTGCTCGCACAACTTGGGCGGCACGAAATGATTGCATTCATTGATGAGTCGGACGATGGAGGTCATGAGATTGTTAGAAAGATACTCGCTGATCCAGCTGAATATGCGGAATATATTGGGACGATTGACGGTCTTGTAGATGAGGTTGCGGCGTCCGGATTTCCCGCTAGGCTAACGGCGGACAAAGTACTGGAGAGGTTTAGCCAATATTATGGCAATCGGGGAATTGATGATGATATCGCATATATTAAGGATGCACTGCTGTACCAACAAAGTATAGGCGGTTCGGCACAGATTCTTGAGAATGTGAGTCCTGTCCTGGCCACTCAGTTGATTAATGGGGGTCTAGAGGAGAGAGTCAGTACTGTTGATATAACCGAAGCCGCAGCCGCAGTAGCAGCGCTGAAGAAGTCATATCCAGATGTGTATAAATTTATGGAACAACAGATCACGTACAGCAATGACATGGCGCAGCTGAGGACGAGACTTGCAATTGCTGGTGGGTTCATCGATCATGCCGAATTATTCACGATGCTCGATGAGCGAGAATCGCAGGAACGTAGTCTTGATTCCTACCGTAACAACATCATCTACTCGTTGAAAGATTCGCAGGAAGATACAGAAGCAGTTATGAACAGGTTTGCTCAACTCGAAAAAGGTGTATCTATTCTGGCTGACAGGCGGCTAAAAGGTTTCAGGACTGTCGCCAGTCGACTCTTCGAGTCGCCAAATCCAGGTGAAATCATCGCATTGCTTGGTAGTGATAGCGTTCAACAACATTTGGATGACCCAAAAACTCTCGACGCCGTCAACGACGCGATGAGTGCAATGCTTTATGATATCGGAAAATATGACGTTGAACGGATATTCACGACGTTTGAGTCGATAGATGATTCACAAAAAGAATGGCTTGGTGACTTGATAAGGGGTGAGGCTCGCCTGAGAGACAAAGGCCTGACGGATGAGCAAATAATTGAGTATCATGGGCTTTTCACCGAAGTCATGCCGCGCCGCGATAAAGACGGTAATCATTATGATGACGCAATGAGCGTCAAACTAGCAATGGAGTCAACATACGGCAGAACATATAGCCGTCCGAAAGGTGCAAGCGCCGAAGCGCTTTCCTGGTATCGCCAGGCGGGCATGCCAATCGCAGGATATGGCGCTGTGGCGGCATGGCGAGCCGAGGCAGTTGCGGCTGGTGTTGCAGACAGTCCTCATGCAGTGTACGAGTGGCTCTATAAAGATCCTGAGCAGGTTGCACGTATTAGTGCAGGAAACTTGACGGATTACCTGACACGCAAAGTACATGGTGGTGACGAGCAGGCTGCCACCAAAGCACTTGCTACCGCTCGCCAAGAGTTACCTACTCGGGATGAGCACTTTAGGGTATTCATGAATATTAGTACCCAGGCATTGACGAAGGTTGCCGAATCGGGAGGCGCTATCAAAAGTATTCTTGACGCCGGTGTCGAGGTAGCAGAGCGAGGAGGTGACTATGACCTGCACCGAAGCGGTGTCGAGATAGCGCTAGGTCTTCGTTCGATGAACGACGATACGCCACATCCTATATATGGCAGCTGTGGTTTTGTCGATGGCGAGATTCCTGCAGGCGCGGTGGGCTATGGGGATATTCTGCTGACATTCAAAGAGACACCCGAACTGGCCGCCCGTACATCATATACACCAGAAGACAGCTTCCATGGTGCGGATCGCCTGATTAATACAGACGCTAAGCTACTACGTCTAGCTAAAGACGCAAAGGATATCGGCCATACGCGGACTGACGACTATGTTGAGGCACAGATACAGGGTAGTTTAGATCTGGCTTCCATCGATGCAATCTATGTCAACAGTGATGAGCAACGTGATGCAATCGCGGCCGTATTACCGACAGAATTGGTTACTCGTATTATCGTTCGTGGACAATCTTTGTAGCGGTAATTCGTTGACATTCATTCCTACCTCTGTTAATATAATCTAGTAACAATTTTTAATGACACAACTTTCGACATACTCCTGAATTTTCGGGGTCGAAGGTGAGGAAAAAGGAGTAATATCATGGCCGTAGAGGTTGATATTAAACAGCTGCTCGAAGCTGGTGTGCATTTTGGACACAAAACGAGCCGTTGGCACCCTAAAATGGCGCCATACATTCATAGCAAACGTCAGGACAGCCACATTATTGACCTGACTAAGACGGTCGAAGGCCTCGACAAGGCTTTGCCATTTTTGACCAGCGTTGCGGCAGGCGGTAAACAAGTACTGTTTGTGGGTACCAAAAAGCAGGCAAAAGACGCAGTAAAAGCTGCTGCTGAAAAGGTAAACCAGCCGTACGTGACCGAGCGCTGGATCGGCGGTATGCTTACCAACGTTGCAACCGTGAATCAGCAGATCAAGAAGCTCAAAGATCTTGAACGACGTATGGAGAGTGGTGACCTTGAAAAGCGCTACAGCAAATTGGAAGTACAGCGTTTTGGTGAAGAGATCGAAGAATTGAACATCAAATACGGTGGTATCAAAGAACTGAGTGGTCGCCCGGGCGTGGTGATCGTCACAGACGTACTTGTTGACGACGGTGCTGTACGTGAAGCGAAAGTTTTGGGCGTACCAGTGGTAGCAATCGTTGACACCAACGCTGATCCATCTGGTGTCGACTACGTAGTGCCAGGCAACGACGATGCGATTAAGGGTACAACACTGCTGCTTGATTATTTTGCGGCTGCAGTTGCAGAAGGCAAAAAGAAAGAAAATTAATTAGTAACTAAAGGGAAAAGCGCAGCCCGAGTCGGCGGATTTACTCCGCGGCGCGGCGCGATGGGAAAAACCGTAGGTTTGTCCTATTCCCGAAAGGGGAGATTATGGCAATTACTGTTGATGACATTAAGAAGCTAAAAGAATTGACCGGTATTGGTTTGACCGATGCCAAGGCAGCGCTTGTAGAAGCCAACGGCGATTTCGACAAGGCGCTAGAACAACTTCGCAAAAAAGGTCTAACCAAGGCTGAGAAAAAGGGCGACCGTGAAACCCGCGAAGGGATCATTGATAGCTACGTGCACAGTGATCGCATAGGTGTGATCGTAGAAGTAAACTGCGAAACTGATTTTGTGGCACGCCTGCCAGAATTTAAGGAATTTGCGCACCAAATTGCAATGCAGATTGCTGCAATGGCGCCAAAGTACTCAACGCTAGAAGACATTCCAGCTGATGTGTACGACGCTAAAAAACAAGAGTTGCTTGCAAGTGATGATCTGAGCAAGAAGCCTGAAGACATTCGCGAAAAGATTGTTGAAGGCCAGCTGAGCAAGCATTTTGCTGAGCAAGTTTTGAGCGAGCAAGCATTTGTACTCGACGATAGCATGACTGTTGGCGAGCGCATCAAAGAGCAAATCGCAAAGAGTGGCGAAAACATTCGCGTGAGCCAGTTCAAGCGAATTGAACTTGGTGTAAACGAATAAACTGCTTTCCAGCGTATAAAAAGCACCCGGTCGACGCGGGTGTTTTTATGCTAAAATGGAGAGGATTATGTTTGACACCGACACCTACGAACTCAAGATGCAAGCAGCCCTAGAACACTTTGAGGGCGAACTACGTAAAGTACAGACTGGCCGAGCGCAGCCGAGCATGCTCGACGGCATAAAAGTTGAGGTATATGGTACGTTGCTGCCGCTCAATCAGGCAGCCAATGTGACAGCGCCAGAACCGCAACTGTTGCAGATCACACCGTTTGATCCAGGCAATATTACCGCTATTAGTGCGGCAATCCGCAACGATCAATCACTTGGACTCAACCCGAGCGATGACGGTCGTGTGGTGCGCGTGCCTATACCACCCCTCACTGAAGAGCGCCGCAAGCAATTGGTCAAGCAAACCAGCGAAAAGGTAGAGGAAGCACGCATTGGTCTGCGCGGAGCTCGCCAAGACGCATTGCAAGATGCCAAGCGCCAAAAAGATGCCAAGACTCTGACTGAAGATGATGTAAAAGCGGTAGAAAAGGCAATCGATGGCTTGGTCGCTGATTACCAGGCGAAGATCGAAGCTGCGTTTAAAGCCAAAGAGCAGGATATCTTGAAAGTTTAGTCTTATGGAACTACTGTTTGGGATTATTATTGGCGTCGTAGCACTCACTATACTGGTAGCACTGCATGAGCTAGGGCATGGTATTGTGGCTCGCCGCAATGGCGTGGTTGTAGAAGAATTTGGTATAGGGTTTCCGCCAAAAGCGTGGAGCAAAAAGGTGAAGTACACCATACTCGGCAAAAACGTCGAATACTCTATAAACTGGCTGCCACTAGGTGGGTTTGTAAAGCTACAAGGCGAACACGATGCAGCTGACAAAAAAGGTGACTACGGAGCGGCGAGTTTTTGGGTAAAAACAAAGATTTTGCTAGCAGGTGTGTTTGTGAACTGGGTGACGGCTGCAGTACTTCTGACCATCTTGGCAATTACCGGCTTGCCACAGCTTATACCGAACCAGTTTAGTGTGCCAAGCGACACCACGGTTGCTCGTCAGCCCGTGCAACTTACTTCTATAAGTGCGGGGTATCCCGCCGACAAGGCTGGGTTTGAGGTACGCGACAAGATTTTGCGCTTCAACGGCCAAGAAGTAAAAACTACGCAGGAACTGATTGATCTGACAAAAGCGAACCAAGGCAAGACGGTTAAAATTATTTATGATCGCGGTGGTACAGAGGGGCAAAAAACAGTTACGCTCAAAAGTGGCAGTGGGCCGGTATTTGGTGCAGCGCTGGGTCAGCTTACTCAGACGCAGTCTACCTGGTCGGCGCCAATTGTGGGCGTAGGCGTGACGTGGCAGCTCACGGTTGAAACGTTTAAGGGCCTTGGCACGCTCATAGGTAACTTGGCAAATGGTATTGTGAGCCAGCTGAGTGGGGATGCCAAAACCCGCGAGGCGGGTAGCAAAGAAGTTGCACAGGTTGGCGACAGTGTAGCGGGGCCAGTCGGTATATTTGGCATACTGTTCCCAGCGGCGTCTCAGGCTGGGCCAACACAGCTCATACTACTGGTGGCAGTGATTTCACTCGGGCTTGCTGTCATGAATGTGCTGCCTATACCTGCGCTCGATGGTGGTCGATGGTTTGTGACGGCAGCGTTTCGCACGTTTAAGAAAGAGCTCACCAAGGAACGTGAAGAAAAGATCCAGACGGCGGGATTCATGACATTAATGGCACTTGTGGTGCTTGTGACGGTGGCGGATGTCGGCAAACTCATCAAATAGTGTGCATCGCCACATGGGGCGAATTGCACATACTCACGGACGATTACCGTCGAGGTCGCGGAAATGGCGCATGCTAGTGATTCTTCCTGTATGGGTTTTTGTGGCTTTTATAGCCAGTCAGTTGATTGTGGTTGGCATACTTTATGTACTGCAGGCATTTCACGCATCACCAGAGCGGTATGTGTCGGACGCAGTGGCGCAAACCGTCATTGCGGCCGCTGTGTACGCAATTGCTATTGCACTTGTAATGGGCGTGCCATACCTGTGGCGACGCTACAAAACAACGCTTGACGATCTTGGGCTCTCGCGCCTGCCTTCGTGGGGCGATATTGGGCTATCACCATTGGCATTTGTGGCATACGCGCTGCTGGTGTCGGTGATTATGGCAGTTGTTGATCAGATTCCTGGTTTTCCGGCAGATCAGGCGCAAGATGTTGGGTTTAGTGTATTTGGCTCACGGCTCGACAACATACTGGCGTTTATTACGCTCGTAGTGCTTGCACCAGTGGCCGAAGAAACACTATTTCGTGGTTACCTGTACGGCAAGCTCAAAAAATACGTGCCAGTTGTTGTGGCAGCACTTGCAACGAGTCTGCTATTTGGTCTGGTGCATGGCCAACTGAACGTTGGGGTAGATGTATTTGTGCTCAGCCTCATACTCTGCGGCCTGAGGAGCATCACAGGTAGTATATGGGCTGGTGTGTTAGTACATATGATCAAAAACGCCATCGCATACTATTTGTTGTTTATCAGTCCGATTTTGGGAGGCTAGTTTGGTAAAGGGCAGTGTACCAGCTATAATGTGTCATATGACGACTATGCAACCTACAGTAGTCAATCTGCAGACTCCGGTTCGCCGGTAACTTTTCTTTACCATAGCTTTTATTGACAATACAACCGGAGAAATATATGAGAGTCAGTCATCTTTTTACAAAAACCAGCAAAACAGCACCAAGTGACGAGGTGTCAAAAAATGCCCAGCTTTTGATACGGGCAGGATATGTATATAAAGAAATGGCAGGTGTGTACACACTGCTGCCGCTAGGCTATAGGGTGCTTGAAAAGCTCGTTGCCATCGTAAAAGACGAAATGGATAAAGCGGGTGGTGTGCAAATGAAGACATCGGCGCTGCAGAGCAAGGATGTATGGGAAACGACTAATCGCTGGAGTGATGAGGTGGTAGACAACTGGTTCAAAACACGACTCAAAAACGATACAGAGCTTGGGTTGTCGTTTACCAATGAGGAAGCCTACTCGAATATCGTTCGTAACTATGTGCAGTCATACAGAGATTTACCAATCTATCTCTATGATTTTAAGACGATCTTTCGTAATGAGCTGCGGAGCAAATCAGGTATTATGCGCGGTCGCGAATTTTACTGGAAGGCGCTCTACTCGTTTTCAAAAGACCAGGCCGAGCACGATGCTTTTTATGAGAGTATGAAAAATGCATACAACAATGTGTTTGATCGTGTTGGTATTGGCGACAAGACATACATGACCTTTGCGTCGGGTGGCACGTTTGCAAAGTATTCACACGAGTTCCAGGCCGTATCTGAAGCTGGTGAGGACATTATATACATTGACGAAGCAAAAAATATCGCTATCAACGAAGAAGTCTTCACCGATGAAGTGCTGGCAGACCTGGGCGTAGAGCGAGATGGGCTAGTGCAGAAGAAATCAATCGAAGTTGGTAATATATTTTCGCTTGCCCACAAGTTTTCTGAACCATTTGGACTGACGTATACTGACGAAAACGGAGAAGCGATACCCGTGTTTATGGGGTCATACGGCATTGGTATCACGCGTCTTATGGGGACGATTGTCGAGATCTTGAGTGATGAAAAGGGTATTGTGTGGCCAGAAGCAGTAGCACCGTATAAGGTCTATTTGGTACGAATTGGCGGCGATGAGGCAGTGGAGCATGCAGATAAGCTGTATGAAGAACTGACGGCAAAGGGTGTAGAGGTACTGTATGATGATCGCGATGAGCGACCAGGCACAAAGTTTGCCGATGCCGAACTAATGGGCATTCCGCATCGTGTGACCGTGAGCGATCGTTTGATCGAGGTGGGAAAGTATGAATATACCGTTCGCAGTACGGGCGAGACAACTGAATTGACACGAGACGAACTGCTTGCTACACTTGTCGCATAAACGTGCAAGTGAGGGGTGCTGCGTGACAGCACTTTTTGTAATAAATAAGTAAGGTACAGAAACTGAATGAAGAAATTATTTCAAATCACTGATGATGGCAAAAAAGAGCTCGAAGCCGAGCTAACTGAACTAAAAGGTCGCCGTGGGGCGATCGCTGATAAAATTGCCGAAGCACGTGACTATGGTGATTTGAGTGAAAATGCCGAATACGATGCTGCTCGCGAAGAGCAGGGCTTGGTAGAGAGCCGCATTGCCGAAATCGAAGACATATTGCTTAACGCCACGATCATTGCTGCGACCAAAAGCTCAAGCATCAAGCTTGGAAGCAAAGTAGAGCTAAAGACGGGCAAAAAGACTGTGAATTACCATGTGGTTGGGCCGGTTGAGGCAGATCCACTTGCGGGTAAGATTAGTAACGAGTCACCAATTGGCTTGGCGCTTATTGGCAAAAAGGTTGGCGACACGGCTGTGATTACCACTCCAAAGGGCGACATAAAGTACGAAGTGGTGCGCGTTGGTTAGAACCTCTAACGCATTTAATAAAAAGCCCGTTTACGGACTTTTTATTTAGGCGGCTGCAGCGACAAATTCTTCGCTTCCATCGTCGTCAAAAGGATTGTACGGTTGCGCATCATCAAAACTCTCGTCGTCTATCACTCCTAATGCTTCAAGTTTTTGTCGTTCTTCCCGACGGCGCAGGAGCTCATGAAGATCGTGTCGTTCTTCATCGGTTATAGTACCGCGCTGTTCTTTGGTGAGCCAGTTACTAATTTGTATGTTAGTATCAAAGTCGTCTTCGGTACGGGTATCGTGTAGCGCTTCAGAGACTGCAACTGCGTGTCCAAAATCTCGAACCCTACTGGTCCTATTCATTGCCATGTGCAACTCTCGTCGGCTTCTCTCGTTGATTTCTTTTACACGAGGGTCTGTCGTTTTACCGACGGGATAGGCTGAATCCAGGACGGTATCAGCGGCCTCAAGAAGTAAAGGGTCTCCAGTGACGGCCGCCGCTTCCATAACTGGGTATAATTTTTGGAATGGCGCAGCCTCCGTGCGCATTAGCACATCAACTGCCATCGTTATGGCCTGAACCGTTTCAGGGCTTGCTTCTTTTGTGCGTATCTCGTCGGCGGTATTTCTAATCTCACTGCCGAGATTATCTAGGTACTCGGAATCATTGATGTTATAAGAACCACCGTAGATTAATTCGTTTAATGCGTGGGTCATTTTGTTACTCCATTTTTTGTATTAAAAAATCCCGCGTTCTTGGCGAGGCGGGCGTTTCGAGCAGTAGAGATCGTTTGTGTAGCGTTTGTTCGAGTTGTTGTATCTGTTTTTGTCATTTTCGATACCATTTGTGCTATTAACGTTTATGTATATGGCACGATTTTAGCACCTTAAGCGTTTTATAACAATAGTTTGTTAGCACGAGCTGCATAAAATGGTGGAAAACTTTAGAAAACTTCATAGCTACCTCTGTTGGCTAATCAATGATATAATCATTGAAGTTATGGCAACACTTCAAGATTACAGAGACGAACGACTGCGAAAGTTAGCAGAGCTACGTGAGCTTGGCGTAAACCCATACCCTGCAACCAGCCATCGCACGCATACTACTCACGACATCACCGCACGATTCGATGAGCTACAAGGCCAGACTGTCACGGTCGTTGGGCGCATCATGGGAATTCGTAAATTTGGCAAGTTGGCATTTATTGTACTGCGTGATCAATCAGGGCAGGTGCAGCTGTTTTTCCACGCGCCAGATGTTGCCGAAACTGACGGCCCACAGGGAATCATAGGTATGAAACAGCTGTCGCTACTCGACACGGGCGATTTTGTCGAAGCCACGGGCGAAGTTATCAAAACGCAAACCGGTGAGATATCGGTAGGTGTAAAAGCGCTTCGACTGCTTACCAAGGCACTACGCCCACTGCCAACAGAACTCACCGACAAAGAACAGCGCCTCCGCCGCCGCTACGTCGACATGAATGTGAACGTAGATGTGCGCGAACGCTTTGTGCGCCGTAGCAAGTTTTGGCAGGCGACGCGCCGTTTCTTGGAAGACGAAGGCTTTATAGAAGTAAACAACACTGTGCTTGAAGCAACAGCTGGTGGCGCAGACGCTAATCCGTTTGTGAGCCACATGGACGCACTCGACCAAGATTTTTACCTGCGAATAAGCCACGAATTACCACTGAAGCGCCTACTGGTAGCTGGGTTTGAGAAAGTGTTTGACCTTGGGCCACGCTTCCGCAACGAAAACTACACCGAAGAGCACCTACCAGAGCACAACGCTATGGAATGGTACTGGGCATATGCCGACTGGGAGCAGGGTATGGAGCTGACTGAGCGCATGATCCGTTATATTGCTGATCACACATGGGGTACGCGTCAGTTTACGCTCATGAACGGTCAGCAGGTTGATTTTGGCAAAGATGGCGAGCATTTCCCGCGCATTAGTTTTGTACAGATTTTGCAGGAGCAGTATGGTATAGATGTGTTTGAGTCGCCCATGGAGGAGATTCAGGCAAAGCTGAAAGAAAACAACCTGGAAGTCGAAGAAGTCGACAATCGCATACGCAGCCTCGATAAATTATGGAAAAAGTACCGCAAGACACTTGCCGGCCCAGCCTTTTTGGTAGATGTGCCGGTATTTATGCAGCCACTTGCCAAGGTGAATCAAAATGATACTCGGCTAACAGAGCAGTTCAATTTGGTGTTTGGTGGTAGCGAGATGTGCAAGGCATTTAGTGAGTTGAATGATCCACAAGACCAGCTGAGTCGATTTATGGAACAGCAAGCGCTGCGTGATGCGGGCGACGACGAAGCTCAGATGCTCGACATCGACTATGTAGAAGCGCTCGAATACGGTATGCCACCTGCTTGTGGACTTGGATTTTCGGAACGGGTGTTTTGGAGCCTCGAAGGCATTACTGCCCGCGAAGGCGTGCCATTCCCACAGCTTCGTAATGAAGTAGACGAAACCACCAAAGCTATATACCCAGACGTGAAGCTTTAGATCTCTTTACAAAACATACCTTTTATGCTAATATAAAGGTATAAGTACCTTATAAAAACCAACATGCCAGAACACCACCACTTTAACGCACCAAATCACGAGACAACTCAGCCAATACCTGAGGTTGGTGTGCCCCCCGTTGACACCTACAAGGATATACAGTCGGCAACTGAGGCGAGTCGGCAAGTGGCTACAGAGCGTGCTCAAGAAAGGATCGAGGAACAGGTGGCTGCACGTCAACCCGACGTGGATGCCGCAAGATCTGAAGTAGAGGCTGCTTTTCAAAATGTCCCTGCAGAGACAGATTCTGATCCTATGCAGTCTTCGGTCGAGTCGGAACAGCTAAACCCTCAAGAAGCCCACGTGGAACAGGACCCGGATGTGCTGTTGCAACAAGCAAAGGCAGCGATTGGAAAAGGGCTCGAAACCATCATAAAAGAGTTGCCACTTATGGAACACGCGCAAGATGCACTACACAGGCAGGCTGTTAATCAGATAAGCAAGATACGTGAAGAGCTACAAGCGCGCATGCGTAGTAGCGGTGCAACTGTACCACCAGAGGATTTGCGCTGGCTTAGTCAAGGTGTAGACGTTATCATGAAGTCCGTCAATCCTGCTCTTGGAAAAGAAAAGGACAAAAAGGCATTGCTGACAGGTATCGTGAGAAACATAGGAAGCGCCGCAGGAAAGGAAATTTTAGCAGCAGACAAGCGCGAAGTATTAGGCGGTGTGTATCATAAGCTTTACGGTGCTGCAAAGGTATATGACTCCGAAGGTAAACTTGGTGATGTAGTGAGCCGTATGGGTTCGCTGTTGCGGGGTAATATGAGGAACCTCGCTTACGGATTACTCATAAGCGAACTTACACGTGTTGAAAATGAACTACGAACTGTTGTTATCTCAAAGCAACAAAATAAGGGTCGTAATCCAGCCCAGTTTCAACAACTACTTGAAGAGATCAAAATACAGATTGCCGGAATATAGTGCATCTCAGCAAAACATCAGACTCTCGTTGTATACTAGTGGCCATAAGGAGCAGATATGGCAAAGAAGGATGACGAATCACAGGCAGCGACAGACGCCGAAAAGGCAAAAGCACCAAAGGTGCATAAAGAAGAGGCTGCAGAGCAGGCAGCGACTACCACAGCGGCTGGTGCGCACACGCCACCATGGCCACTTATTACTATTGGTGTGGTTGTGACGTTGATAGTGCTGGCGATTGGTGGACTTTGGTGGTTAAAATTTGCTTCGCTTCACACGGGTTCTAACCGCGCGACGCCTACCTATGGCTACTCGGATCATTCACAGTCTCGCGACGACGCTCGGGGTAGTATGCCTGGCCGTGGCCGTGGCGGGATTTCGCGCGCTACCGCAAGTGGTGTGGTAACGGCAATAAACGGCGACACAATCACGATTGCAGGCAGTGGCAAGCAAGTGACGGTCAAAAAAACGAGCGACACGATCATTAGCGGCGACGAATCAACTATTGCAGTGAATGACACGGTGCTGGTATACGGCAGTACAGCCGACGATGGCACAGTGACGGCTACGCGAATAATGATTCGCAACTCCAACTTGTCGAGCAGCGACGACAGCCGACCAGCCATTTAGTTTTTGCGTAGGGGCAAGAGGTTCGAACACGTGGAGTCGAATCTCTCCTATGCCGACACTAGTGCTATAGTGGGACTATGAAACGATTGGTTTTTTGTCTTGCTATAGGGCTCACGTTGCTACTTGGTGGTATGCCGACCGCACATGCGTCGGTAGATGATTTTCGGTTTTCGGCATTTGAAGCAGATTACTATTTGGGCAATGATAGCGACGGCCGCTCGACGCTGAGAACGGTCGAAAAGCTGGTGGCACAGTTTCCGGACTATGATCAGAACCACGGTATTGAACGGGCGATTCCTAAGGATTTTAACGGCCACACAACAAGCCTGAAGATCATATCGGTCACCGACGCGAGCGGCAAAGAGCGCAACTACACTACGTACGATAGCAATGGCAATCTGGTACTGCGTATTGGCGACTCTGATCGCTACGTGCAAGGCCAGCAGACCTATGTACTTACGTACACTCAGCGTGATGTCACCAAGTCGTTTGCCGACACGGGGCGCGCGGAGTTTTATTGGGATACCAACGGTACACAGTGGCGTCAGCCGTTCGATAGCGTGGTGGCACGAGTGCATGTGGCGTCGTCGCTACTACCGACGCTCACAAGCGATCTTGCATGCTATCAGGGCGCACAAGGTTCGACAGAGAAGTGCACGATTACTCGAGATGGCAGTGTGGTGACAGCGCAGGCAACAAACCTGAGCGCGGGTGGGAATATGACAGTCGCTCTTGGATTCACGCTTGGGACGTTCCGCGAATACGAACCCTCGCTATGGGACCGCATAGTAGCGGTGTGGATCGTGTTGCTCATCATAAGTTCGATTGTGGGCTTTTTGGCGATCTTTTGGTTGTCATTCAAGTATAGCCGGGCGAGTAATCGCACGCGCGAGCTTGATCCCATTCCGCCAGAATACGTGCCGCCCAAAGAGGTAAGTGTGCTCACGGCGGCGCAAATTGGTGACGATACGCGGGCAGATACAACTGCACAATTGATTGACCTAGCGGTGCGACACTACATAACAATCACGCAGACCGCCGAAAAGTCGCTATGGAAACAAGCCGAATACGATCTGGAAATCGTGAAAGACACAGCGAGCCTGACGAGCGAAGAGCAAGACTTTGTGCAGACATTGTTTGGCGGTACAGCTACTGGCACGGTGCTTGCAACCAAATCGCTTAAGAGCAACTACACTGTGGCTAGCAGCCTGCAGAGCAATGCCAGGCAGTTGACCAAAAAGATCAAGGGCGATTATGAGCTGCGTCATGAAGACAAGGCCGTGAGCGGGTCATTTAAGCGGATAGGTTGGACTATGGGCATTGTGAGCCTGCTGCTGGTGTCGCCTATGTTGCTGATTGCGGCGCTCGTGGCACTGGGCTGCGGCTGGACAATTCGTCCGCTGACCGACAAAGGGCTCGAGCTGCGACGCTACCTTGCAGGATTAAAGCAGTATATAGAGCTTGCCGAAAAAGATCGATTGAAGGTGCTCCAAAGCCCAGAAGGTGCGGCAAAAACAGGTGTGACAATTAGTGGTGACGGCGACAAAAAGCTGATCAAACTATATGAGCGCACATTGCCGTATGCTGTGCTGTTTGGTCAGGAAAAGGAGTGGAACAAACAACTAGCTGTGCGATACGAAAGCACTGGCTCGTCGCCAGATTGGTATGTTGGCCATAGCGCATTCAATGCCGCTGTATTTACGAGTAGTATGAATGATTTTAGCAGTAGTATGAATAGCTACGGCGCATCGTCTAGCTCGTCATCTGGCGGCTCAAGCGGCGGCGGCTCCTCTGGTGGCGGTGGCGGTGGTGGAGGTGGCGGCGGCTGGTAGCGCATGCTATTATAAACATAAGCAGGAGGGCGGATGATTCAAGTCAAAAATCTGGTGAAGACCTATGGCAAAAAGCAAAATACATTTACAGCACTCGACGACGTCAGTTTTGACATACCAGACGGTGCAAGTGTGGCGATTGTGGGCAAAAGCGGTAGTGGCAAATCGACACTGATGCATGCCATGAGTGGGCTAGACCGGCCACAGTCGGGCGAAGTGATTATAGATGAGCAAGACATACTGAAGCTCAAGAAAAAGGCAGTCGATACCTTTCGTGCTACTAAAATGTCATTTATATTCCAATCATTCTTTGTACAGGGTAACGAAAGCTGCGCCGACAACGTGAGTCTGCCACTGGAAATCGCCAAAGTAGCGCCACGCGAACGCAAAGCCAAGGTACAGCGAGCGCTCGCGGCGGTAGAGCTAGATGACAAGCTGAAGGCTAAGGCCAAAAATCTGTCTGGTGGGCAAAAGCAGCGTCTTGCGATTGCGCGGGCTATTGTAAACGAACCAGCAATCTTGTTTGCAGATGAGCCAACAGGAAATCTCGACAGCGCCACGGGCGATGTGATCGAAAAGCTGCTTTTTGACTACAACCGCAAAAACGGTACGACACTCATAATCGTCACCCACGATCACGAACTAGCCGAAAAATGCGACATGCAGATTCATATAAAAGACGGCAAAATTGTGACCATGAAAAAGCGTGCCGAACAACCAAAGCCAAAGGCGTCACGCGCAGACGGCAAAATACCCATGGGTAGCAGGAGGGCTGCATAATGCGAAGGCGAGATATTGTACGACGAGCCGGCCGGAGCTTGCGCCAGGCAAAAATCAGAACGCTACTGACGAGCCTTGCAATCGCCGTGGGTGCGTTTACGCTGACGATCAGCTTGGCAGCGGGGGAAGGTTCGCGCGAGTATGCAGACAAGTTGATCGGTAGCAACATCAACCCGCAGGCGCTGTTTATAGCGAAAGATCCATCGATGCTGGCGAGTTCGGCAGCAACTTCACGAGGCACGGGCTTGGAAAAATACGACACTAACTTGGCATCGGTCAGTGGCATGGGTGGGTCGGCGATCAAACTACTCACACAAAAAGACATCGATAAACTATCGGTGCGAAGTGATCTGGAAGCGGTACAGCCACTCTACGAAATATCGTTTAAATATTTGGTATTTGAAGGAAGTGATCAAAAATACACTGCCGGACTTTCTACCTACGACGACGGCATATTGAGTGATACGGCAGCAGGGTCATTGCCAGCCCTTGGTACGCAAATTGGTAACGATGAGATTGTATTGCCCGAAAGCTTTGCGACCACACTTGGCAAATCACCAGATGATTTGATTGGTAAAAGGGTGACGCTCACACTGGAGCGTGCGGCACAGGCACCAACCGACGAGCAGATTGAGCAGATTCTTGCCACTGAAGGTACGGCGGGTTTGGCGCAGTTGGCTCAGGGTGAAATCAAGACGGTGACGTATATAGTGCGCGCACTTACTAAAAAATCCTCAACGGCACTTTCGGCATCGTCATCAATGATGGTATCGAGTAGCCAGGCGCGTGAGTTGAACGATTTTATGACAAAGGGCACAAGTTCGTATGGGCAGTTTTATGGTGCAACGGCCCGTGCCAAGGCAGGGCATAATCCAGAGGATGTAAAAGCGTCGCTCGAAAAGGCAGGCTTTGCCGCCGAAACGGCAAAAGACGTGCAGAACTTGCTATTCACGATCGTAAACATACTGCAGGGGATCGTGATTGGATTTGGAGTGATCGCCCTGATTGCCAGTGTATTTGGCATCATCAACACACAGTACATCAGCGTACTGGAGCGTACGCAGCAGATAGGGCTCATGAAGGCACTTGGCATGCGTAGCAAAGACGTAGCAAAACTGTTCCGCTACGAAGCAGCGTGGATTGGTTTTCTTGGTGGCGTGATTGGTGCGGGTGTGGCATGGGGTGCGGGTACCGCCCTCAACCCATGGATCACTAAACAGCTCAGTCTGGGCGATGGTAATTACCTGCTGGTATTCCAGCCGCTGCCAATTGCATTACTGATTGTGGCGCTTATGATTATTGCGGTTGTTGCAGGCTATTTCCCAGCGCGAAAAGCAGCAAAACTCGATCCGATCGAAGCACTGCGAACAGAGTAGACATTGACTAGATATGTATTACATGGTATAATGATTCTCTATGGAGAACCGAAATCGTATTGATCTCACGATTATTCCGATCAATGGTGTTGATAAGGACGTATCTTGTCATAATTGCCCCTCTGCATGCTGTAGGGAAGGCATGGTCATGCCACTCTCGGGTCACGAGGCCGAACTGTTGGTGCAGGCGGGTACTACACTTGAGGAACGTCATATTTCTCGTAGAGAGCGCCGTCGTTTAGGAATTGGCAAAGAGACTCTCTATAGGTTTCAATCTGATTGTGGGAATCTTGCCACTACCGAAGGTGGCGCCTTCTACTGTAAGGTGTTTGGTCAGGAGAGCCCCACGAGGCCAAGTATTTGTAGTGAATTCAAAGAGGGCGGCTATGATTGTGGCGCCATACAGCTAGCCCGCATCGCATGGGGCCAGGACACGCTTGCTGTTCACGAAGAGTGACCCTCTCTGTTATAATGGCCACATGATTGATATCCGTTTGGTTCGTGAAAATCCCGAACTTGTCGCGCAGAACGCCAAAAACAAGGGCTATGATATAGATGTGAACAAATTAGTTGCTCTGGACGAAGAGCGACGTGTGTTGCAACAGCAAGTCGACGAACTACGCGAGCGCCGCAACCAAAACTCATCGAAGATGAAGGGCGGCAAACCCGACCAAGCGACCATAGACGAAGGCAAGCAAATCAAAGTAGAGCTAGCCGAGCGCGAAGGTTATCTGACACAGATCGAGACCGAATTTACAGACCTGTTTAAGAAGGTGCCAAATATCGCCGCAAGCGATGTGCCAGTGGGTGCAAGCGAAGACGAAAACGTGGTAGCAAAGACGGTTGGTGAAAGGCCATTATTCGATTTTGCACCCAAGAATCATGCCGAAATTGCCGAAGCAAAAGGCTGGCTCGACAAAGAGCGTGCGGCAAAAGTTGCGGGCTCACGGTTTGCGTATCTCAAAGGCGACCTGGTGCGTCTACAGTTTGCGATTATTCAGTTTGTCATGGACAAGCTAAGTGATCAGGCGTTTATTGACGAAGTGATTGCCGAAAATAACCTCGACGTTAGTCACAAACCATTTATACCTGTGTTGCCGCCATATATGATCCGTACCGAACTCTACGATGCCATGGATCGACTGGAGCCACGCGATGATCGCTACAAAATAGAAGACGAAGAGCTGTGGCTGCAGGGAAGTGCTGAGCATGTGCTAGGCAGCATGCATGCCGACGAGATTCTTGATGAGGCTGATTTGCCTGCGCGCTACATAGGCTATGCAAGTAGCTTTCGCCGCGAGGCAGGTACGTATGGCAAAGATATGGAAGGTATGTTCCGCATGCACCAGTTTGACAAGCTAGAGATGGAAAGCTTGGGCACGTCCGAAAAGGGTCTCAGTGAGCACTTGTTTATGGTCGCCGTGCAGGAAAAGATTATGTCGCTGCTGGGTATTCCGTATCAAGTGTTGCTTAAATGTACGGCCGACATCGGCAAGCCAAATGCACGTGGTGTTGATATAGAAGCTTGGCTACCCGGACAGGACGCGTATCGCGAAACGCATACAGCCGACTACATGACTGACTACCAGGCGCGTCGCCTTAAGACTCGTGTGCGTCGCGCAGATGGCACACTTGAGCTTATACATACAAACGATGCAACTGCATTGCCGCTTAGTCGCGGTCCTATTGCAATCATCGAAAACTACCAAGACAAAGACGGCAATGTGCGTGTACCGGAAGTCCTGCGGCCGTATCTTGGTGGCAGGGAAGTATTATAATTTTGCACAATCGTCTATAATAAGAAGTACATAGACGGAGGGCATTCATGATCAACCGAATTAGCATCACCGGAGTCAAATACGACATCGATGAACAAACAAAAAAGTACGTGATAAAAAAAATCAGCAGGCTCGATCGATATCTGCCAAGGCATGCGCGTAAGACCGCCAGCGCAGAGGTGCTGCTCAAAGAGGTAAATCGTGCTCACGGCAACAAGTATGAGGCCGAAGTGATCATACGTGTACCCAGCAAAACGCTGACCGCAAAGGATTCAACGGTAAACATACTAGCGGCACTCGATATTGTAGAGGCAAAACTAGCCGCACAACTGCATAAGTATAAATCGACCACCAAAGATCATACTGGGCCACATGCATTGCTGTCGCGCCTGAAACGTAGCTATGCACGCGAGGCAGCGTAGGCCAAAGTATAAAACACCACAATTTTGACTTTCATCATACCCTAAAACAGCGTATAATAACTTGTAGTAATTTTCAGATACAGTCACACCAATGTGACTTAAATATGGCAGGAGTAGGGCGTTACCATGGTGAGTAGACAAAAGGTCTTAACAAAAATTTTTGGCGACCCGCAAAAGCGGATTTTAAAGGGGTATGAGAAAAAGGTCAGTGCCGTTAACGCACTTGCCGAAAAATATCATGCCATGAAAAAAACTGAGCTTAAACTGCAAACAGCTGAGCTCAAAAAGAAACTAAGCAAAAAAGGCACGACGCTCGATGACATATTGCCCGACGCATTTGCGCTTGTGCGTGAAGCGAGCGACCGTGTGCTTGGCATGCGGCACTTTGACGTGCAGCTCATAGGTGGTATGGCACTGCACGACGGCAATGTGGCTGAAATGAAAACCGGTGAGGGTAAGACGCTGGTAGCGACACTCGCCGCCTACCTAAACGCACTCGATGAAAAAGGTGTACATGTGGTTACGGTCAACGATTACTTGGCACAGCGCGACGCTGGCTGGAACGGTGAACTCTTTCACTTCCTCGGCATGTCGACTGGCGTTATCATCAACGATGCGTCGTTTGTGTACGATACTGACTACAACAACGAAGCGCACGACGACCCACGTATGCGTAAGCTTCGCCCTGTGACGCGCAAAGAGGCCTATGCTGCCGATATTACATACGGCACAAACAACGAATTCGGTTTTGACTACCTGCGCGACAACATGGTCAACGATGTTGACGAACTGCGTCAGCGTGATTTGCATTTTGCGATTGTGGACGAGGTCGACTCGATTTTGATCGACGAAGCGCGTACGCCACTGATCATCAGTGCACCTGCTGCCGAAAATCCCGATAGCTACTATCAATTTGCCAAAGTTGCCGCAAAGCTTGCGCCGGTAGACTATGTGCTCGATGAAAAGCGCCGTACGGTTGCCCTGAGTGACGAAGGTGTCGAGAAGGTACAGAAGCTTTTGGGCATCAAAAACCTCTACACACCAGATTACATTCGTTCGGTTTACCATATGGATCAGGCACTCAAAGCGCAGACGCTGTTTCATCGTGACAAAGACTATGTGGTCACAAATGGTGGCGAAGTGATCATTGTCGACGAGCACACTGGTCGTCTTATGCAAGGTCGTCGCTACAACGAAGGCTTGCACCAGGCAATCGAAGCCAAAGAGAACGTTGCTGTGCTTCAAGAGAGCATGACGCTTGCGACGGTATCGTTCCAAAACTACTTCCGCCTGTACAAAAAACTTTCGGGCATGACAGGTACTGCATTTACTGAGGCCGAAGAGTTCCAGCAGATCTATAGCCTTGATGTTGTGCAGATTCCACCGAATCGTCCAATCACCCGCGTTGACAGGGAAGACCTAATCTTTAAGTCCGAAACCGGCAAGCTAAAGGCTGTGGCCGAGGCGATTAAGGAGCATCACAAAGCTGGCCGTCCTGTGCTGGTAGGTAGTGCGTCGATTGCAAAGAACGAGTTGATTGCTAACTATCTGAAAAAAGAGGGCATAAAGTACGAGATCTTGAACGCCAAAAACAACGAGCGCGAAGCGGCGATTGTAGAAAAAGCAGGCGAAAAAGGTGCGATTACACTTGCAACCAACATTGCCGGTCGTGGTACCGACATTAAGCTTGGTGAAGGTGTGAAAGAGCTTGGTGGTCTGGTAGTACTTGGTAGCGAACGACACGAGTCACGGCGCATTGACAATCAGCTGCGTGGACGCGGCGGCCGCCAGGGTGACCCTGGTGAGACACAGTTCTATGTGTCGACCGAAGACGACCTGATGCGTATTTTCCAGGGTGAGCGTATAGCGGCATTGATGAACCGTTTGGGTGTCGACGACGACACGCCGATTCAAAACAAAGCCGTCACAAGGACGCTTGAGTCTGCGCAAAAACGCGTAGAAGGCTACAACTACGACATGCGTAAAAACGTGGTGCAGTACGACAATGTGATCAACCGCCACCGGCGCGTAGTCTATGTGATGCGCCGCAAGATTTTGGAAGGCGATGACATACGACCAGAGATTGAGCGCCTGATCAAAGACAAGGTAGCAGAGCTTGCACGCCTACCAGCAAAGAACAATCCAAAGTTCCGCGATGAGTTTGAAGCAGCATTTCCGATAAAAGAAGAAGATCTGCTAAAGATTGGTGTAGAAAAGAAGGACAAGGCACGACTTGACCAAGCAACAAAAGCTGTCGACAAGTTCTACGCTAAAAAAGAAAAGGAATTGACGCCAGAAATCTTGCGCAAAGTTGAGCGCGAGGTCTACTTGCAGGTGCTCGACACACTATGGATGCAACATTTGGAGAATATGCAGCATCTGCGCGAGGGAATTCACTGGCGTTCGGTAGGCCAACGCGACCCACTAGTTGAATACCGCGCCGAGAGCCAGAAACTATTTGATGGCCTGCAAAACACGCTGCGCGACGAAGTGCTTTCGGCACTCACACACGTACGTCCGAGCGATATTGTGGCAACAATCGACGAAGATCACGACACCGAGCTCACGCGTCTAGCTGAAAGCTCTGTAGAACGTGGTGTCAACGAAATCACGAATGGCGAAAAGGGTCGTGACGGTGATTTTTCAGTGAACAAAAAGTCAAAACAAGCCGAAAACAAGGTCAAAAATGACGCGCGCAAAAAGAAGAAATCGCAAAGGCAGAATCGCAAGAAGGGCCGCAAGTAGGCGCACTGCACCATGAAACATACCGTTGAAGAAGTGCGGCTAAAGAACGGCGCTCGGGGGCTTTTGATTGACGTACCTGGTGCGACGGTGATGAGTTTTCAGTTCCAGTTTCGTGCGGGCAATCGCTATGTAGCGAGCAAGAGTATCTATGAAGCCGCACATGTGATGGAGCATATGGCGTTTGGCGCCAATGCGCGGTTTAAAGACGAGCATGAATTTGAAGCGGAGTTTACAAAAAACGGAGCCTACCACAACGCGTATACTAGTGACTTGAGCATGGTGTATATTGCCACCTGTGCCGACTTTGAGTGGGAGCGAATATTTGATTTACAGCGGGTGTCGATATGTCAGCCACGTTTTAGCACCGATGAGCTGGAAGCTGAAAAGGGCAATGTGCGCAGCGAATTGACGGGCTATCTGAACAATCACGACCGTGTACTTTGGCCAAAGGTACAGCAGCTACTTGGCGAAGACGTACTGACGTTTAACCAGCGGCTCAAAACAATTCAGAAAGTACAGCTAAAGCACATCAAAGAACATCATGCACGTACGCATACGGCAGGGAATATGCGCTTTGTGATTGCAGGCAAGCTCCATGGCCGCAAAAGTGAGATCAAGCGACAGCTCGAAGATTGGGAGCTTGCTGCGGGTGAACGCCTCGAGGCTCCACGAGATACATTTCGATCTGGCAAGCCAACCCTTATCCGTCGCAAAGAAGCGTCGAACCTGACATTCGCGTGGTCGATGATTGTGCCGCGTGAGTTAACCGACGAAGAGTCTGATGCCATGGACTGTCTTGATCACATACTGACAGGCACTATGCACTCGCGTATTTATGGCGCGGCGCGCAAAAAAGGCTTGGCATACGGCATGTCGAGCGATACATCGGTGGCATTTCATGATTCGGCATGGGACTTTGGCGGGCAGGTCAACCTAGACACCGCAGATGCACTGTTTGATATCATTGTCCGCGAGCTGCAGTCAGTCATGGACGGCAATATCAGCCAGGCAGAGATTGACGCGGCAAAATCGTATGCGCTTGGTCGCCACCAAATGGGTGCCCAAACCGTAGCGCAGATAAGTAATTTTTATACCAATCGCTACTTTGCTGATGGCGTTGTAAAAGACTACGAAAA
>Ga0116193_1000182_pt1 | contig 61428 bp, 48 predicted proteins | sample AD_UKC115_MetaG_FD_89892 | JGI IMG/M metagenome (GOLD analysis project Ga0116193, IMG submission 89892) | Active sludge microbial communities of municipal wastewater-treating anaerobic digesters from Hong Kong - AD_UKC115_MetaG | ecosystem: Engineered > Bioreactor > Anaerobic > Digestate...
CGATGATCCTGATGTAATTGATCCTTTGAGGTTCTTGAGGGAAAGAGAAGTTGTCCATTTCCAGAGATTTGGCGAAGCCTTGAGGATTGTTCAAGATAAATTGGCTGATAAGAAATTCTATATAACCAAGCCTGTAAATAAGGCATAAAGTACCAAAAGCAATAAAGATTAATTATTTGAGACTGTAATTAGGTTTGTGTAAAATGACCACATACTTTAATTATGGTCTTTTACATAAAATCGAGAGAACCGCAGTATAATGGCAAATATCAAGGGTTTTATTATTAATTTTACAAAATTGAGAATGCAAAAAAAGATGGTTCTATACATCATCTGTATCATGAACCATCTTCTTACACCAGCCAATTCCCAAAATAAGCTAAAGCAAAGTAGCATCTGATTTTTGCTCTATTAAATTAATTCAACCGATATCAACTACCCATTTTATGTTAATTTGCATATCCAGTAAATTCTTTTCAAATATTATTGTTCTATCAATACCATTTAAATCAATATAGTCAATGGTATAAATAAACTTTGCATCGGTACCTACATATTTTACCGTTCCAGGAGATCTATACTGAACCGTAACCCCAAAACTTGAAGGGCTGATTATATACTTTGTCCCATCAAAGGTAAGTTTAATATCCTTCAATGTTCCTGAAACCTTATACCTGAGTTTGCCATCAACTTCAACCGTTGAAACACTCATTCCATCCGGAACATTAACAACTTTTACTCCTGCCGGATATATTTCCTCATACCTCACATCATCCAAAGTAATTTTATAAACAGGCTTCTTGTATAAGCTATCGATTACCGAATAGAAATCATGTACGGACGGCATAACATAGTAATGAACACCTTCCAAACCTTCTTTTGCACCTGATGATACCGCAACGCTTTCCACTTTGTCCATTACTGTTGGAATGTTGGAATAGTCAACAAATATCGGCTCTATATTATCTGACCCAATTATCCCTCCAATTGATTTTGCATAATTCAAGCCTTTATTATCTTCATCGTAATCCCCATCACCTGAAATATAATCAGCGTTTCCAGCTGCAGATTTGTATACTGTTAATGCAGCGTCTTCGGCAGTCCACCTGTTTGGCTCGGAAGCACTTAGTGAAATTATATATTTTGTAGCTTCAGTCAGAGGCTGATTTTTCAGCGTATAATAAGCACGTCTTAAGCCGTCACCCATGTTACGATATTCCGTTTTATTGGTTGCAATATTATCAATTTCAGTCTTGAGTCCTGCAACTTCATCGGACTTTGAAAGGTCATATAGCAAGAAACTGTTATTATTTGCAGAATTCCCATATTGTACAACACCCATCTTTGTTTCTGTGCCTGCAAATTTATCAACAATCTGTTTAGCTGCTTCTCTGAAATCAAAAGTAGAAATCGAAATATCATAGTACTTGGACTTTACATCAGACAAACCTTCTTCGGGATAATTCAAAGATGTATTCGATGAATTAATTTCAATGTTATTTGCTGAAACTATTGAACCTTCAATTATGTTATTATTACCTCCAACGAATATATTCCCTACATTTTCCGTATATAAAGGATTTCCCGTTACTCCTGAAGTATATAATACGCCCCTTATATTTGAATTGCTGGTGTCAACTCTGATCATTCCGTGTATGGAATACAAATTGATGATATCGTAAGAAGAAGAAGGCGTAAACCCATTTCCTTCAATTGTTATGTTTCCATCCGCCAAAATAAAACAATTATTTCTATTTTCTGTATGAGGTACTGAAAATCTAACATTTCCCTGAAAATACATAGATTCATCAATTATCAAAGTCCCCAAACCGGTTAATATAAAAGTGTTTGTCGAAGATTGATATGTAACATTAAAATTCGGTTGTCCAGGTACAGGTTGAATATTGAAAACAGCAAAATCAGATGGTCTGAACACTAACGAACTTGCCTCTGCACCTTCTATCAATTCAGTGTAAAAATGGGGCATTTCCATTGCACTCCCACTTTTAGAATACCAATCAACATACATGTTTGGAGTTGATATTTCGTACTCACCTGCAATAATAACATCAGTTACATTAAGAGTTGTAGTGTTGGATATAAATTTTTTGTTGGCTATAATGCTTGCATTAATTGTTGCATCATTTCCACTTGTCGTAATATTATTTTTTGAAAACAATCCATAATCTAATGGTGTCGAAAAGTCGCTATACCTCTCATCTATAGTTGAAGAGTTTTCAACAACAAGCATTATCTCCTTCTTACCTTTTATAGTTCCAGGTATCAACAGCTCACCACCATGTGACAACGACAAATCAGTGCTTACACCAAAATCAACATCTTTCTGCGCACTTCTAGAAAGTGATACCTCTGTTTGTGGGGAAGGTAAAACAGATACAACAGGTATTACTGTTGTTGGAGTTGGTGTTGATATGAATGTTGATGTCGGTGTTGATGTCGGTGTTGATGTCGGTGTTGATGTTGAGGTCGGTGTTGATGTTGGTGTTTTTGTTGGCGTTGCTGTTGGTGTTGCTGATTTTGTTGGTGTTGCTGTTGGTGTTGCTGTTGGTGTTGCTGATTTTGTTGGTGTTGCTGTTGGTGCTGTACCCGATGGCACAATACCCCATTTCAAAGTTCCTGAAATGTAAGCTGTTACTTTGTTCCAATCAGCATATGACGAAGCTGATGGATTAAAAGAATAGTCTCCGGTTTGATTCATATTTATCCAGTCAGTATTTGCAACTCTAATCTTTATTTCAAAACTTGCGCCCGATTCAAGTGTTCCTGATCCAGATGAAAAGGTCATTTCAACATAACTGTCTGCTCCGTTTACTGCAGGACTCATGCTTTTTATGCTTGCATTAAAATTCGATGATGCTGCAGAAACATGGTCAACAAATACGCTCTGTGGTATTGAATTATCTTTTGTGTAATAATATCTTATTACCAAATCTGACAAGTTAATTGACGTTGTACCTGTATTTATAACTTTAAATAATGGATTTAAGGCACCTACTTCTGTTGATCTATCATAATTATACATCTGTACTTTAACGCTTTTAACAGTCGAGCCAGGAGTAGTTACAGGTGTTGGCGTTACGAATGGTGTAGGAGTATGAGTTGCAACTTTTGTTGGTGTTGTTGTTGGTGTTGGTGGTGTTGTTGCCGTTGGCGTTGAAGTCTTAACTGGTGGTGGGGTCGGTTTTGGAGGCTTAACCGGATCTGGAAGATTCTTTGAATAATAAAGTCCTGAAAGTCTGAACTCGTAAAAACCCGGTATATTACCTGGTCCAGCATCTTTTATGGTAATCTTCACATACTTTGCAATCGCGGTCATACTTCCCTTTTGAATCTTGCCTGTCTCAGTATTACCGGTCCTGTCAACTGCTACCTCCCATTTTATTTTGTCGCTTGAAACTTCTATTATATACTTATACGCACCGCTATTTAACCATTCTACTTCAAAATCAGAAATAGAATAGAAATCAATAAGATCTACCATCCACCAATGGTTAGCCTTTGCGTCTTTAGCCTCCCAAAATGTAAGATTGTTATCGTCATTCCCGTAAAAAGACCCTCGGAATTCTTTCATGCCATCAGAAGATGTAGGCTTTCCAAGAGCAATATTGTTTATATCAGTTGGGTATCCTGTCCAATAAACAGGCGCTGCATACACTGAATTGAAGTTTGAAGATAAAGTCATTAAAAGGAACAAACAAATAACAGTCAAGGAAAATAACCTTTTCCATAAAATATTTTTATACATCCCAAATCCCCCTTCTAGTAACTGATTTCGAATAGTTCAATTAGATAAAATGTAAATAATGTAGAATGTAAATAAATGTGTCGATTGCTAAGACGTAGTGCTCTGAATAAATTCTGAAAAACAGGGCTGGAATAAGTCGCCAGGAAGTTTTAAATTAAAAATATTAAAAACTCTTAGATAAAAAATTGAAAAAGTATTTTAAGAATAAACAAAAGAATGTTAAAAAATGTTGTTAAAAAACTAGCGAATTTAAGCTATACACATATATTATACCTTATTTTACTAGTAAATTCAATAGTAAAGAAAAATACGGAATAATAATTATATAAAAACATACACATGTATGAGTATTTTGTTAATTTTATGTTATATTTCGATTTATATCGTCTAAACAGTCTAAAATAACCATCATCAATATTTGATATTTATGGCAATTTATGTTATTTTTATTAAGACACTTCTAAGTACTCCACATTTTTCAGCATACTTTTATATAGATGCACAACTTAAGAATTAAATTTCAAATGATGTTGTTCATCTAACATAGATAACCTTAAAAAACTATAAATATGCAACTTTAACATTGGTTATCTATAGGTCTGCTTAAGTAACAAAAAAATAAAAGGAGGCGTATTGCATGGAAAAGCGTTATTTTGTCTTAATTATCATCCTGTTTTTATTTTCAAATCTTATAGGTGCCTTTGCTACTAACTCAACAGAAATCCTTCCTGTACAAACAATTAATTTTATTGCTCAACCTGGTTATGAAAGCAGAGGAACTAGCATGACAAATATAACTTATTGTGCTTACACAAAAGGAATTGCAGATGGAAGTGTTATTGATTTTTATACAGGAAACCCAGAGGATCCATACCCAAGTCAGCTTTTAGGCCGCAGCCGTGTAAAAGAGGGAAAAGCGTACATAAAAGTTTTTCAAAAGCCTGATACCTATTATATTGGCAGTGCTGTCTACACGTCAACAATTGACATCTGGCCTCCTAGCAGAGTTTATTCAAATATTGCAACCCATTATGTACCATTATCTAATGCCACTATAAGCATTGATGTAGGAATTGATAACAGCTGTAAATCAAATGTGATTTACACTGCAAATTTCAATAATATTTTTGTCTCACCGTCATCAGGTATTAAAAATAATGTCTCTATGGGAAAATCTGTAAAAGTAAGGTTCTTAACATATGAAATACCGAAAGACATGGAAATCTATGACGCAAAATCCCTTAACAAGCAGAAGCCCTTAAGGGAAGATTATGTAGAAATAGCTGACTGGTCTGCAAAGTTTCAATTCAATCTAAAGTCCGGCAGTTATATAGTTTATGCTGATTGCCCTGAAATTACGGCTAGCAGCAACTTAATGAAGTTTATTGTTCCACAATTACCATATTAAACCATCAAGTCAATATAGCCTTCAGGCAAAAATATCAAAATCGCAGCAAATATATACCTTGGCAGATACTGAAATAAAAGTTTGTAAAAACAATCTTTTTGAGAAGAAAAGTATAAGTATTAACTAAGAGATAACGAAAAAATAACATCCTATTCTCATATTTTGAAAACATTATCAAATCAAGTTTTTTCGTTATCCAGAGTATGAATTTATATTTTAGTCATACCTAATCTGTAAATTATTGCTTAAGCAGAACAAAGCCCAATGATACTCTCTCAAGTTACTCCATATTTTTCAAAGGGGGCTCATAGCCCCCACTTTTTTTAAATAGTATCAGTCTTTCAAGTTAAAAAAATCAATTCTGTCAATAAGCACTAATTCCGGAGGCTGTGCAAAGGCGCAGGAATTCGCCCACCCCTGTCAATAAACTCCTTACTGCTGAATTGGTTTACTTTCATGACTGGACCTGAACCTAAAAGCCCACCGAATTCAACCATGTCCCCCACTTTTTTGCCGGGAGCCGGAATAATTCTTACTGCCGTAGTCTTATTGTTTACAACTCCTATAGCGGCTTCATCTGCAATAATAGCTGAAATGGTTTCGGCACTTGTATCCCCAGGCACTACTATCATATCCAGACCAACAGAGCACACACAGGTCATTGCTTCCAGTTTTTCTATTGACAAAGCTCCGTCAACAACCGCACCAATCATACCGGCATCCTCGCTTACGGGTATAAACGCTCCGCTTAAACCGCCAACAAAAGACGATGCCATCGTACCGCCTTTTTTTACAGCATCATTTAATAGTGCCAAAGCAGCCGTCGTTCCGTGAGTTCCACACTTTTCCAGTCCCATTTCTTCCAGGATATATGCCACACTGTCGCCTATAGCCGGTGTTGGAGCTAGTGATAAATCCACTATTCCAAAAGAAACCCCTAAACGGTTTGAAGCTTCCCTTGCAACCAGCTGGCCAATCCTTGTTATTTTAAATGCAGTTTTTTTGATTGTTTCTGAAACTGTTTCAAAATCCGCTCCCTTGACCTTTGCAAGGGCGCACTTTACTGTACCGGGCCCGCTTACACCGACGTTTATAACGCACTCCGGCTCACCTATTCCATGAAAAGCTCCCGCCATAAACGGGTTGTCCTCGGGTGCATTTGCAAAAACAACAAGTTTTGCGCAAGCTAATCCTCCACTATCAGACGTAAGATGAGCAGACTTCTTGATTATCTGCCCCATTTCCCTGACAGCATCCATATTTATACCTGTCTTTGTAGTAGCAAGATTAACAGAAGAGCATACCTTTTTTGTAATACTTAATGCTTCCGGAATGGATTGTATCAGCTTTTTGTCCCCATTGGTATATCCCTTATGGACTAAAGCCGAGAAGCCACCAATAAAATTGACACCAACCGCATCGGCTGCTTTATCCATAGTCTGGGCGAACTTAACATAGTCCTCCTCATCAGAGCTCTCTGCAATTAATGAAATGGGTGTAACCGAAATTCTTTTATTTATTATAGGTATTCCATATTCCTTTTCTATATCTTCCCCAACCTTAACAAGATTTGCAGCAAGTCTTGTAATTTTGTCATAAATTTTCTGTCTGGCTATATTTCCATCATGACTACAGCAATCCCTAAGAGAAATCCCCATTGTTATGGTTCTGATATCAAGATTTTCTTCCTGAATCATTTTTATTGTTTCAATTATTTCGAAAGGTCTTATCACAAAACTTCCCCCTTATATCTGGTGCATGGAATTAAATATATCTTCGTGCTGAATGCTAACAGACAATCCTATTTCAATACCTTTTTTCTCAAGTTGAACGGCTAAATCTGAAAACGAAATCGACAAACCAGAAATATCAACCAGCATTATCATAGTAAAAACATCCTGCATGGTAGTCTGAGAAATGTCTAAAATATTGACATTGCAATTTGCCAGTATATTGCTCAATGAAGCTATTATTCCAACTTTATCCTTTCCAATAACGGTTACAATTGCTCTCATATATAACTCCCCTTTGACAAAATTTTATCATAGTAGTAATTATACTCGTCCATTGTCTCATTAGCAATATGCTATTCTCTTTAAAAAATCCTTTTTTATGATTTAATTTTTGGCAATTTTAAGTCTGTCTCACCCAATGACGCAAATACTCTATTAATTCACACTTCTTCGAACATATGTTTGATTTTTGTTAAAAAGTGTGGTACAATTTTCCCATAAAAACTTGGAGGTGCAACACATGGAGCTTCAAAAGAAACTTGAAATCCTCTCAGCAGCCGCAAAATATGATGTATCGTGTTCTTCGAGCGGCAGTACAAGAAAAAATACCAAAGGCGGATTAGGTAACAGCGCTGCATGTGGTATTTGCCATAGTTGGTCAGATGACGGAAGATGTATATCTCTCTTGAAAATCCTGCTTACCAATGTTTGCGTTTACGACTGTGCCTATTGCGTTAACAGACTTTCCAACGATATTCCTAGAGCTGCTTTCACACCTCGTGAAGTAGCCGGCCTAACTATAAATTTTTACAGACGAAACTACATAGAGGGACTTTTTCTAAGCTCCTCCATAGTCAAAAATCCAAACTTTACCATGGAACAACTCTATGAATCAGTCAGAATTTTGCGTGAGGAATATAATTTTAACGGGTACATTCACCTTAAAGCGATCCCCGGGGCGGACTTAAGCTTAATCGAATCGGCAGGCAGACTTGTTGACCGTATGAGTTTAAATATTGAATTGCCGTCAAACAAAGGTCTTCAGCTTTTGGCTCCCCAAAAAACCCGCGAGAACATATTAAAACCAATGGGCTTTGTAAATTCGAAAATTGTTGAAACAAAGGATAACAGAAAGTTTTTCAAGTCCTCCTCAAACTTCGTTCCCGCGGGTCAAAGCACACAATTAATCGTTGGTGCCACACTTGACCATGACTTAAAAATATTGCAGTTGTCCGAAGGTCTTTATAAAGGATATAAGTTAAAAAGAGTTTACTACTCTGCTTATGTCCCGGTTTCAAGCAATCCAAAACTCCCTGCAATTATAAAGCCGCCTCTTCTGCGAGAACACCGCCTGTATCAAGCAGACTGGCTGTTGAGATTTTATGGATTTAACAGCAGTGAGTTGCTTGATGAAAAAAACCCTGATTTCGACACCGAATTAGATCCGAAATCCAACTGGGCTCTGAGAAATATGCATCTGTTTCCGGTAGATATTAATAAGGCCGAATACGAAATGCTTCTTCGAATTCCTGGTGTAGGAGTCCGTTCCGCCCGAAAAATCATGTCGGCAAGAAGGGTCAGGTCGCTGGATTTTGACGATTTAAAGAAGCTTGGAATAGTATTAAAGCGGGCAAGATTTTTTATAACCTGCAAAGGCAAGTACTTTACCAATATTGCCCTTAATGAGTTTCATATAAGGCAAGCTCTTACGGAAAAAAACAAAGTTGCTCAGGACAATTGGGAACAAATATCTATGTTTTCCAATTTAGTTGAACTTCCATCCCCTGAGGATAAATTTATGAGTCTGGCTGGTGAGATATAATGATCAATTACATTTACGACGGTACATTTGAAGGTCTTCTGACCGCAGTTTACGAGGCCTATTACCGGCATGAAGCCCCTTTGCATATTAATTCAACAACAAACGTCCAGCAGAGCTTGCTTGATATTAATGTACACATAACAACAGACACAGAGAAGGCTTCAAAAGTTTATAACAGCGTACGTGAAAAAATTTCGTACCAGGCGCTAAAAAATATCTATCATGCCTACTTATCGGAATTAAGTGATATTGAAGTCCATATTCTTCAGTATATAAAATTCGGATTTAAAGAAGGCAAAAATGTAGATCTGTACCTTTCAGATGACAGAGTTATGGCTGTGCACTCAGCTGTAAAAAAGGTTATGCATGAGCAACATCTTATGCTTGGTATGTTACGGTTCAAACAACTTGAAGACAATGTTTATTATGCACAATACACACCCGACCATAATATAACAAATCTGATTTCAAGTCATTTTGCCAGAAGGTTTTCAGACCAAAATTGGATAATTCACGATCTAAAAAGAAAATATGCAGCAGTTTATGATAGAAATAGTTGTATCTTTATAGACATTGATGATGAATTCCAGATGAACTATGTCGACAAGAGTGACAACTACGAAGTTCTATGGAAAAACTATTTTTCAAATATCTGTATTAAAGAAAGGGTAAACCCAAAACTTCAGAAACGGAATATGCCGGGAAGGTATTGGAAATTTCTTACTGAAAAACAGATTTAGGAGGCAATAAAATATACCAAACGCTTATTAAGCAATTTCTGTTTCCATTTCCATTCTATTTCTGATAAAACCTTCAAATACTTTAACATAATCCGGATCAAACTGTTTTCCTGAATTTCTTATAATTTCGTCAAGCGCTTGCTCCGGTGTAAATGTTTTTCTATACACCCTTTTTATTATCATGGCAGAATATGAATCAGCAATTTGTAAAATCCTTGCTTCGGGTGGAATATTCTTTCCGGCAAGACCTATAGGATATCCTGATCCATCCCAATATTCATGGTGATACTTAATGCAATTAAGTGTATCGCTCGTAAGATCCAAATCATTCAAAATGCTGATTCCATAGTTTACATGCTTCTTCATAAACACATATTCCTCATCAGTAAGTGAACCGCACTTTCTTACTATATCGTTTGAAATTAATACTTTTCCAATATCGTGTAGCCATCCTGCCGTATAAAGAGATTCTATCTTATCCTCCCCATATCCCAATTCTTTGGCCAGTGCTGCTGCATATTGTGCTGTATGCCCTGAGTGTACATAAGTATACATATCCTTTTCTGCAAGGACATTCAAAAGCTCATATCCTTCCTTAGAAATCACAGGGGATTCCTTATTTATAAGAATATTCAATCTGTGATTTTTATACTTGTTATAATACATGTCAATATCTGCTTTATGAAGCAGCTTTTCAACATCGTCATCCTTTGATGCTGAATACGCCTGCCCCACCGAAAATGAAAGTCTTATAGGATCAATTTCAGGGTCTATAACAAAAACCTTTTCTGCCATAAGCTCCAAGAGCCTTTTCCCAAGTTCTAAAACCTTCTGACTCCCATCATTTCTTACCACAATAACGAATTCATCTCCACCAAGTCTTCCAAGAATTCTTTCCAGTCCTTCCGTTTCTTCTTCAAGAAGTTTTGCTATCTGAATAAGGACCTTATTGCCGGCAACGTGACCATATGTATCATTTACCTGTTTAAAACGATCCATATCAGCCAACAGAATTGTTATATTACCCTTTTGAATCATTTTCTTCGCTGATTCTATAGTATGAGAAAAATTTGATATTCCCGTAAGTGAATCAGTGTTACTCAAAGTCCTGTACCTGTTTCTCTCTATAATCAGCTTTGAAAACATCTGGTATATAAGAACTGCAGAAATAGTATAAGCAATTTGACCATTCATGTTTCCAATTATCTGGCCAAATATATATCCGCTGTTGGGGTCCATTGCTTTTGGAAGAAGTAAAGCAAGTTGAACCGCAGGATACAAGCCTACAAGAAGAGGAATAATCCAGTCATCTAAAAGCAGTAAGTATGTTATAACAATAAAACTCCACTTGTTTGTTACAACGCTATAAACAAATCCCATAGAATTACTGTCAATAATTATTACATATATCCCAAAAGCCAATACACTTAACAGGTTCTTCATATACTTTTTTTTTGCCAAAAGTTTTGCTGCCAACATTAAGGCTGTAAATACAATAATCAAGGGAACAAACGGATAAAACCCTTTACTTTCTCTTGCGGTCAATATTACCAGCAACAGGAAACTAAAAATATAAAGAAACATGGAATAATTAGTTTGCGAACTCTTCGTTAATCTGCCGGCTATGTTGTCAAACTTGCTATCCATTTTACCACCTCAAATACCATTATTAATCACTAAGTTTACACAAAATTATTCAGAATATCAATATTAATAATTTATTTTTTTTGAGGCAATTATTCTTGTACTTATATATTTGAACTATAATTTTACTTAAATTCATTATTTTGGTTAACAGGAATATAGTTATCACATATATTCTAAACAATCTACAACAAATATATTTTTGTTTTCTTGTAAAATCTGATATAATTAGCAGTACAGTTTCTATTATTTTATTTTACTATGATTATGGGGAGCAGATTATCATGAAAATTTTAAATTTTTTTAGGACAATGAAGTTCTCCAGGGATAAACTGGTTGAATTACTTAAATCAAAAAAGACAACAAAGATAAATCACTTGATATCCTTCAGAACAAAAAATGATGTAAAAAATGAATATTTGGATTGTATTATCAATATAAAACAAGGTGATCTTTCTTTGAAAAAGGATTTTACAGAAAGACACAAAGGTTTTATATCAGAAACCATTTCGCATACTCTAGGTAAATCTACCATTCCCAAAAATAGTCCGGAGTTTGACATTGGATTAGACGCTTTTGATCATTCAATAGAGCTTTTTGATCCCGGAAAGGATAAGGATTTTCTTTCATTTTCCGAGAATATCATCAGAGAATGGGTACTAAGCTATGTGAGGGAAATAAATTCAAATTATATTCACAATCAGATTGACGAGACTAAATATTATCTATACTATAATTACGAATCCACAAAAGATATATCACAATTTAAAATGAATTTATGGGAATATGGAATTAAGCTGCGTGAACTGCCCAATTTATCTCCCGACGAAAAGCAAAACATTGGAACATGCGTGAGAATTGCCAAGAAGCTTTCCAATGACAGCGCACTCTTTCAAAGAATAGCTAAGCATAAAGCTCTCTCTTCGGAAGACTTTGCTGACGGTATAAAACTCGACAGAAAGATTTTTAACAAACACAAGAAGTATATTATAGCTCTCACACTGATCCTAAAAAGTAATCTTAGACTATTATCCAGCTATTTGAAAAATGTGTATTTGCGAAATGACTTCTCTGAAAATATTGGTGTTATACTTGAAATTAATAACGATCAGGCAATTTTGTTTACCTTGCAAGGTGAATTTCTGACTGTCAAACTCAATAAATCAAACAAAGTTGGAGAACAGGTCAAGTTTGGTAGTTACAGGGTGCAAAGGAAGAATAAAAATCTTAAATATATAGTAGCAGCATGTGCTGTTACCAGCATAATTATTTGCTTTGCAGTATATCAGGGTTTCATGATGTTCATTAATAATAATAGTTCTTTAACCACCTACGGTTCCGAGGATATTCCTTTATCTAACAATACTCAGGTAACAAAAGCTACGCCGGCAATTACTCCAGAAGCTACATACGCTAATTTACTTGCAAGCAATACTGCTACTAGCGAACCTGAGATTACTGCCACACCATCGGCAAAAATAACGCCTCGAAAAACCTCTGTTACTGCAACACCTGTTATTACCAAAGCCGCCGTTATAGCCCCTACTCCGGTAGCGACAAATAATATTGCGGTTCCAACATCTTCTCAATCGAAAAATGTATCGCCTGTTACTACTGCTGCTAATTCAAAAGCAAACGGTGTTCCTGGTGAAGTTCGCATAAGTGCAAGTTCTTACAAAGTCAAGTTAGGAAGTAAATACACAGTAGATTTTTACATGAAGAGCGGCAACAATGGTACTATGCTCATACTTTATCAAAATGACAAAGAGCATTCAAGGTATCCTGATACAGATGATACTCCCAAGCCTCAAGCAAGAAAAGTTGAATTCCAAGCTGATACTCCGGGAACATATACCTACAGATGGGAACTTATTAACCAGTTTGGTTCAACCAGCAGCAAAACAATAACAGTAACCGTACACGAGTAAATGTAGAATTTCTCAGAATGGTAGCAATTTTTCGACATGATTTACCGCGAGTTTAAACTTACTGCAGTTGGCAATATGCATAGGGTTCATGATGGTCTGGAAAGGCTGTTATAGATTTATTGGTGCTTGCAGGCAGCAATAAATACTGTTTGCAGGAAACAGCATCTCTATAGCAGCCGTAATACAGATCACTATGAGCTCTAAATTGCTTAATAGCCTTAATAGGCTTGTTTGACAAAATCATATACATCCTTGGCAAGTTTTGGTACCCTTAAAATATTTAAATGCCCTGCATTATACGCTTGTGCATTTTTTATTCCCGCTATCTCTATGAAATTCCTATATTTATTTTCTTCAATAATCTGATCATAGTTTGAGTAAACCATTGCTATTTTTTCGCCAGAAAAGTTTTCCCCTAAATTCTTGCAAGGATCCATTTCAACAAAAAACTTTTCACACTTTTCCATGTCCAGCCCAATCTTTTTGAGATCACGACCAATTGTGACAAGTAGAGGAGAATCCCAGATAACGCTTGACAAATTTGTTAGCGGATTGATTAAAAATGTAGGAGTTTCCTGTTTATTCAAAACATGATGACGCAATGATACACAACCACCCATACTGAATCCCATCAATATATTGGGAAGGTTGCTTTCATTACCGATAAATTGAAAACACGCTTCAATATCAAGAACAGCCTGCTTAAATGCATTCTGTGTCCTGAATAAGTCTCCGCTAAAGAAATATTCTCCACTAAACAAACTTGTTTCAGGTTTTCTCTCAAAATGATAAGGCATTATCATAAAGTAAACATTAAATTTCAACTCGTTCAGAAGTTTTATTAAATACTCGTAGTTTAACATGTTTTCATCAAACAACCCGTGAACAAACAGAATATTATAATCCGGATTCTGTGCAGGATAGTAATGGAGATATATTGTATTATTTTCACTATAATACGCCGATTTCTCGAAGGATGGTATTTCAAAACACGTTCGAGATGCACTTTTTTTTGAATAACTAACTTTTCCAAAATTCAAACTATACTTTTTGTTTGTAAAGAGACCTTCTGCCGGAACAAATAAGGAATGTTCCGGAGAGTGATTTACCTTTTTCAACTTCTCATTAAGCAATTTATCAATCGCCAAATTGTCTACAAACTTTGAGCTCGCTTCATTCATTTTTTTATCCCCTTATATAAATTATTTAAATAAAAATATATTTATCTCTTTTCCGCCAATTTTTTTAACGGCAGCTTCTATTATTATTATGTATTTTTTATTCTTTCTTGTCAAATCTCTCAAAATCATTGGTGCAAAATTAATATAAAGAAAATGGGGATGTTGCATAATAGCATTATAACTCATCATACAGTGTAAGTCTTAAAGATCTGACACTATATAAAGTGGTTTAAATGAATAGTGCAACAGCCCCGTATGGTTAATTTTTCAGCGCAAGTTATTATCGCTGTCAATGTCTATATCATCAATATAATCATCAAAATCATCAATATATCCGTTAATATATTCTGGACCGGTCTCTAATATAATATTAATTTTTTCATCTGCTTCCTCTAGTATTTTCATTGTTTTTTCAGCACTGTATTTTCCCTCGTATCCCATTACATTGTCCCAAACTTCGCTTAAACCTTCTTGTAAATATGTTTCTATCGGTCCCCAAGTTGGTATGGATGGATAATGCACTGCATACTCCATTTGTGCCTTAAATACTTTTCTCATAGGATTTTCCGCTATCCATGGATCATCGTATGCTGCTTTAACCACCGGCAAATTTCCTGTCATTTTGCAATATTCTATCTGTGCTTCTTTACCAGTTAGGAACTTTATTAACTCAATGGCCTTATCCTGATTCTTTGAACTCCTAAAAACAGAAAGTGTACTTCCTCCCAAAAATCCACCTCTGCCTTTTGGCCCTGCGGGAAGCATCGCAACACCAACTCTGTCAAGAAGATCATTTCCTTCCGAAGGATCAGCCTCAAATTCCTGTTTGTAGTTTTCAAGAGAACCTATATTCCATGGTCCCAGGATGGAGGTTGCATATTCTCCATAAAAAGCAAACTTGGACTCAATATCCGAAGTATTTAGTTCAAGTGATTTCTTATCTATTAATCCTTCATTAGCCAACTCCGAGTAAAACTTTATACCTTCAAAAGTTTCCTGACTACTAAAAGTTGACTTAGTGAAATTCGAATTCAAGAAACTGCCTCCCGCTCCATAAACCCAAGGTGCATAGTTGTGAACAACATTCCAGTCATATTTGCCCGGCATTCCGAGAGCCGACAACTTTTTACCATTGATCTCAACATTTTTCAACTTTTTAAGAGCAGCCTTGAAGGAATCCCATGTTTCAAAGTCTTTTGTAGGGTCAACTCTGGCCTTTTCACATGCATCAGTTCTGTAATACAATGCCCTTGTCTCTGCAAACCACGGTGCAGCAGTCATCTGGGAACTTCCTTCCACTCGCGATGCTCTCAAAGTTTGAGGAAGAAAATCATCTTTATTTATATATCCGGACAGATCCACTAAAGCATCCAAGTAAGAAATTGCTCCAACCCATGTAGTTCCAAGCTGAGTAATATCCGGTGCATCCCCTGCTGTTGCGGCAGCCGTTATTTTTGTCCATGCAGAACCCCAGTCCATTACAGTAATATCCAAACCAAAATCAGGATTATCGATGAAGAACGGCATGGCTACTTCCTCGAAATCGTAATCAGGATGTGCGGAATTAGGCATTATCCATACACTAAGCTTCTTTTTGGGCATATTGCTTTCAGTCATACCAGACAAAATATTTACAGTTTTTGTATCCCCGTCCCAGGTTACTCTTTTCCCAAGGGCTTGGCTGACAGCTCTTACCGGTAGGTATGTTGTACCTTCATAAATAAACGGTTCAACACTTTTTCCGTTTCCATCTTTAGGCTCAATCGCTTTTCCGTCAACATTGATTTTTATATTGTTGTAGTCAACGGTAATAGTTTTCTTCATTGATGAAGTATAAGCTGTCACTGCACCAGTTACTAAAGTCGCAGAAATCGCTCCTGCAAGAAAAATTTTAGACTTCTCCAAGATTTTCACAATACCCCTCCCATATACCATTCTTCTATATTCTTTTCATAAAATTTATTATTTCCGCTAACATTTATGTAAAATTCTTGTCTCATCTCTATAATATACTAAATTTCTTCACATTCCAACTCTGTTGTCATATTTGACGTTTATTTTATTTTTTACAACTGCAATAAATGTTTGAACTATTACAGGGTCAAATTGAGAACCGGAGCATTTCTTCAATTCTCGAAAGGCATCCTCTATTGACATGCCCTTTCTGTATGGACGTTCGGAAACCATTGCATCAAAGCAATCTGCAACACATAGAATTCTCGCACCAAGACTTATTTCCTCACCTTTTAACCCATCCGGATACCCTTTGCCGTCAAACCTTTCATGATGATGCATTACATAATCTATAAGGTTACCTGTTCCCGACAAAGGTTCTAAAATATACGCACTATGAACGGGATGCTTGCTGATTGATTTATATTCTTCATCCGATAAAGTATCAATCTTATTGAGTATTGATTTTGGCAACTCAATTTTGCCAATATCATGTAATAGCCCGGCATGCAATAGCGTTTGTATTTCTTTAATTTCCATTCCCATTTCTTCGCCTATCATCGTCGCATAGTTTGATACACGTTCGCAATGACCAAATGTATACCTATCTTTAGCATTTATTGTACTGAGCAGACCTTTAAAAACGCCTACAATCTGTTGATCAGATTTTACATATTTACGGATCAACATCATTACATCCTGATAAAAGTTTACTTTATCTTCACCCATGTTTTTTGCCTGATAAAGTGCTGTATTGGCATGGGATAATAATTCTTCCCCGCTTTTTGAAATATTAGGATATATTGACACTCCAATAGAAATTGTCATTTTTTTTACCTTGCCATCTTTAAAATACGCAGTTTTCAGCTTTTCATAATTATCATGAATACTTTTTGCAAATTGTTCCATAGCCTTTGTATCTTTATTCTTTACCAATATGGCAAAACCGTCACCCTCAAATCTGAATAAGGTTTCTTTGTCACTTATAACCCTCTTTAATATAGAAACAGTATTTTTTAGTATCTTGTCACCGTAACTATATCCATACAGATCGTTATACGTAGAAAAATTGTCGATATCTACCAATATGAGCCCAATTATAGAATTGTCAACAGCCGCATCTTGAACTTCTTTTTCCAAGGTAGTATATAAGAATTTTTTATTATATACATTTGTTAATTCGTCAGTAATTGAAAGTAATTGTGTCTCCTTTTTATATTTTTGCTGTCTGTATGAAATAACTCCAACAATAATCACCCAACATACAGCCAAAAATGAAAAAATAAAACCAAGCAGATAATTATAGCCATAATCTGGATTTTGGAAATAATGTAATAGTACAAATATGCTATCTTTTAGAGAAGCTATAATAGATATTATCATTCCAACTATTCCATAACGAAAAGCCAAACATAATGCTAAAAAAAGCTGGGCATGAGATATAAATGACTGCATGCTTTTATCTTCACAAAGATTATGTATTATATAAATAATAAAAAACACCACTATATATGAAAAAAATTCTAATATTCGAATTTTTGAGTAAAGATACTCCTTGCTAAAATTATCAATATAGTTTTTTACAGGAGCATACTGCATATCTCTCTTACCTTTCTATTTATAAATATCCTAAAGAAATTAAACTGCAATAACTGATATAGTTCTTCAAAACTCAATCTCTTTAGTAATTAAATAATATTAAATAATATTAAATAAAATCAATACTCATATTATAAATCATAAACAAAACAATTGAAACATTTACTTAAAATTTTTACACTATTTATAAGTAATTTATCCTCCAACTTTGTATTCATCTTCAGAAGGTTGATTGCTTCTTATTGAATCAATAAATATTTGAACAACCATAGGGTCGAACTGGGAACCGGAACATTTTTTAAGTTCCAAAAAAGCCTCCTCTATTGACATACGCTTTCTGTAAGGACGCTCGGAAACCATTGCATCAAAACAGTCTGCCACACACAATATTCTTGCACCAAGACTTATTTCTTCTCCTTTCAGCCCATCGGGATACCCTTTGCCGTCAAACCTTTCGTGATGATGTATTACATAATCTATAAGATTATTTGTACCGGACAGAGGTTCCAATATGTTTGCACTATAGACAGGGTGTTTACTAATTGATTTAAATTCTTCATCAGATAATTCACCGATTTTATTTAGCACAGATTTTGGTAACTCTATTTTGCCAATATCATGCAAGAGACCGGCATGCAATAGCGTTTGTACCTCATTTTCTTCCATCCCCATTTTCTCACCCACCATAACTGCATAGTCGGATACACGTTCACAATGCCCAAATGTGTATTTTTCCTTTGCATTAATCGTACTTAGCAATCCTTTGAAAACACCGACAATCTGTTGTTCGGATTTTACATTCTCACGGACAAGCATCATTACATCCTTGTAAAAATTCACCTTATCCTCACCCATATTCTTTGCCTGATAAAGTGCAGTGTTTGCATGGGAAACCAGTTCATCCTTACTGGTAGAAATATTTGGATACACGGATACTCCAATAGAAATAGTTATCTTATTAGTCAATTTAGTATCATAATATGAATCTTTTAATTTATCAAAATTTTGGTGTATATCTTTTGCAAGTTGTTCCAATTCCTTTATATCTCTATTCTTTATCAAAATGGCAAATCCGTCACCTTCAAACCTGAATAGTAAACCTTTATCATTTATAGCTTTCTTCAATATATCTGCTGTTTTCTTTAATATCTCGTCTCCATAATTATATCCATACAAGTCGTTGTACATTGAGAAATTATCGATATCTACCAGTATTAATCCAACTGAACTACTCCCGGCTGAAGAATTTATTATTTCGTTTTCCAATGTAATATGAAAAAACCTTTTATTGTATACATTTGTCAATTCATCCCTAAGTGCCAAAGCCCGCGTTTCCTTCCTGTATTTTCCCTGTTTATATGAAATAGTCCCTACTACAATCAACCAAAAAATTGTCATCAACGAAAAATAAAACCCTACCAAACTATAATCCTCTCCGGATGTAAGATAGCTTCTCATCGAACTGATTCCAACTAACACAGAAACTATAATAGAAATATTCATTCCAAGGATTCCACAACGGAAAGCAAAAAGCAGTGCAACAAGCCCCATTATCTGAACAATAAAAGCATTTTCCTTCAGTTCTCCACTCAAAACTGTAAAACAGGTTACCATAAGGAAGAGGGTAAACATGAAAAATTCGGAAATTTGTCGCTTTGTGTAAAGACAGTCCTTTATAAGATTGTCAAGGCTTTTATAAGAGGAAACTCCATACATAATTGTATCACCTTTCTATATATGTATAATATTAACCCAAATTATTATAAACCATATTTATTCCAAATGAAACAATAATTATCAATAGTTTATCATAACTTTCTTTATTATCAATACCTTTTTACTTATGCATGCATAAAAAACCGGATAGAGCCTATAATTCTTCAAGCTCACCCGGTTTTATTCAAAGTTCTTGTGTATTTATAATCTTGCAACAGCCCTTGTCATTGAACTATCGGCTTTGATTTTTAACGGAAAGGCTATAATCTCAAATTTTTCCACATTAAGTAATCGGTCAAGATTAGTTAAGTTTTCAATAATATATATGCTATTCTCAAACAGCATTTTATGTATTTGGAAAGGATAGCGATCTGGAGACGGCAAGTCCATTCCAACCATCTTTATCTGTTTTTTTATTAAAAACTCACAAAACTCAACATCTACACAAGGATGGTTCTCATAATATACTTTTGTGCCATAGTGGATATCATATCCTGTATAAAGCAATACAACGCTGTTAACTTTTATTAAAGCCTCATATTCAGCTTTCATTCCAATTGTCGGCTGGTTTCTTACATCTAACAAGCACCCGTCTCCAATAAAAGAGTTCAGGGACAACTCAGATATATATTCTTTCCTTTCAGTCAGATGCATTGGCGAATCTATATGTGTCCCTGCGTGCATATTAGTATCCAGCCTGTGGTTATTATATTTATCTTCCTTCAAATATTTCACTTGCAATAAGCCGGTTTTTGAATCTCCCGGGTAAACCGGCATATTATCATAAATTTCATGGGATAAATCAATTAGTTCCATTAGTGCGTCACCTACTTTTTTATACAACCTATGCTAATATTTTAGCGATTATTCTTCTTTTTCCAGAGCATCTTCCGAATATTTAACATTCGAATTCCATAAAATCCATTCTTCATAGCCGGCATCATAAACAGCTTTAATTTGAGCTCTTACATCATCAGCACCGTATTTTTTATAATTTCCTGCCCCCAACCACGAAGCAGTAAAGTCTTGCAAGTAAGGTCTTACCTTGGCTCTGTAATCAGGTACTGCGGCAATTCTGTCACTAGCCTTTTTTAAGGTATTATATACAACATTGTAAGGATCAAGATCCGGTTTTGGAAACACAATCTTATTTATTGTCTGCCCTGAATAGTAATGGGAAGGATATACCATCGGACTGATGTAATCAACATCCTTTCCGATATATTCGAGATATTGACCTATCTTTTCCGTATCTTTAGGGCTTTCGCAAATTATACCAAATACATCGGCAGATAAGGCCGCATCAGGCATCTCGCTTCTTGCATATGCAAGGAATTCATTTATGCCCTCATATAATTCTTTATCTCCCCTGCCTGGAAACACCATATTAGCCTTATTTCCATCGGGAAAACGGACATAATCAAACTGTATTTCATCTACTCCCTTTGCCAATGCTTCCTTTGCAATATCAATGTTATATTTCCACGCTTCCTTATCGAATGCATTAACCCATGTCATACCATTATGGACCAAAAACCCGCCGGATGTGTTTCTGACTGCCCAATCAGGCATTTTCTTTGATATAAGCGGATCCTTAAAGCATACTATTCTTCCTATAACATAGATATCATTTTCTTTAAACTGCTTAACAACCTCTTCTATTTTAAATCTACTTTGATAGGTTCCCTTTTCTTTAACCAGTGGTACCTCGGATGGATAACTTACATAACCGGTGTCATCTTTTATATCAATAACATAGGCATTAATTTCAGTGGTATTTGCTAAACTTATATAGTGATCTACATTACTTTGTATGCTTAAAGGCCATGAGGATAGAAATAATGCCTTTACCTTTCTGGCAGCTTCAGGTACAGGAGTTGGCTCCGGTGTTGCTTCTGGCGTAGGTACCGGCTCCGGTGCGCTTGTTATGGATGCCGAAGGCTTTTTGTCGTCACCTTTTTCCCCAAGATTTACTGTCCCGGTACTACAGCCGGTAAATGCAATGGAAGCTAAAATACCTATGCATAATAAGAATATCACACTAAATTTAATTTTTCTTTTCATATTGTCCCCCCGTAATTTTGAAATCTACTTATAAAAAGTCTGTTTTTTACAAACTTTTTTTGATACTTCCACTGCGGTATGCTTGGTTAATAGGATAAATCCTTCCGAAATTTAATCCTTTAGTTTCAATCATTATGTATTTTTCTACTATAAGAAAAAAGCAATAAAATAAAGATCTGTTATAGTTTATAGTTTAAAATGATGTACTATAAATTTAACAAATCTTTTGAAAAAAAACAATATAATTGATTCAAATTAAAATCAGGAATTTTTCCCAGTCTTACTTTTTACTCATTATTCCAGCCTGATTTTTTGTCATCAACAAATACCCCAACTACAATTCCTCGACTTGCGCTTTCGGGAGCATTAGGAGCTCTAGGCCCCCCAAGGTCGGTTCTGCACCACCCCGGATCTGTCAGGTTTATCATAACATCCGTACCCTCGAGCTTTGAACCGATAACATTAATCATAATAAATCTCCTCTTTAGCTTTTTCCAATGAATTGATTACCCGATCGCACCATTCATCAAATTCTTTGTCTTCAACCTGACATTCCTTATGTTCAAGGACATATTTGAGGGTATTTTCAATACCTCTGTCAAATCTGATCGTCGCTTTGAAATCCGGCACAACACTTTTTAACTTGCTGTTGTCGAATACCACTGAGTTTGCCTTGTCACCGATTAAGCTTCCTGTCAAATCATATTTGCTTACAGCCGCCAAAAAATCTGATGGAACATAATAGGGCTTTAATTCCACTCCAAGACAACGTGCAATAGACTTATAAATCTGATTCCAGGTCAGCGTTTCATCAGAAGTAATCTGAAATGCCTCACCAATTGCGTGAATATTCCCCATAAGCCCTATAAATCCTTTTGCAAAATCACTGTTGTGTGTCATCGTCCAGAGTGAAGTCCCGTCTCCGTGTATAATAACAGGCTTACCCTCCATCATACGCTTAACAACCTGCCAGCTACCTTTGATCCCATGAACCCCAAGAGGAACAGACCTTTCATCATAGGTATGACTCGGTCTTACAATAGTAACCGGAAAACCGTTTTCCCGATACATTCTCATCAAAAACTCCTCACAGGCAATTTTGTTTCGTGAGTATTCCCAATAAGGATTCGCAAGCGGCGTACCTTCATTGATTTTATAATTAGATAGCGGCTTCTGATATGCTGACGCTGAACTTATGTAAATAAACTGACACGTCCTGCCTTTGAACAAACGATAATCACGTTCAAGCTGTGACGGTACAAAGCCTATAAAATCACAAACAACATCAAATTTCATATCTCCTAATTTTTCTGCTATGCCTTTTTCATCGTTAATATCAGCTTTAATGCTCTTAACGTTTTCAGGTAATATTTGGTTGCGGTTACCGCGGTTCAGAACATAAAGTTCCCAATCAGTTTGTGCCAGCTTTTTTGAAATTGCGGTACTGATTATTCCAGTACCGCCTATGAACAAAGCTCTCATAATCAACTCCCTCTCCAAGAAAATTCACTTTGCAATGAATTTAACAAACTTAGATTTTTGTAATTCCTATACTCAGATAGAAGCCCTCGCTGCAATCCTATAGATATTAGTGATATCTTCTGCCGAAAGGGAGACAAATCCACCGGTCTTTCCATTCCCTATTCCAAATTTATCAACCAGCACCGGAATATCTTCCTCTTTCGCACCAATCTGTTTGAAATTGATAGGCATACCAATTTCGTGAAGGAACCTTCTGAATGCTTTTATTCCCTTTAATGCTGTTTCTTCAGGGTTTTCAAAATTCATTTCACAGTCCCATACTCTTACAGCCATCTGTGCAAATCTCATCACATCATGCTTGTACACATATTCCATCCATGCCGGCATAATTACTGCAAGACCTGCCCCATGGGCACAATCGTAAAGTCCCGAAAGCTCGTGTTCAATCATATGACTGTTCCAATCCTGACTTCTGCCAACGCCGAGAAGGTCGGTATGAGCTACTGTTCCCGCCCACATAATATTTGCTCTTGCACCGTAATCCTTAGGGTTTTCAATAACCTTTGGTGTTTCATTAACCATAGTTATAAGCACAGCTTCACAAAGACGGTCAGTAATCTCAACTTCTTTTGTATTGGTGAAGTACCTTTCAAAAACATGCGCCATAATGTCAGTTGCACCACAGGCTGTCTGATAAGCGGGCAATGACATTGTAAGAGCCGGATTCAGAATTGAAAACTTTGGCCGCATAAGGTCTGAACCTGCGTCACGTTTTAACATTCCTTCTTCCTTCGTGATAACCGAAGCACCAGAACCTTCGCTTCCAGCAGCAGCAATTGTAAGGATTGTACCAATTGGCAGGGCTTTTCTAATTTCAGCTTTTCTGCTGTAAAAGTCCCAGAAGTCACCATCATAAAGTGCTCCAACAGCAATTGCCTTTGCAGAATCGATTGTCGATCCACCACCAACTGAGAGAATGAAATCAACCTTTTCCTTGCGACAGATTTCAATTCCCTCATATACCTTTGTATCACGGGGATTAGGCTTAACTCCGCCCAGCTCCACATAGGAAACTCCTTCTGCTTCAAGTGATTTTTTTACTCTGTCAAGTAAACCCGACTTGACAACTGAGCCTGTACCATAGTGAACAAGCACCTTTGTTCCACTGTATTTCTTTACAAGTTCACCACACTCATTTTCCCTGTCATAACCAAAAACAAATTCCGTAGGGCTGTAGAAATTAAATTGATCCATTGCATTTCCTCCTTGTATTTGTAACTTAATATTTTTATATATTTGTTATTATATTTATTATTCCCTCAGTTTATAGAATTCCCCTCTTATATCAATGTCTGAATTTAGTTTTTTCTCAATTTACCGTTGGCTTCAATGCAACTCTTAAGCCCTTATCTTTATTATACCCGATAAAATTCACAAGTTCATCATCGGTTAATGGCAATTGAGGCGCTAGTACTTTTTATCATTACACCAAAATCTTTATGCGACGTTTGATATTTCAACAATCGTTTAAAACAAGAGATATTTAAAGATATATTTGCATATTTTTATACAATTACTTATTATAGGAGTGGAATAATATATTTAAGAGAAATTTGCCAGTTTAACAAACCGTAGATTTATATTATAATGTAGTACAATATATCGATCAATTAAATGTAGTTTATAACTCTACATAGTATTTTAAGGAGTGATTATACCATGGGACTATTTGGATCAAGTAAAAATTATATATGGGAAAGTCTTGCTTCACAAATTGGTGCGAACTATCAGAGTGATTTTTGGAAAGGCAGCAAGTTAACAGCCAAGATTGGAGAGTGGACTGTAGTTTTAGATACCCATAAAGTATCAACCGGAAAATCAACTGTTACTTATACCAGAATAAGAGCACCCTATGTCAATCAAAACGGATTTAGATTTACAATCTATAAAAAAAGCATATTTAGTGATCTTGGTAAGTTATTTGGTATGCGTGATATAGAGATAGGTTATGATGAATTTGATGACAGTTTTATTATCAAATCAAACGATGAAGATAAAGTGCGTAGTCTATTTTCCAACGAAAAACTAAGGCAAATGATTCAACATCAACCGAACTTTCACTTGACTGTTAAGGATGATGAAGGTTTTTTTGGAAATCACTTTCCAGAGGGCGTAGACGAACTATATTTTGCTGTTAGGGGAGTAATCAATAATATTGACAGGCTCAAAAACCTGTTTGATATTTTTGCTGAAACGTTAAATCAGCTTTGTATAATAGGAGCTGCATATAAAGATGATCCTAAAGTTGAGTTAAAGTAGCAAATAGCGGGACGATTAAAATGAATAAAGAGGTGCTCAATTTACACCTCTTTTTAATACCTCGTACACCTTAAGCATTCAATTCCTCCCACTCCTGTTTGGTTATAAGTATCTGCCTTGGTTTACTGCTGCCATCCGAAGCACTGACCACTCCCCAGGATTCCATTTGGTCTAAAATCCTTGCTGCCCGTGAATATCCAACTTTAAATTTACGTTGTATCAATGATGCCGATGCCTGACCCATTTCCAATACAGTCGTAATAGCCTGGGGAAGTAGTTCGTCATCCCCACTTAAATCAGGTTTTGGCGTTTCAGTCTGGTTGTCTATTTTTTGTAATATTTCCTCATCATACTCTGCACCCTGCAATGACTTAATATGTGTTACAATATTCTCAACCTCTTTGTCAGACACAAAACTTCCCTGTACTCGCAGCGGTTTTGGCTGACCCAGCGGGTAAAACAACATATCGCCCCTGCCTAGAAGTTTTTCAGCTCCGGCCATATCCAATATGGTTCTTGAGTCAATTTGCGAAGAAACTGCAAAAGATATTCTGGAAGGAACATTAGCTTTAATAACACCGGTAATTACATTTACCGATGGTCTCTGTGTGGCAATTACCAGATGCATACCTGCCGCCCTAGCCATTTGAGCCAATCGACATATGGAATCCTCCACCTCATTAGGTGCCACCATCATTAAATCTGCAAGCTCATCAATAATTATAACGATATGTGGGAGTGTTTCTCCTTCTCCTCTTTCCTTTACCAACTCATTGTAACCCTTTAAATCTCTGACATTACTTTCTGCAAAAAGACGATAACGAGTTGTCATTTCAGTTACTGCCCAGGTAAGTGCTCCTGCTGCTTTTTTAGGCTCGGTAACCACAGGAATCAGCAGGTGTGGAATTCCATTATAAATGCCAAGTTCAACCACTTTTGGATCTACCATGAGAAGACGTACTTCTGCCGGAGACGCCTTATAAATAATACTGACAATGAGCGTATTTATACATACACTCTTACCGGATCCTGTCGCCCCTGCAATTAAGAGGTGAGGCATCTTTGCAATGTCCCCAACCACAACATTTCCCGCAATGTCCTTTCCTACTGCAAAAGCCAGTTTGGAGGAATGATTCTGAAATGCTTCCTCATCAATAACATCTCTGAGAAAAACAGGCACATTATTTTTATTAGGTATTTCAATTCCAACAGCCGCTTTACCGGGAATAGGAGCTTCAATTCTGACCCCTGTCGCCGCAAGATTTAATGCAATATCATCTGCAAGATTTATTATTTTGCTGACTTTAACCCCTGCATTGGGTTGCAGCTCGTAACGAGTGACTGTAGGCCCTTTGCTCACATTCAGAACTCTGGCGCCAACCCCAAAACTTGCTAATGTTTCAATCAGTTTATACGAGTTATATTCAATATAAGCCTCAGTTTCTTCATCATAGCTCGGCACTTCATTTTTTCTAAGCAATTCAATCGGAAGTTTATATTCTGCCATGTCAAATTGCATTTTACGCGGCTGTATCGATTTGCTGCCATTTAGTACTTTATATTCTTCTTGATGCTTTTGTCCATGAAACATCCCTATGTTCTCGTTCTGCAACAAAGCAGATGACGATTCTGTTTCTCCACTTACTTCTTCTGTTTCGACAAAATCATTATCCCCATCGCCTTCACTATCGTCATATAACATTATCCCTATAGAATTTGTTTTTTCGACAATCTCCCGGGAGGATGTAGCTCCTCTGTCTATTGCAGCAGACACAATACTTTGATTACAGCTACCACTACCATAGGTATTGGCCTCATTTTCAAGTTTGGGCTCCAATATATCTGCCTGTTTATTGCACACTATTTGAGGCTCATGCATAAGTACTTCCACACATTCTTCAGGCTCATCCTTTGTATCTTCAGAATCCGCAAACTTAACATCCATAGGATCACTAGCCTTGTCTGCCTCTTCTTTTGGCACCTCCACCTTCTGTTCTTCTACTTTTTGTTCTACTTTTTGTTCTACTTTTTGTTCTTCTTTTTGTTCTACTTTTTGTTCTTCTGCTTTTTGCTCAGCTTCCTTCTCTTCTTTTGCCTTTTGTTCTTCAGCCTGTTGTCTGAAATATTGAAAAGGCGACCAATAGGGCGAAATTTTTTTATTCTCAACCCCATCAACACTTGTGTTAAAACCATTTATAGATTTACGTTCCGAATTAACAAGGTTTGACGATTCAGGATTTTCGTTCCGGGTATTTTGATTATTGTCCGACAAACTCACAGTCTCACTTTTAGGACTGCGCATTGAAATCTCCCAATTATAGTTTTTTCTATTAGCTTTTCTTGTTCCTCTTGGTTCGTCTATTTCAACTACTTCCGGAGGATAATTTTTCTCCTTAGCATATTTTTCTCCGGAATAAATGCTTTTTCTCTCACGTTTTTTTCTGGACTGTCTACCTAAAAAATAACGTATAAAAGTAAAATATGCTGTCATTTCCAGAACAAAAAGTATAATAAACCTTATCCATTCTCCCCAGGTCATGTACAACAAAATTGATATTATAACTCCATGAAAAATAAAAAAGTTGCGATTTATTCTAAAATTTTTCTTACTTACCTTTGAACGTTTCCTCATTCGTATATACAAACCCTTCTATTATAGAATTAATATTCAATTTAATATAACATATTTTCGACAAATTTCAAATTCCTCTTAACTAAATATAAGCTAAAGAGTTATAAGGAAAAGCAATAGCAGGCTCAAACGTGAAAACTTAGCGTGGCATGACATAGCCATATATTTCCTCTGATTAATTTGTTTTTTAAACACCTTTATTGTCAACTTTATACAAATAATAAAGAGACTGTGCATAAACTACTTATGCGACAGTCCCTTTACCCATATCAGCTCTTTAGTAAATCAAATTTACAAAATGCACATTTTGAGCATTACCAGTCTATAGAATCAATATACACTGTAAATTCTCCTGTGCCAATAGTCTTAAACTGTATACCAATCTGCTGCATTAGTGACATATCAGTTTTTTCCGGCAAAGTCAATGTAAGCTCATTCCATGCATCTTTTTTCATGTATTCGTATCCGCCCCATGCTCCATTCCAATCAGCTATAGTCCATGACGAATCGTGAGGCATAACATATCCCTGTATTTCTGACAATGGCGCACCAGATGGTATCCATACCCTGAAGGTTACCTTCGAACCAGCCGGTACAATACTAGCACCATCTATTTTGACATCTATCATTCCACCATCTTCACCGCTTACATCAAGCTTAAGAGCCCCATTACCTTTGAAGGCTTTATCAGTAGTAACAGATAATTCACCGGTTGTTCCTTTATCACCTGCAGCTGTAAATCCCTCAGTATTACCTTCAAATCCAAAGTCCGAATTATCTCCTGTAGCCGATGTGATTGTTATTGTTTCTGTAACTGCAGAACTATTGCTGTACCCATCATCTGTAACAATAAGTTTTACTGTGTAAGTTCCGGATTTAGCATATTTATGTTTTACATTAACTCCTTTGCCTTCAGTTCCATCACCAAAATCCCATGCATAGTATGAAATACTTCCATCTGAATCAGTGGATTCGGAGGCATCAAAGATTATATCCTCGTCTGTGAATGTATCCAGCGTTGAAGCAGTAAAATTCGCAATAGGTTCACTGTTCTCAATCGGAGCAGTATAAGGAAGAGTTTTTATAAGTCTTATTAAATAACTTTTCAGAATTGAAAAATCTATTGAATTAACTGCACCATCTTGGTTTGTGTCAGCTGCAACTGTATCAATTTCCTTGTTATAGCCTAGTAAATACATTTTGAGATATGCAAAATCAAGAACATTAACTTTTCCGTCCTTATATATATCACCAACTTTGATATCAGGGTTAGTAGCATCTTCAGTATCAAGCACTATATGGTAAGCACTTAGTGCTGGAAGTGTGTAAGAGAATTTATTGTCAGTGATTGATTTAACAGCCTGCCTTGCTGTAATATTAGAACTTGTCCTGTCAAAGCCCCATGCAGTACCTGATTTATATTCTTCATCGCTGTTTATTGAAAGATTAAAAGTTGTGCTACTGTCATAATTCTTATTGATTAATATAATGTGAAGCTTTCCATCATCTGATTCAACAATTGAGGAATATGCAGAAGCAACTTCGTCATCCGATACTTCACATTTAACATTTGTGTCACCATACTGTGAACCTTTTCCGTCATAGTTTGTATAGAGGTTCATACCTGAAACAATATAATCCTTGTCACCACTGCCCCAGTATGTAGCAAGGTATACACCATACTTACCGAATATACCCAAAGTGTCCGCTTGTGCTAATCCACCGGTTATATGATTTCCTCCGCCGAAATCGTACTCAGTAATAGAAAGCTTGGTTCCAGGATAATACTTATCTATTGATTCCTGAATTTTCGGAATAATCGGGCGATATTGTTCAAACCATGGCTCAGCAATCCAACTGTCTTCTGTATAAGATCCCTGCCACAGAGTTCTTGGAGCTTGAAGTCTTGCTTTGTTACATGCCGTATTGGCTATATCTTCACCAAAAGTTACTCTGTTGCCACCACCTCTTGCTTCAGAATAATAGTGTATATCAAATACATCCAACAGTCTCTTTCCAACTGCATCTGACTTTTCCTTCATCTGTTCAAGATAGTAGTCGACAAACCAATTGTAGCTGTCCTTTAAACCAGCTTCCCAGTCAGGAGCATTCTGCAATGTAAGATATGCATTAAAGCCATACAATGCCGGTCCAAATATTTCAGCATTTGGATCTACATTTTTAACTGCCTCGGAAAGCTCTGAAGTTCTGTCAACCAATTCAGCACATTCTACCGGATCAGGATGAACTCTTTCATGGGTATGTGACCATAATCCGGGCTCATTATCTACAGAATAACCTTTTATTCCGGTTGCAGTTGTTGAATCACCATACTTATCAACAAGCAAGTTTACAAACTCATCCATATAAACATAATCATCAGTTAAGTCAGGTGTTAATGAGAAGGGTGCGTTTTTAGCAAATTTTACTTCCTTCCATCTATCTGAAGGTGCTTTTTCTGTTTCCTTTACCTCTCCATCTTTATCCGCTGAAACATAACCTGCCGCCTGAAGTGTCAATAAAGTATAAGGCACATTTTGTGCTAAGGACTGGTCATGGAAAACCGTTGCTACTGCTCCGGGTTTTTCTGAATCAGCCAAAGGCACACCACCTGAAGTAACCAAGTAGTTGTCACTTGAGTGTATATAGTCACTTCCTGCGTTTGAAGCATTGTTCTCCCAGTTATACGCTGTTGTCCTATTTCCGCCAAGTCTTCTGGCTGTGATAGTCTGACCCTTAAGATCCTGGTTTACACCATATATGTAAGGGCTAATTGATATTCTCTCCAGTTCTGTGTCAATGCTGACATCAACAGAAGCTTGTGCAGCGCTAACAGGTATAACACTTGCTATTGCAGTACTTGCTACCAATTGAAAACTTAATAAAAATGCTATTAATTTTTTGTTCACAATACTCTCCTCCTAAAATAATCATCTTCATCATAAATAAAGCCTTTCAATCAGAATTAATCAATAATAATCCCTGTTTTTTAACAACCCCTTTATTATTTCTTTTTATTTTTCTTATGTAGCCTAACAAATCAAACCAAACGCCCCCATCTTTGTTAAAATTGGCCACAATAGTTCTCATAAAATTCATTACAATATAAAATTCGATTAATACTGTTATTTTAAGTATGGGGAAAATAAACTATGAAGAGTGGTAATTTGAAAGTAATAATTAGCTCTATAGTAACTGCCTTATCAATATATTTATATTTTACATCTTTTTGAACATAATACAAATACCTTTTCCAAAACTTCTAAAGTAAACAGTGCTTCCATTCAAACTCTTAATTCTTTTGCAGCATGAATTATTCACAGGAATTCACATGCTTATATTTCAAACAAGTTTGTAATACTTTCCAAATTAAAGCTATAAAACCGTATTCGATTTTATAGCTTTAATTTAATGACCAATAAAATTTCCTTAGAAGAGTTATAATTTGAGCATTTACTGTTTTGTTGTAAATTCAAGATTTATTTCGCTGTTAATATTCCCTTTTTCGTCCCTTAACACGCCTCCATCAATGCCAAGTTCATATTTTTGTCCTGCTTCTATTTTTAAATTCATTGTCTTCATTAATTCAAAAGAAGGTGTAAGAATTAATTTATTCCCTTTTATTTCCCCGTCCAGAATTATAGCACCGTCACTCGATTCCATTGAAACATTTGGTTTACTTAATATTGCTACAACGCTGTTAGTCGTATTAAATATTTCCCTACCAAAATCCACCTCTATTCCTTTATCCAATATCACACCTGTGTCTCCATTACTCGGAGTTGTACTAACTGCTTCGAATTCACTAACTTTATAATTAAAAACCGTTTTTCCTGCTTCTAAAATTGGTAATTCCGTTTCCTCAATATTAACTACTATACTGTTATTGCCAAATTCTATTGTCCCACTTGTTTTATAATCACCATTATCAACAAACTTTGCGATATTATTCTCCAATTTAATATTTGTAGCATCATAATAATACGTACGACAAAAATATAAATGAAAGCTTACTGACGAATCCGACATCTCTTTGATTTCTATGGTAGTACTATTTCCTCCAGTGTATGGTACGGAAGTATACCAATGCCCTACATAGCCTTCACTGCTTTCCTGCCTTTCGAAATATATTCCATCTTCTTTATTTTTTTCATCAATAGGAGTCATTTTACCCCAATAAGTGCCGATACCAGCATCCGTTTTCTTAAAAGCAATTAAAATGTCCCCCTCATTATAAGAATTGTACATATTATCAGGTAAATACTTATCAAAAACAAGATTTATAGAATTAGCATCTCCATTAACTTTTGCTTTCAATCTTATAAGAGTTTGGAAGCCGTCAATGCTAATATTTGCATAATAATTATTATTCTCTTTGTATAGAGAGACTGAATAAAACATATTCTCATCCGGAGGAACAAATTCTGAAAAGGTATAATTCCCAACCCAGGATTCCAAACTTGAAAGAGTTGCTACAGGTGCAGTTTGCTCTGGGCTGTTTGCCGACTTATCGTTCGAAATACCTGATGATGTAGTTTGTAGAGTACTTTTGCTACTACCACAGCCAGTTACAAAAAAGCTAAACGAAAAAAAAATTATAGTTAATATAAAAATCTTATTTATTTTATTTATCATAAGGTTCTCCTTATTTTTTAATTTTTTGAATCAGGAGTTCTATTGCCAATAGTTATACCTGTTATTTGTATAGCTTTATTCCTCTTGTCCCCACCATTAAAAAATCTAATATAGTATATTATAACATGTAGTATTTTATTATGTGAACTCATTTCTAAGGGACAATAATAGTATTCTTGCCCCAAAAAACTGTTGTTCTAGTTTATTAAAGAACTCCTTGTTATACCATTCTCTGTGTATAAGTTTTGAATTAATATCCTTCTTTATTTTTATTTTATCTCACCTGCCAAAACAGCTCTCCAACTTTCACTTGCCATCTCCTTCTCATTCTCTTCTATATTCTTTATACTGATGCTATTTTGACCTCTTTACCTTGTATGCCAGAGGAATGTCTACAAGAGATATTAATAAGCCAATTCAAGTCCTTTATGGATTTAGTTTATCGGCCGATATGGTTAGCAAAATCACTTACAGATTTGCTCCAGAGATTAAGGCTTAACATGCAAATTGTCGGGAGAGTATGTAAAAAAGCTCTCCCGACAATTTGCTTTTCAAATATTTTCATTTTTGCATAGGATCAATTCAATAAAACATCAATCCTTTTCTCCTTTTCTTTCCACCCAACTTCAGCTCCCATTATTTCACCAACTGTTCTTAATGGTAGCATAGTCCTTCCTGATACAATGATAGCCGGAACATCAATACTTTGTTTTGTATCATTTACCAATATTTCCTTATCTCCAATCTTCATACTAACAGTTTTGTTTCTCATCGAAATATTAACGGTTTTTGATCTATCATCCCATTGAACATCGGCATTTATGGCTTCACACAAAGCACGGACAGGGACAAGGGTCCTGCCATCCTTTATAACAGGTTTTGTATCTGTATACAGCTCTTCTCCGGCTATAAATATTTGGGAGTCGGAAACAAAAACTTCTCCATTGGTATTATCGAACAATACTATATCGTTTTTCAAAACCTCAACCTTATACTCCTCGGAAGTAATAACTTTATCGGCACTATCAAAGGCGTTGATGCGATAACTTATTACGCCGGCTTTTTCAAACTCTGAAACTGTTCCCACGTAATACCCTTCCGTACTTTTATCCATTAACAGTTCGTCTCCGTTACTAAAAACCACCTTTACATCCTTGATATCTGTTGAATCATTTATTTTAACTATCAAGTTAAATTTCTCATTCACACCGACCGTCTCAAAATTCCTATGCTGGATTTTTGTATCCTTGTCAAAATTACCGGAGCTCAATGGATTTTTTACATAGGGCACACAATAAGCTATGGGGAAACCCAACCCCCACCTCATAAGAGTCCCATCCTTCTTTAATGCCTTAATATCTGCATAACCGATTTCAAACCAGGAAACATCACCAAATAGTTTATTGGGTTCTTCTATGCTAGTAGCTGGCGAATCAATGCCACATTCCCCAAATTCATTGTGTCCCCAAACGTAGAAGCTGTTATCCTCCTGCAATGCAGCATAAAAATCGAAGGTAGGATCATAATGGGCTTCCTTTACTTTTTCAAGAACTTTCTTAGGTTCCTTTACAGAAATATGCCACAAACTCCCGTCATTGCATATAGCTATTCCTTCTCTTATTTCTCCATAATTATATACTTCTGCATATTTAACCTTATCCATTACTTTATCATATACACTAATCCCTGATGAATCATAATGTGACTTTATCCAAAGCTCACCATTCTTTTTAACATACATATTTTCATTATAAATTAGAATATCCTCGATGTTGTCAAAATCCATAACCAGATTATCCACCATGATCTTAGCATAGTTCTCATTTACATCTTCAGGTTGAACAAATTCATCAATTAAAAAACCGCTCCAGCGTGATTTATCCTTTTTAATTACGCCTAATGGTACAGGTAATTCATTGTCAAAGGCTTCAACATCAACCATAATCTTTTTTGGTTCTGTAGAAACCGGCGTTGATTCCATCATATTTATACGCCAAACAAGCAATTCTCCTGCCTTTGATATGGCAAAAATATAAGGATCAACACATTTCACTTCTTTTATCTCATCCATTAATTTTAGGGGCTTTGACAATGCCTGAACCTTCTCCGGGGCATAAATAGGGCTGTTTCCATTCAAACTCATCCATAAAGAGCTATCACTTTTAATATAACAAGTAAAGTGATTGCTGAAGTCAAGTTTACTTATATTATCATCAATATTGGAGTTGCTATTTGCTTTCACAATTGAGTCTTCTATTGGTTGTAATACATAATCATTTACACCTACATCTATGTATACCCATTTTGTATTATCATTTTTTTCAACAATCCCATCCTCTGTAACCGTTCTTACATTGTCTGCAATTTTTATTCTTTTTGTTTCACCCAAATAAAAATTCAAACGCCATAAAGTATTATCAGTTGTCAGTACCCAGCCATTTTCAAATACCTTTTTTGTATTCTTCATTATAACTCTAGGAACACTGTATTCTGTTTTTGGGGAGACTGCCCCTAATCCGCATAGTGAACCGTCATTTTTTACAACTGTAACACTTTGAATAGAACAGGAAGCATATTTCACATTACTCATAATTTTTTGTGGATACACATCATAACCCTTTATAATATCGGGTATGTTATCATCGCCAAATCCCCAAACCCACAAAGTACCATCCTCTTGAATGGCACATTTTGAGCATTCATCACTATCGGCATACTTGACATTTTTGAGTACAAGTCTTGCTTTATACTTAATTGGCTCTTCAAATGTTTGATCAATCTGCCAAAGGGTCTTGTCCTTTTTGATAAACAAATCTCCTTTTACATATTCAACATTATCGGAAATTTTAATTCTTTTATTCTGTATTTCTTCGTATGAAGTACTAATATCTTCAATACGGTAAAGTACACCTTTATCATCTACCACTGCACATATAGGTGAAGAAGTTATAGATTTAGCTCCTTTGTAAATCAATACAGGCGCATTTTCTCTTGAAGCATCCCCATCAGATTTGTAATCACTCCACGCCCAAACAGAACCGTCATTTTTAAGAACCAACAAGCCTGAAACCTCTTTTACGTTTTCCATTATCTTTACCAGAGCATCACTTGCCGGAAGATCAGCTTCACCAAACTGACCACCTTCATTTCCCTTCCAGGCCCATAATGAGCCATCAGCCTTAAGGGCAGTGAAGGCATATCTATAATTATCAGTGTCAATATCTATAAATCCATCGGCAATCTTTTGGTTTTCATCACTATAAAACAGATTGACTTTCCATAATGAACCATCATCTTTTAAAGCATAGTTACCTTCAACCTTTACAAATCCATCCATCTTTTTGTCCGTTGAATCCTTTGCTGATACAAAGCTAAAACTAGAAATACATAAGCTCACTACTATTGCAATAATTATACTGTATATTATTTTTTTCACACAAATACCTCCTAATGTAAAATTTACTTTGATTTATTAAAGAATCTTTTGCAATACAGTTTTTTTGAATTCTATAATTATTCCTTTTCTGCTTTTATCTTTTGGGATAATCATTACATCATATCTTCCAAATCCAGATTCTCTATTTGATCTAATTTCATAATCTTTGTCAATATACACAAGCATACCAAGTACAAATGTCCATGTATGTAGGCTTCATTTAAAAAAGTATCGTACTCGTCCAACAATATATATGTCTTCTGTTTATGGAAGTTGTACAACGCCTTTGAGAGAAGTTCCAGACTATTTATGTAATCTTCAGTTCCTCCTTTGCCATTATATATCTTCTCAAAGGTTTCTTTGTCGTCCCCTTCAATTGCATTTGATTTAGGTATATATGAATGCCTTATAAACTCAGACGAATAGGTCGTTTGATCAAAAGCACCTCAGAACTATCATCAATTATCTCTTTTATCAAAAGGCTTTTATCAACAAAATAGAGATTATTTTCTACAATCTCCTTAAAGTCATCTACACCTATAGGCTGACGCTTCATAAATGGTACCTCTTTTTCTTGTTAAATTATATCCTTATTATATACACTTTTGTTGGCTCTATCAACTCATCAAAAATCAGTATTAATAACTTCATGCATTTTTATTTTATGACCAAGAATCCTCGAAGCTAGTAAAAATAGTTTTTTTGCCTAAGAATTTTTATATTATCCATTCAATTGTTCCAGATCACAGTTATTCTTTTTCAACGCACTTTCTTGGTAAACCCAGACTATCCTTTGCTGAAAATTAACTTTTTAGCGAATATCCGATCAGATAGCCATTTTGTGAATAATCTTAATAACAGTATTGGATAATAAAATAAATAATGTTATATAAATTGAATATAATAAAATTTTCACGCTAAAAGTGTACCATATAATCAAGTAACCCCATGTTGCCCCGTTAAATAAAAAGCTTGGTAAAAAATATACGATACAGCCTATTATAACAAAGATAATTGACATAACAATTATTTTTATAACAGTTCTTTTACTTAGTGAATTAAGCTTTTCTTTCTTTGTTACGAACTGATAAATTGAACTTATAAGCGAGTATAAGGCTACACATATGACATAGAACAATATGAAAATTATTGCTGTGCAAAACTTGTCTACTATTTGGTTAAAATCTACGACACTAGTATAACTACCTTGGCCGTTTGAAAACAAATTTATAATAGCGTGTGCAATATTCATAGCATATGTTGTATTTGCATTACACAAGACTGCCACGCCTGTTTTTTCTTCCGGCCTAAATATAATGAATGATGAAAAGTTGGGGTTGGAACCACTGTGAAAAATCTCTGTCCCAGCATTATTATATACTATCCAGCCCGCAGCATATGCCATTCCTTCTCCAAAAGTGTCTACACTAAGATTTGGAGATTGTGATTGTTCAATTAATTTTGAATCCAGTGAAGATGAACTGCTCATATCCACTTGAATTTTCAACCATGTAGCCATATCATTAGCACTTGAAATGATATAACCAGCCGGCTTATTACCTTCATACCAAGGAGCGTTGTAATACTTTGGCAACAAGAAGCCGAATTTATATCCGGATGCCAATTGGGCTGAATTTGCCTTACTTCTATACATATGGGTATTACTTAATCCAGCAGGATCAAGCACATATTTCTGAATATAATCTTCATATTTCATTCCCGAGACTTTCTCAATAAGCAGTCCTAAAACATCATAGTTGATTGTTGCATATTGGTATTTAGTGCCCGGCATACTTACCAAGTCAATACCAGCAATCGTTCTGACAGTCTTTTCAATTGCATTATCATCTTCTTTATTCAGTTCGGGAATCCTGTAAATCGTATTCGATGAGATTCCACTTGAGTGATGCAGAAATTCTGCAACGGTCACATCAGTTTCTTTACCGTTATATATGAGTTTCAACCATGATATGTATTTTGAAATAGGATCATTCAAATTTATTAGTCCATCTTTTTGTAATTGAAACACTCCGAGAGCTGTAAAAGCTTTACTGTTTGAAGCTAGTTGAAATAAAGTATCCGAAGTAACTTTCTCACCGGTTTCTAAATTGGCATAACCGAATCCTGCTTTATATATCTCTTCTCCGTCTTTGACAATTGCAACTGATAATCCGGGAACCTTCCCTTCACTCATTTTATCAATTATCAATTCTTCTGCCCTTAATATAAGATTTTGTTTCTCTGCATCTACTTTGGTAGCAATCTGCCTGTCATTAGGTTGAAGTGTTCTTTCAAGGTTCCGGGACATAAATGTATATATGAACACTAAAATCAGAACTACTGCCATACCAATATTAAATATAATTTTTGTTGACACCTTACTTTTCATTGCTTTCTCCTGATATCAAGTATATTTTTTCCACTTCAGTATATAGCGCAAAACAAAGAAAGTAAAGTTTATTGTTTGTTTATAATTCGTTTGAAATTTCATTATCTATCATACCTGAATATCTCATTTTATTATAAGTGATATAGTTTATTAAGACTGAAAAAAGTAAAGAGAGGGCTAGAACCTCTCCATTTTATTGGCAAACTTAGTTTTGTTTCTATTCATAGTTTTCTTCATTAGTCTCTAAAATCATTGATTAAAATATTCGTATGCTGAAATTTCAAAATAAAGGAACCCACAAAACATCCAAATACAGGCAAAGGTATTCCTTTAGACACTTAACAAAACTTCGAGTCAAATTCAGTTTATATCACAATCACAATCCGAATGCATATCTAATATAGATATATTACAAGTAATTTCCTTACCATTCAAATCATAGTGTCTTCCGCATGAAGAACATCTTATGCATTTATAACCTGCATCCGATATTATTTTATAGCTTTTACAAGCAGGACATTCCCAATGTTTTAAACTGTTATTCATATTAATCACTCCCTTTTCCTATATACCCTGACTACGTGATAAATAAACACTGAAAATAGATACTTTAGCTAATAAAGTTTAATTATTATCGAATTGGACACTTTTTGATTGATTTCATAGAAGGAAAATAAAAGAAAAACAGAGAATATTCATATTAATAAAATCATGAGTCGAAAGGAGTAATCAATGGATATCGGCACATTCTTTATTGGTGGTATTTTGGCTCTGATTGGAGGTTGTTTGGGTGCAACCGTAAGTGCTCTTGGCGGATTTGTACTACTAGGATTATTTGGGGTTGCAGGTTTTCTATACATGTTTATAACCGGTGATAGTACCTGGAATATTGTAATTGCATCGAGTGTAATGCTAAAACCAAGTTCGTGCTTTTTAGGCGGTGTAATCTCAACTGCCTATGCCAGAAAAAAAACTCTTCTAAAATGCGGTAAAGACATAGGTCGTTCACTTATTACTTTTCATAAATTTCGCATAATTCTTGTCGGAGGTATAGCAGGATTTTCGGGATATGTATTGAACTATGTTTTGGATCGCTTTTTAAGCGAAAAAATAGACACAACCGCTTTAACAGTTATGATTATACCCCTAATAATTAAATACCTGTGGAAAATGACGAAGACAAGTGATTGTTCTGCATCTTCCCATGCCGTTCCGTCTCCATATCGCTTTTTCGAGCGAATTTCAAGTAAGGAAGGAAAAGTTATTACGTCAATATTAGTTGGTTTTGTGACTGCCTCTGTAACTTTGCTGCTGATGCTAAACAAAAATACAGCTCCTTTTGCAGGGGCCTTTATGTTCTATGTTTCCGCACTGTCGCTATACTTTGTTTTTATGGGTATACCCGTACCGGCAACACATCATTTCTCCGGCACTGCAGGTGCCATTACCGCATACTGGCTGTCTTTGCATGGAAACAATACTGATATTATGACAGTAATTACTATGATTTTATGGGGAATTGTTGCTGCACTGATTGGATTGGTGTCAAGTGAGATACTGGGAAAATTCTTTTTCAATGAAGGTGACATACATGTTGACCCGCCTGCCATGGGTATTATGGTTACAACAGGTATTCTAGTCGGTATTTTGCCTTTGACGGGAGTTTACCATACAGACCTAATTATTCAATCTCTTATATGTGTTGTTTTAATCATGGGACTTGTTATAAGCAAAAAATACACAGTTCAATAATTTTTCATTACTTTTATCATCAATCCTCAATATTACAGAACCAATTGTTTTGTTATCTAATAGAATTTTATAAGATGTTGCATTCTCATCAAATCCCCACTTTCTTATAAAATCCCCATTATCAAATCCTTCTGGGCCACCTTTTTCCTCTCCTAGACACTCAAACTCTTCAGGTACTGTAATAAATGCCTCGTATCCATATTCCCTCTTTAAGCTATCTGAAGTATCATAACCAAAAAATTGATAGTATAAACAAAGATTACACAAAGACAATCAAACGAATTGAATTTCCATGTCAAATGTTAAGTTGCAATATTTTGTCTGTAACAATAAAAAATTTTTGATATAATAGAAGAATATTGAACTCATTAAGAATTTAAGTTCAATGTAAATAGTTTTCAAGAAACATAAAGATAAAATTAATGAGGTGTTAAGATTATGGAAAACAATAATGAATGGACTTAAGATTTAAAGTTAATCTTCAGGGAATAATTGATCTTTTATCTAATCATCTTTATAGCAGTCCAAAAGTTTATATAAGGGAGTTGCTTCAAAATGCAGTTGATGCAATTACTGTAAGAAGCAAAGCTGATAGTGGTTTTTCTGGAAGTGTTTCCATAGAGCTGTTTGAACCTTCAGGTGAAAATCCAGGAACTCTTATTGTAGAGGACAATGGCATAGGCCTTACTGAAGATGAAGTTCATCAATTCCTTGCAGTAATAGGTCAGTCATCAAAAAGAGAAGAATTTTTTCAAAAAAGAAGTGATTTTATCGGGCAGTTTGGAATAGGGTTGTTATCATGTTTTATTGTGAGTGATGAAATAGTCCTTATAACCAAATCTGCCAAAAGTTCATATGCAGTTAAATGGGTTGGAAAATATGATGGTACATATAAAGTTTGCAGACTTGAAGAGGATGTTTCAATAGGAACAAAGATTTTTCTTCGTTGCAGAGCTGGCAGCGAAGAATATTTTCAGGCACAGCCACTAAAGGATTTATTGGTACATTATGGTTGTTTTCTCCCATATCCCATATATTTTTCAACTGGAAAAAACAAAGTTTTGATTAATAAAGAAAAACCTTTTGATTTCTCAAAGGAGAGTCTTCTTGAAAGTGATAGAGAATCTATATTGGAATACGGAAGAAAGGTGTTCGAAGAAGATTTTATGGATTATATTCCGTTGTTTTCAAAAACAGGTGATATTAGCGGAGTGGCATATATTATATCTCATAAAATGAATCCTTCCTCTAGAAGAAAACATAGATTGTATTTGAAAAAAATGTTTCTTTCAGATAGTGTAGAAAACTTACTACCTGAGTGGGCGTTTTTCCTTAAGTGTATTGTCAACTGTAATGACTTGCAGCCTACTGCTTCAAGAGAAGAACTCTGTGATGACAAAAAACTTTATCAAGTTCAGTCTGAGCTAAGTGAATGTATTAGAAATTACCTTGTAGATAAGGCTAGATTTGACAAAGCTCGCTTAAGGGAAATTATTATGATTCATACACTTTCAATCAAAGCCCTATCTCTTGAATTTGATGAATTGTATAAATTGTTTATTGATTGGCTGCCTTTTGAAACATCTGTTGGAACTTTGACCTTTAAAGAGATAACAAACAGGACAAATGTCATTCAATATACTTCAAACATAGATGAATTCAGGCAAGTACAAAGAATCTCAGCTGCAAAGTCAATTTGTATACTCAACTGTGGTTATATATATGATACTGAAATAGTTGAAAAATTACCTGAGTTTTTTCATAATATACATATTGAACGTGTAAGTCCTACTGATATATCTGCATCTTTTGAAGAACTTGACTACAATCAAAGAGAAAAGGCGTTTGAATTTGTTAAAATTGCCGAAGTGGTATTGCAACCATTTAACTGCTTAGTCCGGATAAAAAAATTCGAACCATCTGAACTACCGGCGCTATTTGTGATTGATGAAGAAGCAAATCTTATAAGAAATATTGAGAATACCAAGGAAGTGTCAAATTCCCTTTTCTCATCCATATTAGGGCAAATTTCAGAAAATATTTCTTCATCATCAAAAGCTCAATTGTGTTTTAATTATAATAATTCTTTGGTTGCCAGATTAATTAATGCCAGCGAAAAAGAGTTGGTGTGTATGTCAGTAGAAATAATATACATCCAATCATTACTAATGGGACATTACCCTTTAAATCCAAAAGAGATGAAATTGTTGAATAGTAGTTTATTAAACTTGATTGATTACAAGTTATAATCGGAGGATATAAAATGGATAATAGATTAGAAGATTTGATTCTTGAGGCACATTCCCTACCTGAAGGTAAGGCTAAGCTTTTACTATTAGAAGAAGTAGCTAGAATGGCAGACAGCCAAAATGACATAGAAACGGGTTTTAACATTCGTAAAGAAATTGTTCGTCAAGGTATGTTTAATGGACATCATCTAAATGCAATTACAGCTTTTTCATGGCGTCTGGCCTGTTGTGAAAAGTACCCCCAGGAATTTGATATATCGAATTTGTTATGGGAATACAAATGGATAGTTAATCTTGTCTATTTATTTCCTGACGTACCTAAAGATAAGATAGAACAGCTTTTTGAAGATATGAAGAATAAATACAATCAGGAAGGTGCTAGCTTAAGGCCGTATTATTGCATGAAATGTAAATACTTATTTGGGTCGGGATTTGGAGAAATGGCCGAAGAGTACTATTCAAAATGGATTAATAGTCCTAGAGACTCGTATAGTGATTGTAAAGCCTGTGATGTTGATAATCAGGTATATTATTTATTGTATACAAAGAATTACGAAAAAGCTCTCGATATAGTTCAGCCGATTTTATTAAGAAGGCTAAGTTGTGCTGAAGTTCCGCATATAACATATAATAGACTACTATTACCTTTGCTTGAACTCGGGAGACTAGATGATGCACAAAGCTTTCATGAAAAAGGCTATAAGCTAATACATAAAAACAAAGGGTTTTTAGAATATATGGGTAACCATCTATTATATTTAACGATTACGGATGTAAATATGGCTTTGAATGTTTTTGAAAAGCATTTTCAGTGGGCTTTTGATACCTTAACTCTTTATTATAAGTTTGATTTTTACCTTGCATCCTGGGTTATGTTTTTGAAGCTTAAGAAAATAGGTAAAGATGACGTAAAAGTTCATCTGCAAAAGGATTGTAACATAATTGAAAAGTACAATCTTAATACAATTGAGGATATTTTAGCTTGGTTTGAGAAGCAAACCAGGGATATGGCCAATAAATTTAATACAAGAAATGGAAATGATTATTTTAATATTATGATTCAAGACAAACTTAAGCTGGTTGATTTCCAACCTTAAGTTCATATTATTCTATTTTCGTCAATCGTACCTTCTTTCTCATTATATAAAAATACTCAAACACCAAAAAACAAGGATTTCAGCTAATCGCTGAAACACTTGTTTTTTTGGTACCAAAGGTCAGACTCGAACCGGCATGGTATCGCTACCACTGGATTTACCTTCTCAAGTATTTTGAGGATCTGGTTATCCCGGGAAAATATGAATCATTCCAAGTAAATATTGTCTTAAATATCCGAAATCAATAGAATTTACCTTACCGTCGGAATTAACATCAGATCTTAAAAGATCATCATAATTAAACTTAGTCATTCCAAGCAAATACTGTTTAAACTTCGCCAGGTCAAGTGAATTTATATTTCCATCTAAAGCTATATCTCCTTTTTTAACTTCAGGAGTAACTTTTGTCAATGCAATGTTCTTGAATAAAACGTCATATCCTGGGGTATTGTCGCTACAAATACGGATAATAGCTGAAGCATCGACACTAAAATCCCAGTCGCTGATATCAAAGGTTACTTCATATCGCTGCCATTGTCCATTCACTGTTACGGATTTTATTGGTTCTTTTTCGATGAGAGAATACCCTTCATATCTTACATAATGTGGTCGTACCTGTACCGTAGTTTGGTTTCCGTTATAACTTTTTGCTTCAAAGCTGACGGTATATTTCCCTGCGCCATTTTTTTTCAATTCATTTGTTACAACAGTGTATAATCCTTGATTGTAAGTATTACCGGTAACGACACAACGCAATACAACTTCACCATTATCAACATATGGTTTGAGTGTTGCACCCGGATTGCTATAAGGATTATATCGGCTTGCAAATGAATAGTCTTTCAATAGATTCTTACTGCTATTCAATACAGGAGAGAGAACCACAGCTGATTTTTCGCTGTCATATACAGCTTTTGTATAATAAAGATATATTTCATCAAGAGAAATATATTTGATATCGTTTTGCGTTATTCCTTTTGTTTTTGAATTTGTTTTGATATCCAGCAAATTACAGATTTCCGTTTCAGGTAATAATATTTCACTTCCATCACCAATGGGCTGATGCTGTAATTTCTGCAAATTTTGGTTGATATATACCTTTTTGTTGTAGGTATAGTTCACTTTGTTTCGCACACAGGCAAGGGGATGTTCTGATTTCGTACTGTCATTGTTTATGGAAATGGCAAGTTCATTATCATCCTTATACTGAGGCTTGAAATCGCTTGCTGATGTAATCAATTTACCATCAATATAGCTGTTATGAAAATTTAATTTGTAATTTGATGTATGTATAAGTGTGTCATTATTGGTTACATAAATGGCTTGTCCTGCTGTAGAATTCCATGAAGTCACAATCGATGCACCTCTGATTGCGTTGAAACGACAATTGTTAAAATAAAAATTCTTGTTTGCATCGCCCATATTCAAGCCACTGAAAATCCATGGTGTGTTGATAACATCAACACAGTCCAGGTTGTTGAAGGTAACACTCTTTACAACAGATTGTATCTTTGCTCCGTTATACCAGTTATTTATAATTCCCTCATCAGCACGGAATACATAGATATCTGTAAATTCTACATCATATGGAAGCTGATGCTGTGGAAAAATTGCGGCACATGTTGTTCCTATGATACAGTTGCTGATGCGATGATACCCATAACCGCCACTATATGTAAATCCATTGTCGCTGACATACCAAAAACAATTTGTAATGGTTACATTTCCAGCACCGACTGCAACACCATCAGTACGGATTCTTGCAGTTAGACACTTAATATTTTTGATGAGATGGGTAGTACCGATAAGATACATGTGGTATCCTTGAGAATCTATGATTTTTACATCTTTAATTGTAAAATTGTTACCATCCACGTCCATATAGATGTTCGTTCTATTCTCTGTCACGGAAGCGTCGTGCACGTCACTAAACGGGTCAAGTAATATTCCATGTCCGCATATGGTAACATTATTCGAATAAATATTCAGACGACTGTAAAACACGCATCCCGGTGCAATATATATCGTTCTTATCTTTTCATCAAGGGTATAATATGCACTATTCTCATCAGGGTCAAACCATGGCTCATCCACATATAAAACAGATTCATCATTTTTGTCTATGTCATAATCTTCGGGAGCATCTGCAAAAATCGAAAGAATGGTATCATCATCGTCATCAAGACGAATCATAAAGTTTGTATCATTCTTATCAAGCCACACAGAGATAACACCATCATGAAATTCGTTTCGATATCCCTTTGCACTTGGCAAAACGCTGTATGTTTCAAAATCACGATAAACGGCAATATCAATCCGAACCTCTCCTGTGAAAGCAAATTCGCAGAATCTTCTATCAAAGTCAGGTGATAAGCATCTGTAAGCCATCTGTTCACCATTTGCGTTTCGATTATATACGGGAATTGTTTTAGATTGATTGCCTTGATTTATTGTTACACCATAATCATAGCAGCGTGGAATTCTTTCATCATATTCGGGATAGACAATAAGTTGTCCACTATCTTCTGCAAAAGCCTCAATGCTGGAATTCAACGGAAGAAGATTGAAAATTAGCAATAAAGTCAGAATGAGTGAAATGGTCTTTTTCATAATTATAACATCCCCTCTTAAAATATGAAATGACAAATAAATATACATAAGGTTTGTAAATTTATATATAAATTATTGTATCATATCAAATACGCTGAAGTCAATTTACCGTGTTATGTTAATCACGGCTAACGCATGAATATTATCTCCAATCAAGTTTTGAATCCAAAACCTTATATTGACACTTATTTTTCGTTATATGAAACATTTCTTCTTCCAATCCGTTACTCCTCAATATTTCCAATGTATTGAAAACATTAGTATCTTCATTAAATGATATCAAATTACAAAATACATGTTCTGCACCTGTACCTGTTTTTAAATTACTTTTACTTGGACTTGCTTCATTATTCTTAATTATGACTTCGCAAAATTCATTCGGCAATTTTTTTCCTATTATTCCCTCAATTTTTCTAATTGCTGAATCATCATCTAAAGGGTATGCTAGTTTCCATTCTAATTCACTCATTATTTTCCACCCTATCTATTAAATTCCTTTAAATCTTCCGGTAATATATGTTGGTATTCTTTCTTGTTTATCTCCCATTTTCCGCATTCTTCAATATGCAAAGTATCAAGCTTATATCTTGACAAATGGGCTTTTGCTTTCTCTTGAAACCACATTACAATCAATCCTCTTCATAATATACAATTCTTATTTTAAATACTCCTTCAATAAATTAAAGCAGTTGATTGAATACACTTTAATCAAATTCTCTATTTCGGATTACTCATGGAAAATTCAAGCACACCTTAATAATCGGTAAGAGTGGCGTCTGTAATACCGTTTTTACTTAAATGCTTATATAGGTTATTATTGAGCAGATTGCGAATATCCTCATAATCTGCGTAATGGGTAAGGATTTTATCTGCAAGTCCTTTGATTTCTTTACCCGATACCGGCATCTTGCAATACTTCCTAATAGAAGGTTCAAATTCCGATCCATCCCTTGCTTGCTCGTATTTTTCCAGAACATACTTATCCTTATCATCTTTACGATAAGTAATTGCTGCCGGAATAATGCTACCACCTTCATTGGACAGAACAATACCAAAAAGCTTGTATCTGGCACTATAGGTGGTTACAAACACCTTTAGCAAATTTCCTTCCTCATAGCTTCCGAAAACTTTTGGGGCCACAACCACAAATCCTTCCCTTTCTGGTCCTGAATTCTTCTCTATTTCTGTGTCATAGACAAGCTGTTCAATCAGATCATTTCCATCATATTCATAATCCGGAAGTTTTACTTCCTGGCGGATGGATAGAGCATTATACCATTGCTGTGGAGACAGGGCTTCATCATCAACGTTATTTCTTACCCCCAAAAGTTCTTTACACAATACCATCATTATATACCCACGCAGTCCTTCGGCATTACCCGTCTCAAATTGCGAAAGCATATATTGTAATGCTTCTTCACCGCCGAACTTAAAGAAGTTTTCATATTCATTCCTGTGTGCATTGATATAATCCTGTGGATTGGAAGACGCCTTTGGTGACGAGAGTATTACACTTAAATTGTCTTCTACAAACTTTTTAATATCTTCACTTTTGATAATATCGGAAGTTCCATTGGAAGAATTGACTTTAGCAGAAGTACCATTAAACAGCTTGCTGAATTCTTCTTCACTCTTGGCAAAATCACGCACATCTTTTCCATATTTATTATTGGCCCATTCCCGTGCGTACTGCATGGAATATGGCTCTAATCCGTCTTCTATGTTGAATTTGATATTTTCTACGTTTCCAATCAAGGCAAACATAATTATAGCATTATCTTCAAATTGTTTTTGATTTGCTTCATCACCATATAATTTTACAGTTTCTGTATCGGTTTTTAGATTGACAGTTATTGCATATGGCTCACTATCAGTAAAAAGCTCAAAGGAATCATAAGTTATATTTTCAGGAAACCTTAACAAGGAGATGATACCTCCAACCTTTGAGTTGTTGCCTACATAATCGGTTTTATTATTTAAAAGCCGGGACGTAAGAGAGTTATCATCCGGTTTAGCTGTAATTGGGTTGGTAAACAGACCAACTGCAACTACACTTGCTGCAACTAAAGCAACAGCAATCACCCAAAAAGCCGGTTTTTTATAATTTAACACGTTTTTAATTCTCGCCTTTACATTGCCCTCGCCAAAGGCAAGTGGGCTACCATTTAAAAGCCGCCTTTCGGTAGCAAGGGATAATATGGAATTAGCATAAAGCTTTTTATAGTCCACATTCATTGCTCTCAATACTCTTTCGTCGCAGGACAGCTCCATATCCGTGCTCATTAACCTGAATGCAATCCAAACCAGGGGATTAAACCAGTGGAAGGACAATGTCAGGAATGCTAACACTTTAATAATGTGGTCTTTTCGATGTATATGGGTCTGTTCATGATGGAGTATATAATCTTGCTCCTCTTTATTCAATCCGACGGGTAAATATATCTTTGGGCTTATTAAGCCAAGCACAAATGCTGTTTTTATATTCCTCGCCTCAAAGATATTTTTCTCTATTAATTGTGCACCTTTAAGTTGTCTTTTTAACAGAAAGACAGATATTAAGCTATAAACAAGCAATGCTAGTATACCTAAAATCCAGATGTATGCCCCAATTTCCACATAAATCTGTAGTGGATTTGCACTTGCTTCAATAGCTGGTGCGGGAAGTGAATTGTTAACAAATGTATCAACTGCTTTTATCCCACTATTAATCTTCGGACTTTGCTGATAGATTATATCATGGGGAATGGGAGCAATATTCGCATTGCGTGGCATAAGGCTAAACATGCTTTCAAAGGAAAATGGCATTATAAGACGGAAAGCAACCACAATCCACAAGGCATAAGCGATGGCTTTTGGAGCTTTCCTGAGCAATAGTCTCACAAGCATCACAAAAAGGATTACATAGCTTGCAGTAAGGCTCATGTTTAAAACAGTAAGAAATAATTCACTCATAGCTATACCTCCTTGTGCTGGTCAATCAATCTTTTTAATTCTTCAGCCTGATGCTTGCTTAATTTTTTACCGCTGATAAAGGCTGTCAAAAACTTCGGCAAAGAACCTCCAAAGGTATCCTCAACAAAACGTATGCTTTGCTTCGCATAATATTCATCCCTTGCGATTTGAGATGAAACTATGGAATTTTCATTTTGAAAAATGCCCTTTTCACATAACTTTTTTAGTACGGTATATGTTGTGGACTTTTTCCAGTTCATTACTTTTTCACTTAGCTTAACAAGTTCACCGGAACCAATGGGCCCATTTTGCCAGATTAATTCTGCAAACTTTTCTTCGCTTTCTGTAAGTCTATACATTTCCAACAGTAATCCCTCCTCGGTCTATATTTTATCGACCTCATAATATAAGTCTATAACATACAGACCAATTTGTCAATGTTGGTTTCTTTTTATTTATATGAACCATATGGAGGGCTAAAGTCGAGTGGTTAGAGTTACTTGCATTTTTTGAAATTCCGGTATATTCCTAAATACTCTCCTTCAATATTTTTGCAATCGGTTCAAACCAGTTGCCGTCAAAAAGCTCTATCATACCATTGTCACATGCAACCGGAATTTTCGAGTCAATAGGTAATTTGGCAAGAACCTTAATATTATGTTTTTCAGCTATTTCTTCTATATGGCTGTCACCGAAAATCTTGTGTTCCTTTCCGCAATCCGAGCACTTAAAATAGGACATATTTTCTACTAATCCAAGGATAGGAATATTCATCATTTCAGCCATCTTAACAGCTTTCGATACAATCATGGATACAAGCTCCTGTGGCGAGGTTACAACAATAATCCCATCAACAGCAATGGATTGAAATACCGTAAGTGGAACATCACCGGTGCCCGGTGGCATATCGATGAACATAAAATCCACATCGCTCCAGATAACATCTGTCCAGAACTGTTTAACCGCATTACCGATTACAGGTCCTCTCCACACAACAGGATCAGTATCATTCTCTAAAAGCAAATTAACAGACATGATATCAATACCCGTCTTACTCTTAACCGGAAATATGCCAAGTTCACTACCTGTGGCTTTTTCTCTAATACCAAAGGCTTTAGGAATAGAAGGCCCGGTAATGTCTGCGTCCAGAATCGCGGTATGATAACCCATTCTATTCATGGTAACTGCCAGCATGGAGGTTACCAACGACTTACCAACCCCTCCTTTTCCGCTGACAACACCGATAACCTTTTTAATGCTGCTCATTTCATGTGGTTTCTCGGAGAAATCATTTTTCTTTTCCTTTCTTTCTGCGCAGCTCTCCGAGCAACTGCTACAGCTTTGATTGCAATTTTCGCTCATAATTCCAGCTCCTTCATTAATATTTAAATTTTAGTTTTCTCCTAGCTTCGTTATAAATGCCTTGAACTTCTCTAGTCAGCAATCCACCCAATAGAATCCTCAATTTAAAAAGGCACTTATATACTCTGCCAATTGTCTCATAACAAGATTTTTGTCATTTTCAAGATTAACTAGTACTACCCTAATATTCAAAACATCATTCTCTTTAGGAATTTCAATTGTTTGTAATTCAATCTTTTCCCTCATGCAACCCATCATTTCAGGATAAATCAAAACAATCCGGTCACATTTGTATTTCACACTATAGGCAAGCATCTGATAAATATCGCTTGGAGAAATATCAATTTTACCTTCGGAATCTATAACTTCTTTGTACTTTGCTTCAAGAATCATTAAGACTTGATCATTCTTAATTATAGTTATATCAGGTTTAAGCGGAAGTATTCTTTTATCATCCATATATCCAAGGTAGTTAATGGGGCCCTGATATTTAATACTCAAATCAGGTTCCATACTTTCATTCAGCATTTGAAATACATATCTCTCAAAAAGTTGGTTTAACGGAACCAAAAAGCTGAAAGTAACTTCATCACCTTTATTTAAATTTATTGATGAATTATAATAAAACAGTCTTGCCATATTAAAAACTGTATAATACCGTTGATTAAGTCTTGTAAAGGCAAACTTATCCCATATATTACTTGTAACCTTAATCTGTTCCACATCTTCAAGCCATAACAAAGCCTGACCCAGCTTCATTCTGTTTTCTTTTATAACGGTTTTCTTAATCAAATTTAAAATCACAGTCTTGAATATTTGGTTCATTAATATATTTTCTGTAAATTGCTCATATTTCAAGGAATGTAAATGCTTTCTATAACTATTCTTTTTTATATTTTCAGCAAAATCAATCTTCCCTTTTATAAATGACTCATTCTCGATTATTGGATTATAGTTCCTATTTATATCTCTCTTAAACAAGGAAAGCAGTTCATCAACAAATATACCTATAAGTAGTTCCAACACATCTCCTTCAAATCGTCTGGAATTTATAGGTATATTTAGCCGTTTAACACTATCAAAACCTGTATATGTAAGCATTTTTACCAAAACATCAAAGGACTTATTGTAAAAATCTTCTCCCTGCACATTTCTAGCAATTTTAGGATATATCAATACCCTTGTATTGTTTATTTGAACAAAACCCACATAATGACTGATTAAAAGCTTCCCATCAGCCTGTAAAATCAAATTCTTGTCACCTATGATGTTTCTTATGGATAAAATATCGTTAATTTCCTGTTCCTTTAATTTCAGCTTTATAGGAGTATCTTCAAAGACCTTTATAACCCTTAGCTTATCCATGGTTCTTCTCCATATAAATAGCCATTATCTGTTCCTCAAACTCTGAATATCCATTTTCCTTTTTATCCATACTCAAATACTTTGCATTACCATACTTGTCAAAAAAGCTACTTCCTACTTATCATCAAACTCAACGTTACTTTTCTCATTAGCAGAAACAATATTGTATGAATTTGACAGAATCTCTTTTGCTGGAATAAATGTACTTTCTAAATCACCAAATTCCTTTTCCCAGCTTTCTTCATTTTTTACTTCTGCCTCCCATTTCTTTGTTTTCGTACTGAAATTAATTGATATATTTTTTATCACATTATTTTTCTGAGCATGAATTTTTACTGTTGAGCTGGCTACACCCGGTTTTCTATTAACAAGCCTTCCAATTTTGAAATCGTCTGGTCTAAATGTATTCACAATTTTTTGTGAAAACGAAACCTTTGGGCTTACCGCTTTACATGCCGAATAAATAAGCTTCATTAAATGAGTCTTACCCGTGCCATTTTCACCAATAAATATATTAACGCCTTCACAGAAATCAATACTCAATTTTTCAAAAACTGTAAAACTTAATAAATCTATCTTTTGTATGCCCATGTCAGTACCTCCCTTAATTTATTTTACTTATTAACACAAAATTACTTGTCTATTCCATCATTTAAGGTGCTTTCCCATTCAAGATCCTCAAGCTTTTTTCCATTAGTTGCATAATACTCCGTTGCTCTCAATACTTTACCAAGCCTTACAAATTGATATTCCGGGTATTTCCCTGTTTGCCCTGCCACAATCATTTCTATGTAATCATTTTTATCCTTAGTTGAATCTATGAGTCTATAATAAATTTCGTTGTCATAGGTTAATACTACCATATACAGCCCATTTTCTCCACCTGATATCATTAGCGACTCATCACGATTATTTTCATCCGGTCCTATAGTCACACATGTTCTTTTATCACCGTCTAGACCCAGTATTTCTTCTTTTATCCTCTCTAGTGTTATATCATCTCGGATTATCTTATTTTTATAATAACCATTTTCAAATTTATCGCTTGTAATATGTGTAATATACATACTTTTCACCATCTTAACCATTCATGCACCATATTATTTTCATACCATCTAGATTATATCATATTTACTCTTCCAGTAACGGTAAAAAAATATAGATTCATGCGAATCTATAAGTAAAATAATGTATGAAGTATAAATTTATATATTATTTACTTCCCCATTCTCACTTCATTATAATTCTCCTCTAACTTCCTTCCAATCCACCAATAGACTATAACGTTTTGTTTTGAAGCGCAAAACACAGTAAGAAGGAATGTGATGTTATAGTCTTCAGCATTAAAGCAAACACTGGCTCTATTACATTTATTAATCCTATTAGTTTTGTTTGCACCTAACCCGGTACAAAAAGTAATCCAGTTAATCCCTTCAGCTTTTGATGCAGTGATTGTGGACACTGTGGGATAATCATCCATGTCAATCTGAGCCAATACACAGTATGTTCCTGGTCCTGTATTTTTTTCAACAATTTCTCCTGCCCGCTTGAGTATATCCTGGTTCATTTTGTCTCTCCCATCTTTTTTATCAATAAATTTCAGGAGTTGATTCATCATTATCATAATCCCACATAGCAGTCTAAGAAGATTCACTTGCATTAATAATATTCCAGGAAATCCCCGACATAAGCTTACTGCCCCATTTCGACACTGAAGATGTATTTTCGGCAGTATAAATGTAAATCGGTATTCCTCCATTGCCTTCTCCATCAGTAGGTAATTCTAAAACCACTTCTGTTTGTCCTAAAGAATTAACAGTATTTGATTCACAAACTGTAGCATAAACTGATTCCTGAGTTGTTAATCTAATTTCAATATCACTCAATTCGACGCTTTCCATCTCCTTATTGAATGTAATCAATATCTTGTTGGAATCTATTAAATAAGCTCCAATAATATTAACATGTTCCGGCCCAATACCTTCCACAATGTAATGTTCATCACTATCATACAATTTATTTCCTGCAAGATCCGTGATGGGAGCTATCTTCACCCAAGGATCTATACCTGTACCCTTAAATTCCTTGAAGTAAATTTGAACTGTCCATTCATTTACTTCGGTAATTGTATCATCATCACCTAGTGCTATAAAAGTATTGCCTGCATCAATTGATACCTGATAGTTCTCCTTATCAAGCTTTTGTTCTTCATTCATAGCTTCAGAGAATACAATGTAAATAAAACCCTCTTCAGGCACGGTAGAACAATACTGAACATTTTCAGGGTCCGTTACTACCTCCGGATATATAGGATTTATATAATCCAGAGTGGAGAAAGGATATATATAATCGGTTGCATTTCTGTTTCCATAAACATCTTTGTACTCTTTAATTACCAATTGGTATTCTGTCAAATCTTCTAATAAAGTATCAAATTCCAGCTCAACTGTTTTCCCTGAGCTATCTATTCTTACCGATAAGGATATATTTTCACCTTGAAGGTCTGAAGCCTTCTTTACTACATAGTTATCCGGATTGGTTGCAGTTTCTTCGTCAAGCCTTTCATTAAAATTAATTGTTATACCTTCATTCCTATTCAATATTATTTGCTCCACAACAGGGACATCAGTATCAGTTGGAGCATAAGTATAAGTTGGAGTATAAGTTATAGTATAAGTTGGAGTATGAGTTGGGGTCTTAGTTGGAGTCTTAGCCGGAGTTGGAGTCTTCGTTGGAGTTGAAGGCTTACGGGTTGGTGAGGGTGTCGGTATTTCTTCAACCTCACAAGTAAGAGACTGATCCGGCACATATATGCCGTCACGATCAATTAACTTCTCATCTTCAGTTTCGCTGTTTACCAGGAAAAGTTTAAGTTTGCCAGCCGGTAATGCTCTGTTAAATCTAAATGTTAGCTCATATGTAAAGTCAGTCTTTGAAACCTCTGCCACGTAGGATTCATTGTTATAATACAACTTTATGTGTGAACCCTTGACCGGTTTCGAAAAGCCAAGAACAACTTTGTCTTCCTTTGCTGATTTAACTGTTACAACCGCCGGCTCTAGCCCGACGATACTTTCAACAATATGGACATCTAATTTGCCATACAATCTCTTTCCTGAAAGATCAACGATTGGAGCTATCTTTACATAAGGCTTGATAGTTGGGTCATTTCTATTATCAAGTTCCTTAATATAAATTCTGACTGTTCTTTCATCAACCTTGGTAATTGAATCAGCATCACCTAAAGCCTTATAGCTATTGCCTTTATCAATTGATACCATATAGTTGTCTTTATCGAGCATTTGTACTTCATTCATAGTTTCAGAGTATACAATAGTAATCTCACCATTTTGAGCTTTTGCAAAACAATGGGGATAAATATTCGGGTCATTAATTACCTCTGGAAGTTTGTTATCTCCAGTGGTGAAAGTATGAATAATAGGCACTTCATTTTTGTTTCCTCTGATATCCTGAACCTTTTTAATTGTCACCTGATATTCAGTATTATCCTCTATTAATTTAGAATCTACTTTCAGTGTAACTAATTTCTCAAAACCAGGATCTATTTCAATTGAGAAAGGAATCACTGTATTGTCTTTAACCTTCTTTACTTCATAGTTTTCTGTATCTTCTGCAGTTTTTATATCAATTTTTTCATTAAACTGTAACTTAATAATTCCGTCTTCATACGAAAAATGAGAGCAAGAAGGAGGAGTCTTATCAATTACAACATCACAAGTAAGAGTCTGGTCCGGTACCTTAATACCATATGCATCAACCAACTTATAATCATCAATGTCGCTGTTTACCAGATAAAGTGTATTAGTTCCTTCTTGTAATTTCATTTTCGTATCGTCATATGTAAATGTGATCTCATCTTTATATTCAGTCTCTGTAGCTATTGCCTCCCTGGATATACTGTTTTTCTCTGTATGATATAACTTGATATTTGTACCCTTGACCGGCTTTGAAAAATGGAGAACAACTTTGTCTTCACTTGCTGATTTTACAGTAGCAACCGGTACGGAAGTATCCCTAACATAATCGAAACTCACATCACACTTAAATACTTTATATCCAGCATAGTCAGCAATGCAATATTTATAATCCAAACCGTTATTATTAACAGTAACAAAGACAGGACCATCCACTAATTCCGTATCGAGTTCCAAGTTTATAACATTATTGTCTAAAGCGGCTTTTTGAACAGAATATTCCTTTGTTTCGTTATCAGCCTTGCCTACAACCTTAAAGTTATCTATAGCAATTAAATTATCGTTATCTTTGTCATAAACAGGCTCTGAAAATACTATTCTTATATACTTCTCTCCTGTAGCTTTAACCTCACTAACTACAGGAATAATACCATCTTGTACTTCAATTTCATATTCAGCATCCGCATCTAATTTTTTCTCATTCGCAGCTTCGATATCTTTTTTGATCTTAACTCTTACTTTAGATGCATTAGTCAACTTATCTGTAACATTTTTGTTTAAAGTAATAGTAACTGTATTTTTCTCAGAATTTAATAAAACACTGTTTTCACCAAGTTCTATTTTTCTCTCATCTTCACCCTTGTCATATATTTCATAGAACTCCTCGGATTGAGCTGAATCCGTATCCATTTCCTGATTAAATTTGATTTCTATCTGCTTACAGTTTAAAACCTTAACTGATTCAACAGCCAAGTCGTAAGTAACTACAGGAGCAACTTCCAATAAGCCAAGCTTCTCGGCCTTTGCCTTTAAGTCAGCATTGTCACCAACAATATCGGCAATAACTGTCTTTCCACTGGCCTTTTCGGCTGTCAAAGCACCATACATTACGCCAACTGCATCGTCTCTGGTTAAATCACCTGTTAAAGTTGCATCGACCTTGCTTCCATTAGTTTTTGCAAGCTCAGCAACCGATACCTTGTAATCCGCAACAGCATAACCCATTTGCTTGAGCATGAATGTTGCAAATCTGGCAGCCGTAACAGTATCCTTAGCACCGACAAAGAATTTACCATCTTGTATTGAGCCGCTTAAAATTCCATTTACTGCTGAATAGGCAACTACGTTCCTGGCATAATCTGATATACTGGCAGCATCCTCAAATTTAGCTAATGCTCCATTTACCTGGTCAGCAAGTAAAGTATTAGCATCCTCGTTGTAACCAAATAATTTTGCTAAAAATATTAATGAATCCTGTGTTGTCAATGCATCCTCCAAACCAACTCTTGGATCGTTTAAATCCTGCCCTGTATAGAGACCTAAATCTTTTAACATTACAGCCTTGTCATCGTTTGATACTGTAGGTGAATTATCTGCGAATACTGCGGGCATAGAAGTAAGGATTAATGCTACTGTCAGAAGTGTTACTGCCAATCTTCTTAATCTTCTCATACTACTGTATTCTCCTTTCAAATGCTGAAATTCACTGAATCAAGAGTTGCTGATGCCTTTAACGACAATATCCAATATTTGCTTCATATTTAATTATACCATAGGTATTTATGTAAATCAAAAGGACAAAGTATAACATTCACAGCTAACGCATGAATATTATCTCCAATCAAGAATTCCATAAGGAATTTTTTTAAATGCCATTGCAGCATATGTAGTATAAGACAGGAAGTATTGTGCAAAACTCTGAACGAATGCGCTGTTCAGTACCTTTACGTATGTTAGTCATAAAGAAAATGCCAATAAACCAAATAGTCCTTTACAGGATATATTCAGTCTTCAGCCAACCCTTTGATACCAAATACAATAAAGATTATTCAGTTGAAATGGATTTGTTAAATAATATATTTTCAAGATATTTTACATCCATTGACGCTTTGTATCTCTTAGTTGTAAAACTTATCTTCTTTTTATCTTGAGTATCCTGCTTAAGAAGATTAAGTGCTATCTTATTCAAAAGAGATTTGTTCTCAGGGCCAAAGTTTTTACGCTCCCGGCTTTGATCTTCCTTAAAAACCATATCAAGAATCCAATGACTACTTTCAACTCCCCAATGACTACGAACTGCTTTTGCAAAGACCTTTGCATCAGCCTTAATACTGCATATATAATATCGTCGTTCTATCGTAGTTTTATTGTTTTCAATGTTCTCACGGATAGCCATTCCGATACTTTTTAAACCTTTCCAATCACTTTTTGCAACTAACCATTCTATATCTTCGGTTATATAGTATTTTCTCTTTTCTATACGACCATGTCCTTTATCAATAGTATTACAGTTATTTCATTACTCTTTTCACTTATTTTAAGTTGCCCAAGTATAAGACTATTTGAGCTTATCCAGGCGTTTACTATATGTATAGCGCCTTTTTTAAGTTGATTAACAAATGAGCCTGGAGAGGTTTTCACGTCAACAGCAACAATTATATCTGAAGATCTTTCTGCAATATCTTGTGTCCATGCTGCAAAGCATTTAAAAACTGAACTGGATCAATACTCTCATTAACTCTTTCAAATGTATCATGCGATGGTATGCCATTCGGTAATGTAAGAAACTTCCTTAACCATTCTTCTCGTGCAATTGCAAAAGCTTCAACTTGCGTCCACGAAACTGCGTTTGCAAGTGTTGCAGCCACTGATATGAAGAGAACCTCCGTTAATAAGTGGCGAATCTTACCCTCTTGTCGATACTCTGGAATAACAGAAAAATACTCTATAAAGCAACTTGATTTTTTCATTTGTTACTAATTCCTTTATATGTTTTATTTGAACATATTATATAATATTTTACTCTATTGAGCAAAACAAAAACTGGAATAAACCTTAATTTTCGGCCTGTTCCAGTTAATTCTTTAAAATCAGATAAAATCTGCTATTGGAACAATTTTACTTTTTGAGTTATCCCTGGGGTTGGTGTCAAGTGAGATACTTGGAAAATTCTTTTTCAATGAAGGTGACATACATGTTGACCCGCCTGCCATGGGTATTATGTTTACAACAGGTATTCTAGTCGGTATTTTGTCTTTAACGGGAGTTTACCATACAGACCTAATGATTCAATCTCTTATATGTGTCGTTTTAATCACGGGACTTGTTATAAGCAAAAAATACACTATTCAATAATTCATGTTGTTATTCATAATAACCTATTAGCTGCACAAAAAGTAATTGCTACTTACACCTATATAGTAGGAAGCTCATCAAGCACCTCAACTGAATGTAAAAAACTACATATGTTACTTCCTTATAGCAATCTAATGTTGTATTAATACAAAACAACATCAAACAAATAAAGAGTACCAAAACTCGATAAGTCTTGATACTCTCTTATTTACTTTTTAACGTTCACCTGTTACAACACCAAAGAAATAGTCTTCAAAAGTACCTTCGTCAGTATCAACTGTGCGTATTTGCCCCCATGTATAGCAATCAAATTTGACATGTCCGCTATCCCATATATACCATGTGCCTTCATCTATATGAAGGTTTCCTGCATAGGTTATCCAGTGGTTGCCAACTAACGATACTAAAGGTGGAGGATTTCCAACCAGTGCGGAATGTATCATAAAAAATGCCACGCCTCCGCTATCATAAGCTCTTTTAGCTTGTCTTAAGGCATCAAATTCACCATAAGTGTAGGTTGAAGTCCACTCAACTTTGTCATATAGCAGTATTTCGTATACCCACTCCTTCATGAATAGTTCATGGGAACCATATGCAAGATCCCATGAATCTGCATCTATATTGAGTATTAGATTAGAGTATTCAATTATTGTAGTCATTAAAATCCAGTTTGCTGGTGTAACTCCGCTTCTGGCTTTGCTGTTTCTAAGTTTTGACGAAGCACTGTAGGTTTTGCTTCTTGTTGGGAAAGAACCCTTTTCATATAATTCACGGCATATCCGTATGTATCTGGCTGGTTCTCTTTTTACGAGTTCATACACTACGGCGGCAGGACCACAGAGAGGCGCACGTCCTTGATTAACTCTAAGCGGATTTGCAATAATAGCACGCATATCATCTATTAATTGGGTTTTGTCAATATTAGGCCATACCCCTGCAAGTGTGGAATTCTTAAATTCATTCAGCAGTTGATTGGTATCAGCTCCAAGGGTAAGAGTTGTCTCACATACAGTATAAGTCAAAGTATAATCACAATCATCCAGGTCAAACTTGGCTGTTTTATTTTCTCCAAGAGTTAAATTTATCAATACTTCTCCAAGAAAGTCATCACCGTCTCCCAATCCGAAGTCTTCATCCCAAAGTTTAATCTGGACACTTTGAGAAAAAGTATATTCTTTGTTTATACGCCAATTCTGTTTATTTTTAAGTTTTGAGTATATCTTTTCTCTAAAAACTCCATCGATATACACCTCAAATCTTAATTCATCATAACCGGTTATATCTTCGTTTTTTTTGCAGTATAGGTCTAATATTTTTAGTAATCTTGTTGTCTGTGTAGTATTAGAAGGCGTGGAATTATCAAATACATCATAAAATATTGAATAGTTGGCACCATCACCTGTAAATTTGCCGGTTGCATTCTGGACATTGCCATTACCTATAGTAATAGTCCCTAAATGGTCATCGGCATCAGGCGAATCTTCATCGTAAAGCTTTATTATAACTTCATTAGTAAATTCAAACTGCCTATCAATTTGCCATGTTTCATTATCATTCAGAGAGTGTCTTAGAACTGTCTTCTCACCATTGATATAAATCTCAATACGGCATTCATCAGCTCCAGTATAATCCTCTGTCTCATAACATTTAAGACTTCTTACATGAATTGTGCTCATACTTATTCCTCCCCCAGTTTTTTAAATTTATAAAGTCATTACATTAATGCTAGCTTTGGGATACCAGTCAAGAAAAAAATATGGAGTTTTCTAAATTATACCGTATTTTAATCTAAAAACCAACAAAAAAATATATCCTTTTCTTCTTTATGTAGTTATAATAGCATACGTTTTGGTTTAAAATGTGTCTGTTAATAATCTTATTTGTCGTCACTTTAACTTTTTCTTACTTTCACTTGGTAAAGCATCAAACAATGCCTTGTCTAAAAGTTCTTCAAATGAATTGTATTCTACTACTCTAGACCCTGATGGTTTATCTACTTCTAAATATATTTTCTTTTCGATATCATAACAATACCAAGTTATACCATTGTGTCCAAAAAACATGTATTTCTTTTGCCATTCGTTTTCATACCACAACTCATTTGATTCAACATATTTAGTAAAATGTTAGTAAAAATACTCAAAAACATAAAACAAGGGTTTCAGCTAATGACTGAAACCCTTGTTTTATTGTGGTGCCGAAGGTCGGACTCGAACCGACATGGTATCGCTACCGCTGGATTTTGAGTCCAGTGCGTCTGCCAGTTTCACCACTTCGGCGCATCGCTTGATTATAATAACACATACCTTAAAACAAATCAATACTTTTTCTTAAAAAAATCTTGGTAAATTTTTATTATAAAAAAATAAAATTTAGTGTTGACAATAATGAGATTAGCTCTTATAATACCTGACTTTGGTATCAGACATTAGAAAATGGTGTTAACTATTATGGTAAAATGAAAGCTGTTGCACACTCTGCAACAGCTTTATAAATGCTTCTAATTTATAATCTGTGATTTAGA
>Ga0116193_1000184_pt1 | contig 61144 bp, 59 predicted proteins | sample AD_UKC115_MetaG_FD_89892 | JGI IMG/M metagenome (GOLD analysis project Ga0116193, IMG submission 89892) | Active sludge microbial communities of municipal wastewater-treating anaerobic digesters from Hong Kong - AD_UKC115_MetaG | ecosystem: Engineered > Bioreactor > Anaerobic > Digestate...
CCCATTCGAATCATGGGCAACCGGTACCGAGAAGGTTCCGATGACGGTGGCCGGGTTCCCGGGTGCCGGGTTGGTCTCGACGAGGAACACATTGTCGCCTTGTCGTAGGTGAGTGTTCGCCGGCAGTCGGACCCCGAACTGCATATCGCTGGGTGAGCTGATGCTCTTTCGGTGGACGACGATGTCACCGCCACCACCCGAATACGGAATCACCTGATAATCAACATCGTTCGACGTATAGGTCGCCCCTCCGTCGCCCGCCCATTGGGCCGGTTGCAGCCGCATTTCGTTGGGGAGGTGGATCACCACGTTGCTGCCGGCTCGAACCGTCGGAAAGAAGACCCCGTCCTTGGCGAACATCGGCATCGTGAACGTCGACAACGAGGTTGCGGCGGCCAATGGCTGCCCCATCCCGTTGTCCTCGCCCTGCGGGGCGCTGGACGAGACTTTCGCCCCGCCGATGTTGTCGGCACGCGGGGGATCCGCCGGCATTGGACGGATTGCGGGGTTCGGCGGAGCGACGTCGACGTCGGCGATGGCGGGTGTTCGAGCAGCCGACGCGGTAACACCCAGGCTGACCAACGCAGCGAACACCGTTGCCCTGGTCCCCAGTTGGCGCAGCGCGATCATGTTGTCCCCCTTCATCACAAGGTCTTCGGTTCGCCGTAGAGCGTCTGCGTGTCGTTCCCGTTGTCGGTCCTGATCCGGACAGTGGCGAAGGATTGAATGCGCACCTGCCCGCCGCACGCGTCGGCCTCGATGTTGACGGTCCGCACCTGCGAGACCGCGTGCATGTTTCTCAAGTTGATGCGGTCGATCGGCAGTTGGGCGAGACCGCCCGGTCGGAGCAGTACCCGGATGTGACCGCCGAGGTGTTCCTCGACGCCGGCCACAGCGCCGACCTGGGCGTTGACGCCCGCGTTGACACCCGCTCCCACGCCGCCACCCACGCCGCCGCCGACACCTGCACCTATGCCGGTCGGTAATCCCAGGAAACCCCCGGCACCGCCACCGACGCCGCCGCCGACGCCGGCACCGACGCCCACGCCGAGGTCAGCCCCGACGCCGCCGCCGACCGCTTGGAACCCGCCGACTCCGGCGTCGCCGCCAACTTCTACACCGGCGGATGAATCTGTCCGGCAGCCGACGAAATATCCGGTCTCCAGTTGGGAATCCTGGATCGGCGACGACCCTGCACCGCTGATGGTCACCTCAGCCCGATAGGACACCCGCGCCTGCCATGAATTGCTCGCGCCGGCGATGTTGTCGATGTGGTCGATCACCTCGTTCGTGATCGTGAGATTGACCACCCATCCGTCGTCGGTGGTGAACTGTTGATACTGGTCAGGCATGATTTCTGGGTCCGCAACGGCCACCGGGGCCGCGAACAGGACCGCAGCGCCGGTCGTGGTTGCGACCACGGCCGCCAGCCTCCGTGACACCAAGGTGTTCTCCTAGCTCATGCCGCCTCGCCGAAGAACATGCCAGGACGCAAGCGGCAGCCCGAACGACCGTACGGAGCGAGGGGGCGCCAACTCCGCGCGGTATGACTGATATGCCAGTCACGGAATTATTACTATCGGTCGGCCGTTGGTCCCGTCAAGTTGTCATCGTTCGCCAGAGACGTGGTCCAGTTCGCTAATTCAATCGCTATACAGAGGGTTTCGGCCTGATATCTATTCGTTTGATGTTTGCGGAGCCGGGTGTGAACGAGCCCGAGGCAGAGCATGGTTTCCGTTTGGCGATTAGGCATGACGGTCGGATATTGCCCAAGGTTGACCGAAGAGGTCCGCCCCCCGGGTGATTATCGGACAGTTGCGACGTCCGGCTGGCTCGAATCTCCTCGGGCGCGAGGTATCCAGCGCCGTCGTCGAGTAACGTCTTGGACAACCGCCGGAATCGGGGTGCAGTTGTTCGTCCAGCGTGCTCATCCACGGATTCGTCAGCCGCGGCTCCGGTGGGATGCCGGCACACGCCAAGGCCTGAGGTCCGCGCATCTAATATCGAATAATTTGGTTGTTCAACAAAATTCGCGGATAGAAATCCGCAGGGGATGTCGGAGCCCAGAGGTCCGGATGCCACTTGGTGGTGTGCCTCGAACTGCTGATTGCTCCGAACCAGTGCGGCTGCCACTCGTCCGTGCCCACTTTCAGCAAACGGATCAACATCGAGCACATCGTTGCTAGCAACGTCGCGGTGTCCTAGCATATTTATCTGACTGCGTCGTCAGTCTGGTTAAAGCCGCCTGAGGACGGCTCCCGTCGTCAGGCGGCGACGGTTGGCTCGGTGTTCAGAGAACGGTGTGGTGATGAGGTACCCCGATGCGTGCTCGGCGCCACCCGGCAGTCCTGGGCTTCCAGGTTCACCCGGTGGTGACGCGTGGTTGTGACGATCGTGCTGATCTTCGCCGTCGTGTGGGCCACTGCGGTTGTGAGTCTGTTACTGCTCATACTGCTGGGCGTTCTGTTCGGTCGCGACAAGGCAGCCGCCGCGGACCGGGCGGTGGCGGCGATCACCGCGGAGATCGATCTCGACCGCTGGTCCGGCGAGATGGGCGAATTGACGGACGACCAGCGTCCTCTCTCGGACCGACCGTGACCGTGCGGGCTCCGAGTCGGCAACCGGGCGCGGGCACCTTCGGGCCGGTCCTGATTTGCTAATGTTCAGGAATCAATCGTCGTCAGGGAATCTTCTGGGGCAGTACCCGGCCGGGGTAGGGCGCCGAAGTCCTCGCTACGAAAGGTTCTGGCTGCCATCGCTGTTGACGATCGATCCGCTCAGTTGTACCGCGCTGCCACTGAGTTGTTCGTCAAGCTGGGCTATCGCGGCGTCGACGTGGTCGACATCACGAGCCGGTGCGGCGTCAGCCCCGGTACGTTCTACAACTACTACCGCAACAAGCGTGACCTCCTGGACGTGATCCTCGAACGCACCATCGACGGGCTGGTTTCCGCCGCGTCCGGCGCCGGCGATGTGTCCACACTGGTCGACCGGGACGCCTTCGTCGCCGAGTTCGAGGCGCGTGCCTACGCCGTGCTGGATCATGTGGCCAACAACGCCGAGGTCGTGTCATTCGTGGCGTTCGTGGCGCCCGGACTCGACGAGGCGGCGTACCGAACGATCTTCCACGGTTACCAGGAACTCGGCGCGCAATTCGCCGCGCTGCTGTCGACCGGTCGGCGCCGCGGGTGGGTCCGCGAGGACGTGGACGTGCAGATCGCCGGCCAAGTGGTGGTGAGCTGCCTGGCGATGGCGGTGATGCCGATGAAGGACGGTGCCACGGCCGAGCCGTTCGATGCCCGCGAGGTAGCCGCTGCCTGTAGCTCCTACCTGCTGTTCGGCGGGCGCACTCTGCTCCCGGAGTGACCAACCGGCGTCCCGCGCCGCGACGGCTCGCGCAGCAGCCCGGCACCCTGGGCCGCCGTGTTCACGGCGGCATCTGATCGCAAAGACCGCAGAAGCGGATCTTGACGCCGCCCAGCCGCCAATGCTAAGCAAGTGCTCAGCATTGGCGGCTGGGCGAAGGGAAATCGATGTCAGTGAGCGCTCCGGGTGGCACGATTCCGGTGTTCAATCCGTCGAACGAGGAGCAGATCGGCGAGGTGCCCGACGCCGATCAGGCGGCCGTCGACGCCGCCGTGGCGCGAGCGCGCGAGACGTTCGAGTCCGGCGTCTGGCGTAAGTTGCCGGCCGCGCACCGGGCGGACGTGTTGTTCCGCGCCGCCGAGATCATCAAGGCGCGCACCGAGGAACTGGCCGAGATCGAGGCCCGCGACAACGGCATGAACGCGCTGGCCGCGCAGCAGATCATCAAGGTGGCCAACGAGATGCTGATCTACTACGCCGGTTGGGTGGGCAAGATCCACGGCGAGTCGGCCAACCTCGTGTCCGACGGCCTGCTCGGGCATTTCGAGGAATACCACACGTTCACCCAGCTGGAGCCGGTCGGCGTGGTGGGCCTGATAATCCCTTGGAACGGACCGTTTTTCGTCGCGATGCTCAAGGTGGCGCCGGCGCTGGCGGCCGGTTGCAGCGCGGTGCTCAAACCCGCCGAGGAAACCCCGATGTCGGCGCTGAAGCTCGAGGAGATCTTCCGGGAGGCGGGTCTGCCCGACGGCGTCCTGAACGTCATCACCGGCTACGGCGAGACCACGGGCGCGGCGCTGACCGCGCATCCCGACGTCGACAAGATCGCGTTCACCGGGTCCACGGAGGTGGGCCGGCTGATCGTCCACGCGGCCGCCGGCAACCTCAAGCGCCTGACCCTCGAGCTCGGCGGCAAGTCGCCGTTGATCATGTTCGACGACGCCAATCTGGACAAGGCGATCATGGGTGCCGGAATGGGCCTGCTCGCCGGTTCGGGCCAGAACTGCTCGTGCACGTCGCGAATCTATGTGCAGCGCAAGATCTATGACCAGGTGGTCGAGGGGTTGGCCGGGTTCGCACAGATGCTGCCGATGGGTGGCTACGAAGATCCCAGCTCCGTCCTCGGTCCTCTGATCAGCGAGAAGCAGCGCACCCGGGTGGCGGGCATTGTCAGCGACGGTGTGGCCGGCGGCGCGGAGGTGATCACCGGCGGCAAGCCGATGGACCGCAAGGGCTATTTCTATGAGGCGACCATCATCACCAACACCACCCCGGATATGCGCCTGATCACCGAGGAGATCTTCGGCCCGGTCGGATCGGTGATCCCGTTCGACGAGGAAGAAGAAGCGATCGCCGCCGCCAACGACACCGCGTACGGGCTGGCCGGTGCCATCTGGACGGAGAACCTGTCCCGGGCCCATCGGGTCGCGAATTCTCTTCGCGGCGGCCAGATCTGGGTCAACTCGGCACTGGCGGCCGACCCGTCGATGCCGATCTGCGGGCACAAGCAGTCCGGCTGGGGCGGCGAGCGCGGCAAGAAGGGACTCGAGGCCTACTTCAACACCAAGTCGGTATACATCGGCCTCACCTGAGCAAGCTTCCCATCTGCTCAGCGGCCACGGACACGTTGTGCGAGTGGATGTCGCACACAGCGCTGCACAGATCGGTCAGGCGGTTGCGACACGGTCACGGCACCGCATCGATTGATGACGCACTGATCACATGAATCACAGCTTTCACTATCGTCACATCTGTCCCAGCCGGTGACGTCGCCTTTTGGCTCGAGCTCACGTGTCCGAGCCAGACGTCCCAACCTCGAAGGTGTGACGTGTCGGCGCGAAATCGAATTCCCACGGTCTCGGTGGCATCCGTTGCCGCGGTCGGCCTCTGTGCGGCAATGGTGGTCCCACCCACCACAGCGCAGGCCGACCCGTGCACCGGCGCCGCCGCCACCGCCCAACCGCTTCCCGAACAGGCGTACCAGATTCCCAGCCCGTCCCGGATCGCGCCGTTCGACCGACCGACCGGGCACCGGCCCGCCGGCACCGACGACAACGCGCCCAGCCCCAAGCTCGGCCAGCTGATGGCCCTGCTCAAGGCGGTGATACCCAAATCGGCGAAGTCGGCCCAGATCGAACAGCAGGCCGCCGTCGTCGCGACCACGCCGTCGAAGTCCGCCAAGGCGCCTGCCCCCGCCCAAACCGCACCGGAGCCCGCTGCGGCCGCGGGCCCGCCGTCCACCGCCCCGCCGGGCACGTCGGTGGTCGGCTGGGTGACCGGACCCGACAGCCCCAACAAGACGATGGAGCGGTTCGCGATCAGCGGCACCGACCTCGGCATCATGTGGGACAACGGGGATCCCCACAACGACCAGGTGCTGATGGCCTTCGGCGACACCAAGGGCTACTGCGTGGTCCCCGGCAACCAGTGGCGCTACAACGTGTTGTTGCGCACGCAGGACCGCTCGCTGACCAACACCGTCGCGGTGTCCGACGCCGCGATCAAGAATCCGTACGCCGGTTCACCGATCTGGCGGCCGGGCATCTCCAAGCAGATCGTCAACAGCATCAACTACGCGCCAGAGGAGACGGGCATCATCCCGACCGCTGGCATCGCCGCCGGCGGCCGGCAGTACATGAACTTCATGTCCATCAAGACCTGGGACAACAACGGCGCGTGGACCACGAACTACTCGGCCATCGCCACCTCGGCGGACAACGGCGAGACGTGGGGCGTCTACCCGGGCACCGTTCGCCCGCCGTCCGGGGGCAACGAGAAGTTCCAGATGGGAGCGTTCCTCAAACCCGGCCCCGGCGATCCCTACATCTACTCGTTCGGAACGCCGAACGGCCGCGGGGGATCGGCGTACGTCTCCCGGGTCGCGCCGGCGCAGATTCCCGATCTCAGCAAGTACGAATACTGGAGTTCCGACAGCAACTCCTGGGTACCGGCGAACCCGGCCGCGGCCACCCCGGTCATCCCGGGCCCCGTCGGCGAGATGTCGGCGCAGTACAACTCGTACCTGAAGCAGTATCTGGCGCTGTACTGCAACGGCATGAACGACGTCGTGATGCGGACCGCGCCCGCTCCGCAGGGCCCCTGGGGGCCCGAGCAGATGCTGGTGTCCTCGATGCAGATTCCCGGCGGCATCTACGCGCCGTTCCTGCATCCGTGGTCGACGGGCCGCGAGTTGTACTACAACCTGTCGCTGTGGTCGGAGTACAACGTGATGCTGATGCACACGGTGCTGCCCTGAGGGCAGTCGCTATCCGGGCGGGGCGAAGAACTCCAGGGCAATGCCATCGGGATCACGGAAACTCAGGCCGGAACCGTAGTGCGCGTCGACCACACCGCCGTTGGCGACGCCGAGTTGATCCAGCCGCGCGGCCCATGATTCGAGCTCGGCGCGGGACGCGCAACCGAACGCGACGTGATCCAGTCCGGCCCGGAACTCGCTGAACTTCTCGTCGGGTGCGGCGGTGTCGTGCTGGTGGATACCGAACAACGTGCCGTTACCGAGTGCCCACACCGCATGATGGAAACCGGCGTCGGTGTCCTCATCGAGGGCGGGGTCGGTACCGAACAACGCGCGGTACCACGGGGTGCTCACTGCCAGATCGCGAACGGTGACCGCGACGTGGGTCAAGGCGGGGAATTCGGACATCGTCCCAGCCTTCGCCGGGATCAGACGATTTTCAACCCCAGTCGGTGCCGCAGCCGCATGTCCCACAGGTACAGCTGGTATCCCGCCAGCCAGGCCCGGCGCGGGATGACGCGGTCGGCCAGTCGCAGCCCGGAGATCAGCACCGCGAAGCGCCGTTCGTCGGCCGCGCCCCACGGCAACCGCATCATCGCGCGGAACTCCGGCGCCAGGAAGCCCGTCGTCGCGAACAGGTTCAGCGGCCCGACCACCGCGCGGATCGGCCGCGGCAGGAACGCGAATCCGGCCACCCCCTCGAGGTGCTCGCGCACGGGCGGGTCGATGGCCAGCTCGTCCAGCGAGCGCTTCCAGTATTCGTCGAACGCGACCCGGTCGGGCGGCCACATGCTATCGCGCACCTGCAGGGTGGTGCCGAGCTTGCGGGCGTCGGCGTACACGGCGTCGGCGGACTCGTCATCCAGTGGGCCGTAGAGGAATTCGTGTGCGTCCACGTAGTACCGGTACAGACAGGCCGCCACCCACAGCTGCAGTTTCGGGTCCATCGCGCGGTAGGAGACCGGGCTCTTGGCTGTCGAATGCACTTGCCGGTGCGCCGTGTCGACCGCCGCCCGGATCAACCTGCGGTCGGCGTCGGTGCCGATGGTCGCCACGGCCAGATAGGTGCCCGTGGTCCGCGCGCGTTTGAACGGATGCTTGTAGACGTTGCCCGAATCGACGGGGCTCTCCAGCACGCCGTAACCGACGCCGGGCGCGGACAACTGCATGATCACGTTCGACGCCGGCATCAGCATCGACGCCGGGTTGAGCAGATCGACCACCCGTCGGGCATGCCTCATGGATTCGAGTAGACCACCTTGTGAGACGCTGCCGTGGATGATTTCCCGACGCGTCGCGGGCATTCTGCTCGGCTACCTCGCCGATCTGGCGTTCGCCGACCCCCGCCGTGCACATCCGGTGGCTGGGTTCGGGTCCGCCGCCGCGACACTGGAACGGGTCACCCACCGCGACAGCCGGACCGCCGGCGTGCTGCACGTCGTGCTGCTGCTGGCGCCGGTGACCGTGGCCGCGGAGCTGGTCCGGCGTTCGTGGCCGGCACTGGCGGTAGCCACCTGGGTGAGCCTGGGCGGCACCTCGCTGGCACGCACCGGCCTGGCGATGGCCGACGACCTGGAACGTGACGACATCGATCGAGCCCGGGAACTGTTGCCGTCGCTGTGCGGCCGTGACCCGGCGCAGCTCGATCACGCCGGGCTGACGCGCGCAGCGTTGGAGTCGATCGCCGAGAACACCTCCGATGCGCAGGTGGCACCGCTGCTGTGGGCCGCGCTGGGCGGTGTGCCCGGGGTGCTGGCGTACCGCGCGGTCAACACGCTGGACGCGATGATCGGACACCGCTCACCGCGCTACGCCCGGTTCGGTTGGGCCGCAGCACGATTGGACGACGTGGCCAACTATCTGCCGGCGCGGCTGGCGGGCGCGCTGGTGGTCGGGTGCGCACCGCTGGTCGGCGGGTCGCCCGCCGAGGCCTGGCGGGCCTGGCGGCGCGACGCCGCCGCGCATCCCAGCCCAAACGCGGGGGTGGTGGAGGCGGCGTTCGCCGGGGCTTTGGGAGTGCGCCTCGGCGGTCCCACCCGCTATCACCACGAACTGCAGATCAGGCCGACGCTGGGGGACGGCCGCCCGGCGACGGTCGCGGATCTGCGTCGCGCCGTGCGACTCTCGCGCATCGTGCAGGCCTCGTCGGTGGTTGCCGTGACGGTTCTGGTCAGCGCCGCCGGCCGTACCGGTCGGCGAGTTTCTCCTCGACGGTGACCGGACCGCCGGCCGCGCCATCGCGACCCTGCTTCTCGCGGCGACGGGCCTTCAGCTCGGAGTACACGAAGTAACCCAGCCCGATCGGCGCGACGATCCCGAACGCGATCCACTGGATGCCGTAGGACAGGAACGGCCCGGCGTCCAGGTGGGGCAGCGGAGCGACGCCCAGCCCGCCGGGCTGATCGGCGCCCAGCTGGACGTACGAGCCGGTCAGCGGAACCCCGACCAGCTGCGAAACCTGCCCGGTGTCAATGGCATACACCTGCCGAAAGCCCTGCTCGGTGACGGGCTGCTTGTCCGCGGGGGCGGTCTCGGAATCGCGCAGCCGGCCCTCCAGCGTCACGGTGCCGGTCGGCGGTGCGGCGATCGGCGGAACGCGCGAAGCACCTTCGGGCCGGACGTATCCGCGGTCGACGAGCACGGTCGGGCCGTCCTCGACCGCGAACGGCACCAGCACCTGGAACGCGGGGTCGCCCTCGACCACCCGCAGCCGGGCCAGCACCTGCTTGTCGGCCAGGAATCGTCCGGTCGCGGTGACGCGCCGCCACTGCGCATCCGGCGCCGACGAATCCTGATGCGGCAGAACCGAGGTCAACGCGACCGGATCGGCCGACAGCGACGCGTTGATCTGTCGGTTCTCGCGCGAGGTTGTCGTATTCTTGCCCAGCTGCCAGGGCGCCAGGACCGTGAAGCACAGGTAGGCGAACCCGACCACCACGAGCGCCAGGGCGATCCAGCCCGGCCGCAGCAGGAACCCCAGCCGCGTCATGACCTGTCCAGCCGGTCATCCACCCAGGCATGCAGACCGGGCAGCGCGGCGGCGATGACGTGGAACACCTCTTCGAATTCGGCGTCGCCGCCGTAGTACGGATCATCGACGTCGGGGGTGTGGGCGCCAGTGCGCGGGTCGAAGGCCCGCAGCATCCGGACCCGGTCGTCGGCCACGCCGGCTGCGCGCAGGAAGCGGAAGTGATTGCGGCCCAAGGCGATCACCAGATCCGCCGCCAGATGATCGTCGCCGATCTGGGCGACGCGGTGCTCCACCGGATAACCGTTGGCGGCCAGCACCTTTCGGGCCCGGCGGTCGGCACCCTCGCCGACGTGCCAGTGGCCCGTGCCCGCACTGCTGACGCGCACCCGGTCGGCCAGCCCGCGTTCGCGGATCTGGTGGGCGAACATCTTCTCCGCCATCGGCGAGCGGCAGATGTTGCCCGAGCAGATGAACGTCACGTGCAGATCATGATCGGGCATTCAGCACCTCACGCAGCTGCGCCACGTCGGCGACGTGCGCCATGGCGGGGGAGCCGTCGGGGAAGTCGGCGCCGCCGTAACCCCAGTCGACCACCACGGTGTCGATGCCGTGCTGCGCGGCGCCCTCGACGTCGTGGCTGCGGTCGCCGACCATCAGGACCCGGGTCGGTAGCGGTGTCAGCTGCGCCAGCGCGTGGGCCACCACGTCGGCCTTGGCCGAGCGGACGCCGTCCGGGCTGGCCCCGGCGATCACCTCGAAGAAGCCGTCCAGGCAGAAGTGCTCGAGGATCCGGCGCGCGATGGGTTCGGACTTGGACGTCGCGACCGCCAGGCGCACCCCGGCCGACCTCAGGTCGGCGAGCAGTTCCGGAACCCCGTCGAACGTGCGGTTCATCGCCCACCCCCGGGTGGTGTAGTCCGCGCGGTAGGCCGTCATCGCTTCGCCCGCGCGGTCCCCGACCAGGTCGGCCATGGTGACATGCATCGGCGGGCCGACGATCCGGGACACCAGATCGCCCTCGGGCACCGGGGCGCCCAGTTCACCCAGCGCGTGCCTGAAACTGGCCACCACACCCTCGGCCGAATCGGTCAGGGTGCCGTCGAGATCGAACAGGACGAGTTCGGGCGAGTGCGGTGTCACGAGTTCATTCTCCCCGACCGCCGGGGCCCGGCTCTGCGCGCACTACTGTTCTTCACTGTGACGGTGCGGCTGGCGGACATCATCGAGGTGCTCGACGCCGCGTACCCGCCGCACTTGGCGCAATCCTGGGACTCGGTCGGCCTGGTCTGTGGAGAACCGGGCGATCCGGTGGACTCCGTGGTCGTGGCCGTCGACGCCACCGCGGCGGTGGTGGACGAGGTACCGGAGCGGGCTCTGCTGCTCGCGCACCATCCGCTGCTGCTGCGCGGGGTGGACACCGTCGCCGCCTCGACACCCAAGGGCGCACTGCTGCACCGGTTGATCCGGTCCGGCAGCGCCCTGTTCACCGCGCACACCAACGCCGACTCCGCGGCCCCCGGGGTGTCCGACGCGCTGGCTCGGGCCCTCGGCCTGACCGTCGTCGGCGTGCTGGACCCGACCGCCGGGGCGGACTTCGACAAATGGGTGATCTACGTCCCGCCCGAGCACGCCGACGCGGTCCGCGCCGCAGTGTTCGGCGCCGGCGCGGGACAGATCGGCGACTATTCCTGTTGCAGCTGGAGCGTGTCCGGCGTCGGGCAGTTCCTGCCGCACGACGGCGCCCGGCCGGCGATCGGAACGGTCGGGCAGATCGAGCGGCTGCCCGAGGACCGCGTCGAGGTCATCGCGCCGGCGGGCGCGCGGCCCGCGGTGCTGGCGGCCATGCGCGCCGCCCACCCCTACGAGGAGCCGGCCTTCGACGTCATCCCCCTGGCCGCGCTGCCCGCCGGCACCGGGTTGGGCCGCATCGCCGAACTGCCCGAGCCGGAACCCTTGCGCGACTTCACCGCTCGCGTGGGCGCGCGGCTGCCCGCCACCGCCTGGGGTGTCCGGGCCGCCGGTGACCCCGACCGGCCGGTCCGCCGCGTCGCGGTGTGCGGCGGTGCCGGCGACTCGCTGCTCAGCACCGTCGCCCGCGCCGGTGTGGACGTCTACGTCACGGCCGACCTACGCCACCACCCCTCCGACGAGCACCGCCGCGGCTCCGAGGTGGCCCTGGTCGACGTCGCGCACTGGGCCAGCGAGCAACCGTGGTGCGATCAGGCCGCCGCGGTGCTGGCCGGCCACTTCGGCGATGCGCTGGCCGTGCGCACGTCGTCCATCCGCACCGACCCCTGGAATCTGCACGCGCAACGGGAGAAGCACGCATGAAAGCCGACGCGACCCAGCAGCGGGCGCTGCTGGAACTGGCCCAGCTCGACGCCGAACTGACGCGGATCGCACATCGCGCCGCCAACCTGCCCGAGCAGCAGCGCTGCGACGAGCTCGAGGCCCAGCAGCGGGTGGTGGCCGATCGGGTGGCGGTACTCGGCCTGGCGCTCGAGGATCTCGAGGGTCAGGTGCAGCGGCTGGAATCGGAGATCGACGGGGTGCGCCAGCGGGAGGACCGCGACCGTGCCCTGCTGGATTCACCCGACACGAACGCCAAGCAGCTCGCCGAACTGCAGCACGAACTCGAGACATTGCAGCGCCGGCAGTCCGCCCTGGAGGATTCGGAACTCGAGATCATGGAGCGCCGCGAGCAGCTGCAGACCGAGCAGGCCGGTGAACAGCAGAGCATCGAGACGCTCACCGGGGAGCTCAACGCCGCCATGCACGCCCGCAACGAGGCGCTGGCCGGGATCGAACAGGCCCGCGATACCGCCACGGTGCGGCGCACCGAGTTGGTGTCGGTCGCCGGCCCCGACCTGGCCGCCCTGTACGACCGGGCCGGGGCGGGTGCCCTGCAGGGCGGCCGCTGCGGCGCCTGCCGAATCGAGATCGACCGGGGCGAGCTGTCCCGGATCGCGGCCGCTGCCGACGACGACGTGTTGCGCTGCCCGGAATGCAGCGCAATTCTGTTGCGCGTCAAGGGGGTTGGTTCGTGATGGTGGTTGCGTGAAGGTCATCGTCGAGGCCGACGGCGGCTCCCGCGGCAATCCCGGTCCGGCCGGCTACGGCGCGGTGGTACTGGCCGCCGACCGTGCCACGGTGCTGGGCGAGCGCAAACAGGCCATCGGGCTGGCGACCAACAACGTCGCCGAATACCGCGGCCTGATCGCCGGCCTGACCGAGGCGGTCGAACTCGGGGCCACCGAGGTGGCGGTGTCGATGGATTCCAAGCTGGTCGTCGAACAGATGGCGGGCCGCTGGCGGGTGAAACATCCCGACCTCATCGAACTCAACCGCGAGGCCCGGGCGCTGGCGGCGCGCTTCGAACACATCGCCTTCAACTGGATCCCACGGGAACGCAACACGCATGCCGACCGACTGGCCAACGAGGCGATGGATGCCGCGGCCGTCGTCGACGCCGATCCGCCGGGGGAGTCGGCCGAGAAGGCCGCGGCGCTGACGTCACCGGGATGGACGGGAGCCACCGGCGCTCCGACCCGGATGCTCCTGCTGCGGCACGGGCAGACCGAACTGTCGGTGCAGCGACGGTATTCGGGCCGGGGGAACCCGCCGTTGACCGAGCTTGGCCGCCGTCAGGCCAATGCGGCCGCGGCCTACCTGGGCGGCACGGGGGGCATCGCCGCGGTTGTCAGCTCACCGCTGCAGCGGGCGCTGGAGACCGCCGGCGCCGCCGCTGACGTCCTGGGCCTGCCCGTCACCGTCGACGACGACCTGATCGAGACCGACTTCGGCTCCTGGGAGGGCCTGACGTTCGCCGAGGCCGCCGCCGCCGACCCCAAGATCCACGGGAACTGGCTGCGGGACACGTCGGTCATCCCGCCCGGCGGGGAGAGCTTCGATGCCGTGCACGCCCGGGTGCGACGCGCCCGCAGCCGGATCATCGCCGAGTACGGCGGGTCGACGGTGCTGGTGGTCTCGCACGTGACGCCCATCAAGACGCTGCTGCGGATGGCCCTGGATGCCGGTCCGGGGATGCTCTACCGGCTGCACCTGGATCTGGCGTCGCTGTCGATCGTCGAGTTCTACGGCGACGGTGCCGCGTCGGTCCGGCTGGTGAACCAGACGGCCTACCTGTAACGGCGGCCAGCGCTGATCAGGTATTTTTGACGACGCGAACGAGTTGGCCGGGCGGCCGCGGGACCTGGATGCCTTCCAGGGCTCGAGGAAAGTCCGGACTTCACAGAGCAGGGTGATTGCTAACGGCAATCCGAGGTGACTCGCGGGAAAGTGCCACAGAGAACAGACCGCCGCCTGCGCCCTCGTGGCGCAGGGGGTAAGGGTGAAACGGTGCGGTAAGAGCGCACCAGCGCTCCGGGTGACCGGGGCGGCTAGGCAAACCCCACCCGAAGCAAGGCCAAGAAGGCCGCGCCCCTGGCGCGGCTGCGCAGGCGTTCGAGGGCTGCTCGCCCGAGCCTGCGGGTAGGCCGCTCGAGGCACCCGGTGACGGTGTGTCCAGATGGATGGTCGCCGCGGGGGTTTCGGCCCCCGGCACAGAATCCGGCTTACAGGCCAGCTCGTTCGCCCACGCAGCCCCAGGCATGGCGAGCGTCCGCGTTGGTACGCGACACGCCGCGGGAGGCCGTACAAACACGGCCGCTCGGCAGGGGGGTGCTGGCAGGGGGGTGCTGGTAGTGGGCTAGTTGGTCGACCCGCCGGTTCCCGGCGTTCCGTTGGTGCCGCCGATACCGGCCGTGCCACCGGCGCCGCCCTTGCCGGGGGCCGTGGTGTTGCCCGACGCATCCCCGCCGTGGCCACCGCGACCACCCACTCCGGCGGCCAGGCCGCCCGCCCCGCCGTCGCCGCCGTCCCCGCCGCTCGCCTTGCCGGTGGTCGGATCGGCCGTGGCGTCGCCGCCGTCGCCGCCGTCCCCGCCGATGCCGTATCCGGCCCCGCCCCCATAGCCGCCCTTGCCGCCCTTGCCGCCGGTCGCGCTCGCGCCGCCGGTCGCGTCGCCGCCGCGGCCGCCGTCGCCGCCGTTGCCGGTCAAGGTTCCGCCACCGTCGCCGCCGTCACCGGCGTCCCCGCCGACGGCATCCACCGCGGCCACGGCGCTGCCGCCGTCGCCACCCTGTCCGCCGTTCCCGACGGTCCCGTCGTAACCGCCCTTACCGCCCGCGCCGCCCGCGCTGGAACCCAGCGTCGAGGTCGCGTCACCGCCGGCGCCGCCCGCACCGCCGTTGCCGGATATCCCGTCGCCGCCGTGGCCGCCGTCACCGCCCAGGGCGTCGCCGTCGTAGGCGTAGGCGTTGCCGCCGTCGCCGCCCACACCGCCCGCGTGGTACTTGCCGTAACCGCTGTCGCCGCCGTTGCCGCCGACCGCATTGCCCTCGTACGCGTACGCGGTGCCGCCGTGGCCGCCCGTGCCGGCGGTCCCGGAGAACGAATAGCCGCTGGCGCCGCCGTTGCCGCCGACCGCATCGCCGGAGATGGCATAGGCGTCACCGCCGTCGCCGCCGGCGCCGGAGTCACCGCCGAAGATTCCGCTCGAACCGCCGGCGCCACCGGCGGCCCCCGCGGCCCCGCCGACGCCCGCGTAGTTGTAGTCGGAACCGCCCTTGCCGCCCTGACCACCCTGGCCGAACAGCTGAGCGCTGTTGCCGCCGGCGCCGCCGGCGACCGCCGCGGCGACCAGCACCCCGTCCTGATAGATCGCGTCGATCCCGTCGCCGCCGTCCCCGCCGTCGCCGAACAACGCGCCGGCACTGCCGCCGACGCCGCCGTAGGCGCCCTTGCCGCCATTGCCGCCGAACAACCCGGCGTCCTCTCCGTTGCACCGGAGGTTGCAGTTGGGGTCGAGTTCCAGAGCGTCGCGCCCGTCACCGACCAGCCAGCCGCCGCGCCCGAAGATGGGCCGCACCGCGGACGCGGACATCGTGGTGGTGTGCGGCTGATCGGAGCCCGTACCGGTCCACGCCGGGTCACCGGTCATCCACCACGGCAGCGGTGAATCATCGGACGCCAGTTGCACATCGGCGGTCCGGATCGGGAGCGGTCCCGGAGTGCGGTGTGGCGCGGCGGTCATCGCGGCGGAAACCGTCAGCGCCGCAGCGAACCCCGCGGCGGCGAACATTCCGGCCTTCGAGTGCATCGGCATCTCGAACCCCCTACGGTATGGGCGCATTCCGATAATCGGAGCACTGTGAGGTCAGCGTACGTTCGCCCCGCCCGCCCGCGCCGGTTTTCGAGCAAATGCCATGCTGCTTGAACTCCGTTGCAAGACAGAGCTTCTGACCGATCTGTCCGTGGCCACGCAAATCCGCAACCGAATGCGGATCTGGCAAACGTTCTGGCCCGGCGCCGAGGATGTCCACCGATCGGGGGACACCGAATTCCCCCGGCGCATCCACCGGTCACCCGACTGACTTTCCGGACTCCCCGGGCGAAAGTTGATCCAACACCGAAACAGAACTCGCACAGGAGAATTCGACAATGACCAACATCATCTTCCGCCGTATCGCCGCCGCCGCCGTGCTGAGCACCGCGCCGGCCCTCATCGCCCTGGGCACCGCCGCGGTCAGCGACGCCGCCACCACTGCGAGCGCCCGCAGCACCGTGGTCAGCACGGTCGATCAGGTGACGCCCCCGCAGCTCCACACCGGCCAGGGTGCGGTCGCGGCCAACGAGGTGCGCTACCGCCACCGGCACCGCAATCCCTTCCACCGCAACTGGTGACCGCGCCCCCACAGACATGACGGAGGCTGCCGCTCTCGGGGGACGGCAGCCTCCGTCATCACGTTCTCAACGCGTCTTGCGGACGGCCTTCGCCAGTGCTTCGAGCGCGCCGGAAAGCTGCTGGCGCGACGATTGGGCCAGCTCGTCCTCGAGTTGGTAGAGCACCCCGTAGGTGAACGTGTCCTCGCCGGCGGCATGCGCCGTCGCGGCCTGCTGGGCGACGTGCGTGCGGCTGATCACCGCGTCCTGGTGATCGCCCAGCAGCGTCTGGATGGTCTTGGCGGCATCGGACACCGCGCTCTTTCCCGTAGCGGCGGCGGTATACCGTAACCGCTTGGCGCCCTTGCGGATTCGGTGCAGGGCTTCGTCACGGTCCGGGCTCTCGGCGGCGGCTGCGGCCTCGGCGGTGCGGGCGGCCTTGCGGACCCGCTTGTACGCCGCGTCGATGGTCACCGGGGCGTGTTCGGCCGGCGCGTGGGTGTCCGCGGCGGTCGGCTCGGCCGTCACCAGTTCCTCGAGCGCGTCGAGCAACCGGAAGTACCGGTTCGTGCGCATCGCCGCCAGCGAGCGCCGCCAACCGCTCTCGTAACGCTTCCGCGCCCCGTCGACCAGGCGTTCGCGCACCGGCCCGCGAATCAGATCGGCCGGCAGTTCATCGAGCGTCTTCTGGTACTTCTCGGCGAGCACCTCGGCGTCGCGGGCCACCCCCAGGATCGAGGCGAGCTGCCGCAGCTCCTCGAGGACCCAGGCGTCGTCGGTGAGCCCGAACGACTCCTCGGACTCCTTGAGCAGGCTGCGCAGTTTGCGGGTGGTCACCCGCATCTGGTGCACCGAGTCGTAGGCGTCGGCCCGGACGGCCCGATCCCAGGTGATCAATTCGGCCACCTGCTGGGCGACGGCCCGGTGGATGGGGTCGGCGGGCGGCGGACCGGGAGTGTCGGCCGGTTCGGTGCCCGTCGCCGCCGCGTCGAGCACTCGGGCCAGTTTCGATCCGTGCCCGGCGGGGGTGGCGCCGGCGTCGTGCAGGCGCTGGCCCAGCCGGTCCAGCAGCGCCCGGTCACCGCAGCCCTCGGCCAGTTCGAGCTCCCACTCCCGCCAGCTGCCCACGGGGGTCTCGGGGCCGCCGTCGGGGAAGGCGCCGGCGGTCACCTCGTCGTCGCAGAATTCGGCCAGCGCCGATCCGTCGGCGGCGTACAGCATCCGTACGTGCCGCGTGGTCGCGATGCGTGCCACCGGGTTCAGCGGCCGGTCCCGCACGACCGCCAGCACCATGTCGCGCAGATCGGCGGGTACGTCGCCGGCTCCGTCCAGCGGCAGTCGGATCTCCGTTCGAGCGTCGGGCGCGTTGTCGCCGGCGGGCAGTTTGAGATGCCAGCCGGCGTCCTCACCGCCGGTGCGCCGCCGCAGGGTGATCCGGTGGCGGGCCAGGTCATGGCCGGCGGTGTCGTAGTACACCGCATCCAGCGTCTGGACCGGCAGTGCGTCCACCTGTGCGACGGACGTCAGACCGTCGAAAGAAGGGGTGACTGCGGTCTCATCGACGTCGAACTTGCGTTCGATCTCGGTGAACTTTCCGGACTTCTTGTGCGCGGCTGCCATGGTGTCCTCAGGGTGCCACAGCTGGGTGAACACCGTCGGTGACCGTATTGCAACCGTGTCGGGTGACGGATCTTCCTAAGGCATTCTCTTAGAATGTGCGTCATGATCTCGTCGAGCGTGACATCCGCCGAGGCATTCCTCGACGCCGAGGGGCACATCGCACTGCCGGTGGGCGCCACTTTGACGTCCTATCTGGATCGCAACATCGCCGACCTCGGTGACGAGCTGGCCTACCGCTACCTGGACTACTCCCACGACCGCGACGGCCGCGCGATCGACCTGACCTGGGCCCAGCTCGGCGCCCGGGTTCGGGCGGTGGCCGCGCGGCTGCAGCAGATCTGCGCCCCCGGCGACCGGATCGCCATCTGCGCACCGCAGGGTGTGGACTACGTCGTCGCGTTCTTCGCGGCCATCGAGGCGGGCGGCATCGCGGTCCCGCTGTTCGCACCCGAACTGCCCGGGCACACCGAGCGCCTCGGTGCGGTATTGACCGATGCCGCCCCGACGGTCCTGCTGACCACGACGGACGCGGCCGAGTCGGTCCAGGCCTTCCTGCGTGGGCGGCCCCGCGATCTGCGGCCGCGGACGATCGCGGTGGACGCCGTCCCCGACTCGGTGGGCGGGCACTACACGCCGGTGACGCTGGACACCGACGACGTCGCCTACCTGCAGTACACCTCCGGATCCACCCGCACCCCGGCCGGGGTCGAGATCACCCACCGCGGGGTGTGCACCAACATCCTGCAGATGGCACTCGGGGTTGGGCTCGATCCCAGCATCCGCAGCGTCAGCTGGCTCCCGCTCTACCACGACATGGGCCTGCTGATGATCATGTTCCCCGCGCTGAGCGGCGGATACCTCACACTGATGTCGCCGCTGGCGTTCGTACGCCGGCCGTCCCGGTGGATCGCCCAGCTCGGTGCCCATGCCGAGGTGGGCCGGACCTTCGCCGCCGCACCGAATTTCGCGTTCGAACTGGCCGCCCAGCGCGGACTCCCCGCACCCGGCGAGAAGCTGGACCTGAGCAATGTGGCCGGGCTGATCAACGGCTCCGAACCGGTCAACATGACCTCGGTGCAGAAATTCACCGACGCATTCGCGCCCTACGGGCTGTCACCCACCGTGGTTCGGCCGTCCTACGGGATGGCCGAGGCCACGCTGTTCGTGTCCACCATCGAACCCGGGACCGTTGCGCGGGTGCTGCACCTGGATCGCGACAAGCTCGGTTCCGGTGTGGCCGAAGAGGTTTCGCCCGACGCGCCGGAGGCGGTCGCCCTGGTGTCCTGCGGCCGGGTGGCCCGCAGCCAGTGGGCGGTCATCGTCGATCCGCAGACCGAGGCCGAGCTGGGCGACGGCCGGGTCGGCGAGATCTGGTTGCACGGCGACAACATCGGCCGGGGCTACTGGCGCCGTACCGGCGAGACCCGCGACACCTTCGGCAACAAGTTGCAGTCGCGGTTGAGTGCCGGCAGCCACGCCGAGGGCTCCGCCGTCGGCGGAACCTGGCTGCGCACCGGCGATCTCGGGGTGTACCTCGACGGCGAGCTCTACATCACCGGCCGGATCAAGGACCTCGTCATCGTCGACGGCCGCAACCACTACCCGCAGGACATCGAGGCCACGGTGGCCGCCGCATCCACCGCGGTGCGGACCGGCTATGTCGCTGCGTTCGCGGTGCCCGGCGATACCGGCGAGCAACTCGTGGTCGTCGCCGAGCGCGCCGCCGGAGCGGGCAGGGCCGACCCCGCCCCGGTGGCCGCCGACATCCGCGCCGCGGTGTCGCGCACCCACGCGCTGCCGATCGCCGACGTGCTACTGGTGGCCGCCGGCACCATCCCGCGAACCACCAGCGGCAAGCTGGCGCGCCGGGCGTGCCGCGAGGAGTACCTGGCCGGCCGGCTCTAACTGGCCCGCTGGCCGGTGAACTCGCCGGCCCGGCCCCAGGCGGCCCGCTCGGCGGCGAACGCCACACCCTGCTGGGCACGGAATTCGGCGATCGGCGCGGCATTCTCGGCCAGGAAGGCCGTGTAGTCCCGCATCGAGAACTGGCCGTCCGTGATGTCGACGTGCCCACGGCCGCCGGCCATATCGGCACGCAGGTCCGCCAACTCGGCGGCGCTGACCGGGTGGAACTCGATCCGGTCGAAATACCGGAGCAGCCAAGGGGTTCCGGGTTCGAAGGAGCTCGCCCCGGCGGGATGGCAGTGGTTCCACACCTGGGTGGTGCGGCCGACGAACTGGTAGCCGCCGGGGCCCTCCATCCCATAGATGCACAGGTAGGCCCCGCCGATGCCCACGGCGTTCTCCGGTGTCCAGGTCCGGGCCGGGTTGTACTTCGTGGTCACCAGTCGATGTCGCGGATCCAGGGGAGTGGCCACCGGCGCGCCCAGGTACACGTCGCCCAGACCCAGCACCAGGTACTGCGCACCGAACACCGTGTCGTAGACATCGGAGACGTCGCCGAGCCCGTTGATCCGGCGGATGAACTCGATGTTGCTCGGGCACCACGGCGCATCGCTGCGCACACCGTGCATGTAGCGCTGGATGGCCTCATGGGTGGCCGGGTCGTCCCACGACATCGGCAGCCGGACCGTGCGGCTCGGCACCACCAGATCGCCGGTGCCCGGCAGTTGCTCGTCGGTGCGTCCGATCAGTTCGGTGACCTCGCGCATCGAGATCACCGCCGGGTCGAACTGCACCTGCAGCGAGCGCACCCCGGGCGTCAGCTCGGTCAGGCCGGCGGCGTCCAGGTCGCTCAGGTGACCGTGCAGGGCGTGGACGCGGGCCCGCATCGCCAGATCGAGTGCCATCGGACCGTACTCGACCAGCACGCCGGCGTCACCGGCGCGTCGCAGCGTCACCTCGGTGCCGTCGGCCGCGGCGAACCGGCTCAGGACACCGTCGTCGCCGTCGCCCGTGTTCGACAACACCAGCGGGAACGACGCCCGCCGGTCGGCGTCGATGGTGCTCAGTGCCGGCGCGCGGTCGGCACGGACCGGGACGAAGCGCACGGTGTCGCCGGGGGCCATCTGGCCCAGCTTCCACCGGTCGGCGCGGACCACGGTGACGGGGCAGACGAACCCGCCCAGGCTGGGTCCGTCGGGCCCCAGCAGGATCGGCGTATCCCCGGTGAAGTCCAGTGCGCCAACACAATACGCGTTGTCGTGGATGTTCGACGGGTGCAGTCCGGCCTCACCGCCGTCGGTGCGGGCCCACTGTGGTCCCGGCCCCTCCAGGCGCACCCCGGTGCGGTCGGAGTTGAAGTGCACGGTGTAGTCGGTGCCGACGATGGTGTCCATGTCGGCGCGGGTGAAGAATTCCGGGGCGCCGTGGGGGCCCTCGGTGACCGCGACCTCCCAGCGGTGCCCGATGGCGGGCTGTTCGTCGATGGCCGCGCGGGCGTCACGAAGGGGCCGCTCGGCGTGCGGGCCGGGATCGACCCCGGCGGTCAGGGTGTCCCCGGCGCGCAGTGCGCGGCCCTGGTGCCCACCGAACATGGCCATGGTGAAGGTGGCTGTGCTGCCGAGGTATTCGGGCTCGGTCAGGCCGCCGGCGATCAGCACGTAGCAGCGCATCCCGGGCCCGGACAGCACGCCGACCTCGAGGACGCCGCCGGGGGGCACGGTGATCGACTGCCACTGCGGTGCGGGGTTGCCGTCCAGGGTCACCGGCACCGGGGCGCCGGTGACACATACCCGGGCGCCGTCGGGGAACCGCAGGGTCGGACCGCCCCGGGTGCACTCCAGTCCCGCTGCGCCCTCGGCGTTCTGCAGCACCCGGTTGCCGATGCGGAAGGACAGGTCGTCCATCGGGCCCGACGGCGGAACGCCGATGTGCCAGTAGCCGACCCGGCCGGGCCAGTCCTGGACGGTGCTGAGCATGCCCGGCGCAAGCACCTCGATGCGCGTCATCCGGTGATCACCATCCGCACCGGCGTCGGATCGAAGCCGTTGCACGGGTTGTTGATCTGCGGACAGTTGGACACCAGGACCAGGGTGTCCGTATTCGCTTGCAGGGTCAGCGATTTGCCGGGCGCCGAGAGACCGTCGACGATGCCCAGCGTGCCGTCCGCGTCCACCGGCACGTTCATGAAGAAGTTGACGTTGGATACGATGTCGCGCTTGCCCATGCCCCAGCGGGCGGCCTCGGCGAGGAAGTTCTCCGCGCAGGCGTGTTGATGCACGGTGTGGTGTCCGTAGCGCAGGGTGTTCGATTCCTTGGAGCAGGCACCGGCGATGGTGTCATGGTTGCCCACCTCGTCGGCGACGATCGTCACCAGCGGCGTGCCGTCCGCGGCGCGCAACACCGAACCGGTGGTGAGGAAGATGTTGCGCTGCGCGGCGACGGTGGCCTGTGCGCTGTAACGCAGTGCGGGATCGGGGGTTTCACCCCGAACCCCCCAGAAGAGAGTGTCGACGGCCTGGTTGCCGTGCAGGTCGATGATCTGAAGCCGCTGGCCGGCGCGCAGGACGACCGACCAGGGCAGGTTGGCGGCGGCGATCTCGTCGGCGATCGCGGTGGGGTCCGTGGTGATGGTCATCGGGTGTCCTACTCGGCGTTCTGGGCTGCGGCCCAAGTGGTTTCGGTGTTGAACAGCGCCCGCAGATACTCGGGCTCGTCGTTGACGGGAGCGGTGAGTTCGTCGTCGGCGCGCCAGGCCACCACGTCCAGGGCCGTCAGCGCGGGCGCGGGGTCCAGCGGGTGGGCGGTGTTGGTCAGCGTCACCATCACCGGCAGGTGGATCAACAGGTCGACGGCGTGTCCCGGGCCGGCGGTGCCGGTGAACTCCAGGTCGCCGTCGGCGGCCACCCGGACGCCCTGGAACAGCGACACCGAGGGGGCGACGTCCCGGATGTCCAGCCCGTTCTTGTGCACCGCCAGCAGCATCGCCTGCTGACCGGCCGGCGTCATGCCGCACAGGGTGTCGTGGTGCCCGGAGGTGTCGGCCACCACGGTGGCCAGCACCCGGCCCTGGTCGGACAGCAGCGGATGCCCGGCGCCCAGATAGGCCTGCCACGGAACCTTGACGGTGTCGGCGACATTGAGGCGTTCCCACGGGGCGTCGGCGCGGAACATCAGCAGGTGCGCGCACGCGCCTCCGTCGGGGTCGGCGAGCCGCAGCCGGGTGCCGCGGCCCAGTACCCGGGAGGTGTAGGACCCGGCGGGTACCGATTCGGCCCACACGGGTGCGACGCCGACCGGAGCGACCGGGACGCGCAGGTCGGCGGCGGCCGCCTGCGACCGGGCGTGGGACCGGGCGCCCTGGGTGGATGCGGTGCTCATGGCTCCTCCATTAACTGTCGTGTGAAAGTTTTCGGGACCCCGATTCCGTCCGGGTGTCCGGCCTGTTACGTCCGTGTTGAGGTATTTCTATCAAACGATAGGTATTCGTGCACGGTGATCGGCTGGTGAGCTTGGCCACCGCCGTCGAGTGCGAGAATGACGGCCATGTCCAATGAGGGCCGCGGCCGTCCCCGCCTCGAGCGGCCCCGTCGGCCGGGCAAGACCGCACGCGACGAGATCCTCGATGCGGCCGCGGAGCTGTTCACCACGCTGGGCTACGCCAGCACCTCCACCCGGCGCATCGCCGACGCGGTCGGCATCCGGCAGGCGTCGCTGTACCACCATTTCCCCACCAAGGACGACATCCTCGACGCGCTGCTGGCCGGTACCGTCGATGACCCCCTGCAACTGGCCCAGAGCCTGCTGGCCGAACCGGGGCCGGCGGCCGCGCGGCTGCACCTGCTGATCGTCACCGACGTCACGCAGTTGTGTGCCAACCGCTGGAACCTGGGGGCGCTGTACCTGCTGCCCGAACTGCGGGTGCCGCGGTTCGCCGAATTCCACCAGGCCCGCGGCGAGCTGCGCGGGCACTACCGCAGCCTGGCCCAGCACGTCGTCGCGGAGTGTGACGGCCACCCCGACGCCGACGACCTGCCGTTCCGGCTCGTCGAGACCGTCATCAACAGTCGCTCCGACGACAACACGTGCGAACCGGGACTGCCCATGGTGATCGCCGACGCCGCACTGCGGATCCTGGGCTGGCAGGGTGACGCCGAGGAGCTTCGGCGGGGGAGTGCGAACCGGGTGACAAACGCACCCGTTAATGTCACGTCGTGACCTATGAGACCCTGCTGTTCGAGCAGTCCGGCCCCATCACCCGAATCACCCTGAACCGGCCTGACGCCGCCAACGGGATGAACGACGCGATGACGGCCGAACTCGCCGACGCCGCCGCGCGCTGCGACACCGCCGGGACGAAGGTCGTCGTCCTGACCGGTGCAGGCCGATTCTTCTGTGCCGGAGGCGATCTCAAGGCGATTGCGGCCTCGCCGCTGGGGCCCGGACAGTTCGTCAGGGGCATCGCCGACGACCTGCACGTCGCGATCTCGCGACTGGCGCGGATGGACGCGGTGCTCATCACCGCCGTCAACGGCACTGCGGCCGGCGCCGGGTTCTCCCTGGCGATCGCCGGTGACCTGGTGGTCGCCTCGTCGTCGGCGTCGTTCACGATGGCCTACACCCGCGCCGGGCTGAGTCCGGACGGCAGTGCGTCCTACTACCTACCACGCATCGTCGGGATCCGGCGGGCACACGATCTGATCCTGACCAACCGCAAACTGACCGCCGCCGAGGCCGAGCAGTGGGGCCTGGTGAACTACGTGGTCGACGACGCCGATTTCACCGCCAGGGTCGACGCCCTGGCGGCCCAGATCGCCGGGGGCGCAAAGGGTTCCAATGCGGCGGTGAAGAAGTTGCTGCTGACCAGTCTGGACAACTCCATCGAGGATCAGATGGAGCGGGAGAGCGAGTTCATCGCGGCCAACGCCGACGGCGCCGACGGCCGGGAGGGCATCGACGCCTTCCTCAACAAGCGCGCACCCAAGTTCGCGTGATTTCGGTGCGCTGACCGTCGCTCAGCGACGGGAAATGCACCGAAATCCCTAGAAGGAGTGCTCCTCGGCCGGGAACGCGCCCGAGGACACCTCGGCGGCGTATTGCTCTGCGGCCCGGCGCAATTCGCCACCCACATCGCCGAACCGCTTGACGAACTTGGCCGTCCTGCCCGAGGTCATCCCGGCCATGTCCTGCCAGACCAGCACCTGGGCGTCGCAATTGGGCCCGGCGCCGATGCCGACGGTGGGGCAGGTCAGCTTGCCGGTGATCTGGGTGGCCAGCTCCGCGGGCACCATCTCCATGACGACGGCGATGGCGCCGGCCTCGGCGACGGCGATCGCGTCGTGGATGGTCTGTTCGGCCGCGTCACCGCGGCCCTGCACCCGGAAACCGCCCAGGCTGTTGACCGACTGCGGCGTGAAACCGATGTGCGCGACGACCGGGATGCCGGCCTGGGTGAGCACCGCGATCTGCTCGGCGACCCGCTCGCCGCCCTCGAGCTTCACCGCGTGCGCGCCGGCTTCCTTCATGAACCGGACGGCCGTGGACAACGCTTGGGCAGCGCCGGCCTCGTAGCTGCCGAACGGCAGGTCGGCGACGACCAGTGCGTGCGGGGCACCGCGGACCACGCCGCGGACCAGGGGGATCAGTTCGTCGATCGAGATCGGCACGGTGGTGTCGTAGCCGTACACGACGTTGGCAGCCGAGTCACCGACCAGCAGTACCGGGATGCCCGCGTCGTCGAACACCCGTGCGCTCGAGTAGTCGTAGGCGGTGAGCATGGCCCACTTGTGGCCTTCGTTCTTCCACTGCTGCAAATGATGGGTGCGGACCTTGAATCGGGTCTCAGTGCGGGGCTTCGTAGTCTCGGCAGCACCGTAAACCGGCTGTTCAGACATCTCTGTCCTCATTTTCGGGATCATCGGGTCGTTCCTCGTGGCCCGCTCGGCGGGTCCCCGGGTACGTCTGACCCGTCCATTGTGCCACCGTCGCCCGCAGCGGCGAACACCTGATTCAGTGGACTTCCTCACACCGGTCCGGGGCGGCACTAGCATCGCCAGCATGCAACGGCTCAGCGGACTGGACGCCGCATTCCTCTACCTCGAATCCCCTTCGCAGCCCTTGCACGTGTGCTCGGTGCTGGAACTGGACGCATCGACCATTCCGGGCGGCTACAGCTTCGACAAGTTGCGCGACAGCCTGGCGTTGCGGATCACCGCGATGCCGGAGTTCCGGGAAAAACTGTTCGACAGCCCGTTCAACATCGACCACCCGGTCTGGGTGGAGGACACCCACTTCGACGTGGACCGGCATCTGCACCGGATAGCGGTCCCGGCCCCCGGCGGTCGCGCCGAGTTGGCCGAGATGTGCGGGCATTTCGCCTCGCTCGCACTGGATCGCAGCAAACCGCTGTGGGAGATGCTCGTGGTGGAGGGCCTCGACGGCAGCGATCCGCACAACGGTGGCCGGATCGCGGTGGTCACCAAGGTGCACCACGCCGCGGTCGACGGGGTCACCGGCGCCAATCTGATGTCCCAGCTGTGCAGCACCGAGGCCGACGCCCCGGCGCCCGAACCGGTCGAGGCCACCCGGCCGGTGAGTCACCTAGAGATCGCCGCGCGGGGTCTGCTGCGGTTCTCCACCCGGCCCGTCAACCTGGTCACGCGGGCGCTGCCCGCGACGGTCAGCACTGTGGTTGACACCGTCCGGCGGGCCGTGGCCGGTGAGACCATGGCCAGCCCGTTCACCGCGCCGCAGACTCCGTTCAACGCCAGCATCACCGGCCGTCGCAACGTCGCCTTCGCCCAGCTGGACCTCGACGATGTCAAGACCGTCAAGAACCATTTCGGCGTCAAACTCAACGACGTGGTGATGGCCTTGGTGGCCGGCGCCCTGCGGCATTACCTGATCGAGCACGACGAGCTGCCGGACAGCTCGCTGGTCGCGATGGTGCCCGTTTCGGTCCACGGGAAATCCGACCGGCCCGGGCGCAACAAGGTGTCGGGAATGTTCACCAGCCTGGAAACCGACATCAAGGACCCAGCGGATCGGCTCCGCTCAATTGGCGAGGCGAGTTCGGTTGCCAAGGAACATAGTTCGGCGATCCCGGCTACCCTGCTGCAGGACTGGTCGCAGTTCTCCGCGCCCGCGGTGTTCGGCGTCGCGATGCGCCTGTACGCCAGCACCCGGCTGACCGAGGCGCGCCCGGTGCACAACTTGGTGGTGTCCAATGTGCCCGGACCTCAGGTGCCGCTGTACTTCTTGGGCGCCGAGGTCAAGGCCATGTACCCCCTCGGGCCGATCTTCCACGGCTCGGGCCTCAACATCACGGTGATGTCGCTGAGCGGCAAGCTCGACGTCGGCATCCTGTCCACCCCGGAGCTGCTACCCGACCTGTGGCAGCTGGCCGATGCGTTCGTCGCGGAGATGAAGGACCTGCTGGCTGCGGCGGGCTGACACACACCTCGGTTGACCGGCGGTTCCGGTTTGCGGCAGGCGTGCATGGCACTATGTGTGGCGATGAATCTGGTGCTGCCATGAGCTGGCGTTATTCCCTTCGTTTCCTGACCTCCATGGTCGCTGTCGTCGCGCTGGTGGCCGGCAGCGCGGGTTGCGCGCGGGTGGTCGACGGCCGCGCCGTGCTCGCCGGTCCGCGCGTCGGCGACCCGGTCCAGTGGGACAAGTGCAAGTTCAACGCTGCCACCGACACCGACGACGCCGTCAAGCGCGTTGCCCAGTGCGGCCGCATCGCGGTGCCCGTGGATTACGCCCATCCCGACGGTGACGTCGCGGTCCTGGCGCTGGTCCGATTCCCCGCCAAGGGCAAGAAGATCGGCTCGTTGGTGATCAACCCGGGTGGTCCGGGGGAGTCGGGGGTCGAGGCCGCGGTGGGGATGCTCTCGCTGCTGCCCGACGACATCCGGGACCGCTTCGACCTCGTCGGGTTCGACCCGCGCGGCGTGGGTTTGTCCACTCCGGCCCTGTGGTGCAACTCCGACGAGGACAACGATCGGCTGCGGGCCGACAACGTGGTGGCCTACACACCCGAGGGTGTGGCCCACATCGACGGCCAGACCAAGGAATTCATCCAGCGCTGCGTCGACAAGATGGGCAAGGGATTCCTGGAGAACATCGGCACCGTCAACGTCGCCAAGGATCTCGACGCCATCCGGGCGGGCCTCGGCGACGACAAGCTGACCTACCTGGGGTACTCGTACGGAACCCGAATCGGCGCCGAGTATGCCGAGCGGTTCCCGACGAAGGTGCGCGCGATGATCCTCGACGGCGCCGTCGATCCCAACGCCGATCCGGTCCAGCAGGACCTCGATCAGGCCGCGGCGTTCCAGAAGGCGTTCGACAACTTCGCCGCCGACTGCGCGAAGTCGTTCGACTGCCCGCTGGGCACCGATCCGTCGAAAGCCGTTGGCGTGTACCGCAATCTGATCGAACCGCTGGTGGACAAGCCGGCCCGGACCAAGGATCCGCGCGGACTGTCCTACAGCGACGCCGTGGTCGCCACCATCATGGCGCTGTATTCGCCGAACCTCTGGCGCCACCTGGAGAACGGCCTGGCCGAGTTGCGGACCGGGCGCGGCGACACGATGCTGGTCCTCGCCGACATGTACATGCGCCGCGACGCCAAGGGGCACTACACCAACTCCTCGGACGCCCGGGTGGCGGTCAACTGCGTCGACCAGCCGGCCATCACCGACCCGGCCACCATCATCGACGAGGACCGCCGGATGCGTGAGGCCGCACCGTTCATGAGCTACGGCGAGTTCACCGGACATGCGCCCACCCCGACCTGCGCGCTGTGGCCGGTGCCGCCGACCAGCAAGCCGCACCAGGTCTCGGCGCCCGGTCTGCCGCCGCCGCTGGTGGTCTCCACCACCCACGACCCGGCCACCCCGTACCAGGCCGGTGTCGATCTGGCCAAGCAACTCGGCGGCGCGCTGCTGACCTTCGAGGGCACCCAGCACACCGTCGTCTTCCAGGGCAACAAATGTGTCGACGACTACTCGACGGCCTACCTGTTGGACAACACCCTGCCGGCGCCGGGCACGGTCTGCCGTTGACGCGTGGCGTTCGCGATATCTGGCTGTGACCTGGTTGTGCGAGCATGACGTGATGCCGTTCGTCAGATCCCGGGGTTCTGCGCTGCTCGCACTGCTCTTGGTGACCTGGTTCGGAGCACCCGCAGCTAGCGCGATACCCGCTGCGCCACAAGTGAATTGGTCCAACTGCACGGCGATGCTCGGCGATGCCTCCGATATCCCCGCGGCGCGCTGCGCGCTGGTCCCGGTGGCCCCCAACATCGATGTCGCGGTGATCCGCATCCCCGCCGAGGGTGCGCGGATCGGTTCGCTGTTCGTCAACCCCGGCGGCCCGGGCGGCTCGGCCGTCGATGCCGTCGCCGGGATGGGCGCCGCCCTGAAGGGCAGTCCGATCAACGAGCACTTCGATCTCGTCGGCGTCGACCCCCGCGGCGTCGGGCACTCGACCCCGGAACTGCGCTGTCGCACCGATGCCGAGTTCGACGCCTGGCGCGCCGAACCCATGGTCGACTACAGCCCGGCCGGGGTCGCGCACATCGAGGCGCTGTACCAGCAGTTCGCCGATCGGTGCGTCAACCGGATGGGCAAGGACTTCCTGTCCGGCGTCGGAGCCGCGACCACGGCCGACGACATGGACGCGGTGCGCCGGGTCCTCGGCGACGAGCAGATCAACTATCTCGGGTTCTCCTACGGAACCCAGATCGGCACGTCCTACGTCAACCGGTACGGCGATCACGTGCGCGCCATGGTGCTCGACGGTGCCATCGACCCGAGCATCGGCCCGATCGAGAAGAGCATCCGTCAGATGGCCGCCTTCCAGCAGGCGTTCGAAGACTACGCCGCCGATTGCGCGCTGTCGCCGGACTGCCCGCTGGGTCAGGACCCCACGCAGTCGGTCGCCCGGTTCCAGGCGCTGGTCGACCCGCTGGTGGCCCGGCCGGCCGCGGTGGCGGGGGACCGGCGCGGGTTGGGCTACGCCGATGCCATCACCGGCACGGTCAACGCGCTGTACACCCCGTCGTTCTGGAAGTACCTGACCAGTGGGCTGCTGGGGTTGGCGCGCGGGACGGATCCGGGGGATCTGCTGCTCCTGGCCGACGTCTACGAGAACCGCTCGATCGACGGCACCTACCGCAACACGCAGGACGCGTTCAACGCCGTGCGCTGTGTCGACGCGCCGTATCCGACCGATCCCGCGGTGTGGGTGGCCGCCGACGAGCGGACCCGGCAGGTCGCGCCCTTCGCGTCGTACGGCGCGTTCACCGGGTACGCGCCGCGCGACATCTGTTCGTTCTGGCCGGTGCCTGCGACGTCGACGCCCGCGCCCGCGGCGCCCGCGGCGCCCGGCCAGGTGGTGGTGGTGTCCACCACGCACGACCCGGCCACGCCGTACCAGGCGGGTGTGGACCTCGCGCGCCAGCTCGGCGCTCCGCTGATCACCTACGAGGGCACCCAGCACACGGCGGTGTTCAACGGCATCGAATGCATCGACACTGCGACGGTCAGTTACTTCGTCGACGGCGTGGTGCCGGGCAACCTGCACTGCTGAGCCGCCTTCGTCTTCGCCGAGGAGCCGGTTAGGTGACTTTTCCGGCGTCGCAGGGACACAAAGTGGCTCGCCACCCACCGTCAGGCCCGTGGAACCCAACACCGCCGCCGCGGCGGTTGTGCGGGTTGGGCAAGAGATTGGCGACACGGACGTAACACCGATTTAACAGCCGCTGCATACGCTCGCGGTCATGGATCGCCAGACGGAATTTGTGCTGCGCACGCTGGAAGAACGCGACATCCGGTTCGTTCGGCTGTGGTTCACCGATGTGCTCGGATTCCTCAAGTCGGTCGCGATCGCGCCCGCCGAACTCGAAGGCGCGTTCTCCGAGGGCATCGGATTCGACGGGTCCTCGATCGAGGGATTCGCCCGCGTCTCGGAGTCCGACACCGTGGCCCGGCCCGACCCGTCGACGTTCCAGATCCTGCCGTGGACCACCAGCGCGGGTGAGCACCACTCGGCGCGCATGTTCTGCGACATCACGATGCCCGACGGCTCACCGTCGTGGGCCGACTCGCGGCATGTGCTGCGCCGCCAGCTGGCCAAGGCCAGCGACCTCGGCTTCTCCTGCTACGTGCATCCCGAGATCGAGTTCTTCCTGCTCGAACCCGGGCCGTATGACGGCTCCGTCCCGGTGCCCGCGGACAACGGCGGCTATTTCGATCAGGCCGTTCATGATTCGGCGCCCAACTTCCGCCGGCACGCCATCGACGCGCTCGAGCAGATGGGCATCTCGGTGGAGTTCAGTCACCATGAGGGTGCGCCGGGGCAGCAGGAGATCGACCTGCGCTACGCCGACGCCCTGTCGATGGCCGACAACGTCATGACGTTCCGGTACGTCGTCAAGGAGGTCGCCCTCGGCGAGGGCGTGCGCGCGTCGTTCATGCCCAAGCCGTTCGCCGAATATCCCGGTTCGGCCATGCACACCCACATGAGTCTGTTCGAGGGTGAGACCAATGCGTTCCACAGCCCCGACGATCCGCTGCAGCTGTCCGACGTCGGCAAGTCGTTCATCGCGGGCATCCTCGAGCACGCCAGCGAGATCAGCGCCGTCACCAATCAGTGGGTGAACTCCTACAAGCGTCTGGTGGCCGGCGGCGAGGCGCCCACCGCCGCCTCCTGGGGCGCGGCCAACCGCTCGGCGCTGGTGCGGGTGCCGATGTACACCCCCAACAAGTCGAGCTCGCGACGGGTGGAGGTGCGCAGCCCCGACTCGGCCTGCAATCCCTACCTGACCTTCGCGGTGCTGCTGGCCGCCGGGCTGCGCGGGGTGGAGAAGGGCTACGTGCTCGGGCCGCAGGCCGAGGACAACGTGTGGACCCTGACGTCGGAGGAACGGCGTGCGATGGGCTACCGGGAGCTGCCGGGGTCGCTCGGCAATGCCCTGGAGGCCATGGAGAATTCCGAACTGGTCGCCGAAGCGTTGGGGGAGCACGTGTTCGACTTCTTCCTGCGCAACAAGCGCACCGAATGGGAGACCTATCGCAGCAACGTGACCCCCTACGAGCTCAAGCAGTACCTCTCCCTGTAACCCATTCCCATCTGTTCAGCGCTGGCTGCGTCATCGTGCGCGTGGATGTCGCACACCCGGCTGAACAGATCGCGGAATTTCGGTGCGTTACGGTTTTGTGGTGTCCCGACCCGGTGCGCCCAAACCCGCCACGCGGCGTCCGACGCTGCCCAGCGTGGGACGCCTCGGTCTGGTCGAGCCGACCGCCGCCGCCGATCTGGCGAAGTTGGGCTGGAACACCGACAAGCACATCGAATTGCTGTGGTCGCTGTCGCGGGCACCGGACGCCGATGCCGCGCTGCGCACCATGGTCCGGTTGGCCGACGCGCTCGACAAGGACTGGCCCGAGCTGGCCGAGTTGCTCCAGACCGATAAAGCGTTGCGCGGCCGGATCTTCGCGCTGCTCGGTTCGTCGCTGGCGCTCGGTGATCACCTGGTCGCCCACCCGCAGGCGTGGCGGCTGCTGCACGGCAAGGCGGAACTGCCGTCCGCGGAGGAGCTGACGGCGGCGTTCACCGAGTGCGCGACCACCACGCCCGCGGCCGAGGTGCAGCACGCGCTGCGGCGGCTCTACCGCGATCGATTGATGGTGCTGGCCGCCGTGGATGTGGCGCCCACCGTCGAGAACGAACGCGTGTTGCCCTTCGAGACCATCGGCGCGCACCTGTCGGATCTGGCCGACGCCGCAGTGGCCGGCGCGCTCGAGGTGGCCTACGCGACGGTGTGCAAGGACGGTGCACCGCGGCCCCGGCTGGCCGTCATCGCCATGGGCAAATGCGGTGCGCGCGAACTGAATTACGTGAGCGACGTCGACGTCATCTTCGTCGGCGAGGATGCGGACTCGCTGATCACCCGGGTGGCCGGCGAGATGATGCGGTTCGCGTCCGACACCTTCTTCGAGACCGACGCCGCGCTGCGTCCCGAGGGCAAGCACGGGCAGTTGGTGCGCACCCTGGACTCGCACATCGCGTACTACCAGCGCTGGGCGAAGACGTGGGAGTTCCAGGCGTTGCTCAAGGCCCGCCCGGCCGCGGGCGACGCCGAACTCGGCGAGAAGTACATCGCTGCGCTGATGCCGATGGTGTGGACGGCGTGCGAACGCGAGGACTTCGTGGTCGACGTCCAGGCGATGCGCCGCCGCGTCGTCGAGAACGTGCCCGCCGATGTCCGCGACCGTGAGCTCAAGCTGGGCTACGGCGGATTGCGGGACGTCGAATTCGCCGTCCAGCTCCTGCAATTGGTGCACGGCCGCAACGACGAAGCCCTGCACGTCAGCTCCACGCTGGATGCGCTGGCCGCCCTGGCCGACGGCGGCTACATCGGCCGCGACGACGCGGCCAACATGCGTGCGTCGTACGAATTCCTGCGTCTGCTCGAACACCGTCTGCAGCTGCAGCGGCTCAAGCGCACCCACATGCTGCCCGCGCCCGAGGACGACGAGGCGCTGCGCTGGCTGGCCCGGGCGGCGCACATGCGACCCGACGGCACCCACGACGCGCTCGGTGTCCTGCGTGAGGAACTCAAACGCCACAGCTTGCGGGTGTCCCGGCTGCATGCGAAGCTGTTCTATCAGCCTTTGCTCGAATCTCTCGGTGGCTCAATGGAATTCGGCGAGCACATGTCGCCGGAGGCGGCCGAACGTCAGCTGGCCGCGCTGGGTTACCAGTCGCCGCGCAGTGCCCTGACCCACCTGGCCGCGCTGACCAGTCAGGGTGGCCGCCGCGGGCGGGTGCAGGCCGTGCTGCTACCCACCCTGCTGGACTGGCTCTCCGACACCCCCGATCCCGACGGCGGCCTGCTGGCCTACCGCAAGCTGTCCGAGGCGATGGCCGAGCAGCGCTGGTTCCTGGGCACCCTGCGCGACGAGAGTGCGGTGGCCAAACGGCTGATGCACGTCCTGGGTACCTCGGCCTACGTGCCGGAGTTGTTGATGCGCGCCCCGGAGGTCATCCAGGCCTACGCCGACGGGCCAACTGGCCCAAAGCTTCTGGATACCGACCCGGACAGTGTGGCCAAGGCGCTGGTGGCCGCGGCCGGCCGGCAGGCCGACCCGGTGAAGGCGATCGCGTCGGCCCGCACGCTGCGGCGGCGCGAGCTGGCCCGCGTCGCCTCGGCCGATCTGCTGGGCATGCTCGACGTCCGGGACGTCTGCAACGCGTTGACGTCGATCTGGGTTGCGGTGCTGCAGGCCGCGCTCGAGGCGGTGATCCGGGAGAACCTGCCCGAGGATCGCACGGCTCCCGCCACGATCGCGGTGATCGGAATGGGCCGTCTCGGCGGCGGCGAGCTCGGCTACGGCTCCGACGCCGACGTGATGTTCGTCTGCGAGCCGGCTGCCGGCGCGGAGGAGACCATCGCGGTCAAGTGGTCGGTATCGGTGGCCGAACAGGTGCGAGCGCTGCTCGGAACCCCCAGTGTCGACCCGCCTCTGGAGGTCGACGCCAACCTGCGGCCCGAGGGCCGCAACGGTCCGCTGGTGCGGACGCTGGCCTCCTACGAGGCCTACTACCAGCAGTGGGCCCAGGCCTGGGAGGTGCAGGCGCTGCTGCGCGCACACTGGGTGGCCGGCGACGCGGACCTCGGCGAGCGTTTCCTGTTGATGATCGACGCGGTCCGGTATCCGGCCGGTGGTATCTCCGCGGCGACGGTGCAGGAGATCCGGCGGATCAAGGCCCGGGTGGACGCCGAGCGGCTGCCGCGCGGCGCCGACCCGAACACCCACACCAAGCTGGGCCGCGGCGGGCTGGCCGACGTCGAGTGGACCGTGCAGCTCCTGCAGTTGCGGTTCGCCGACAAGATCCCGGCGCTGCACAACACCTCGACGCTGGAAACGCTGGACGCCATCGGCGCCGCGGAGCTGATCGCCGAAGGCGATGTGGATCAGTTGCGGGACGCGTGGCTGTTGGCCACCCGGGCCCGCAACGCGCTGGTGCAGGTGCGCGGCAAGCCGGTGGACCAACTGCCCGGGCCGGGCCGGCAGCTGAACGCCGTGGCCGTGGCGGCCGGGTGGCCCAACGATGACGGCGGTGAGTTCCTGGACAACTACCTGCGGGTCACTCGGCGGGCGAAGGCCGTGGTGCGCAAGGTGTTCGGCGACTAGCCCGACCCCCGCCCGCCGACGGTGGTCCGTGTTCGTCCGAGGGTTCGCGGCCCCGGCGCACTTTCGTAGAACCCTCGATGCTATGAAGAGTCGATGAAGTTCTCCGCCGAGGTGATGGACGCCGAGGAATTCGACCGCCAGCGCAACCTGTACGAACCGCTGGCCGACGCGGTCCGGGATCTGCTGGACGCCACCATCCGCACGCAGGCCGACGCCGATACCGTCGCCGCAGCCATCCGGGCCGTGAAGGGCATCACCGCCGACCTGCGTGCGACGCAACTCGAGGGCCCGCGCGGCATCCGATACACCAGCGACGGTCGCAGCATGACGTGGGGCAATCCGGTGATCGGCGTGCACAACGCATTCGCCCCGCCGGTGGTGGTCAACAAGGAAGAAGACCGCTGCTGGGCGGAGTTCAACCTCGGCGCCGCCTACGAGGGCCCGCCCGATCATGTGCACGGCGGGGTGAGCGCGCTGATCCTCGATCACATGCTGGGGGAGGTCGCCAGCCTGGGCGGGATCAAACCGATCTTCACCGGGACGATCTCGTGCCGGTACCTCCGCGGGACCCCGCTGGGCTCGCTGCGGTGTGAGACGTGGGTCGACCGGGTGGACGGGATCAAGACGTACGCAAAGGGATTCATCGCCGACGGGGACGGGCCGACGGTGCAGGCCGAGGGCGTGTTCATCCAGCCCCAGTGGGCCCGCTAGTGCGGTTCTACGTCAGCACCGCCTTCCTGGATACCCGTGAGGCCGTCGAAGTTGCCAGGGCCGCAGACGAACTCGGCTATGACGGGATGGGCATTCCCGACCATGTGATCAACCTCGAGACGCTGCAGACGCCGTACCCGTACACCAAGGACGGTGCCCGGCGGTGGGAGGCCTTCACCGACTGGCCCGACCCCTGGGTCATGATCGGCGCCGTGGCCCTGGTGACGCAGCGGCTGCGGTTCGTCACCACGGTGTACCTGCCCGCCATGCGGGATCCGTTCTCGGCCGCCAAAGCCATTGGTACGGCGGCGGTTCTGGCGCAGGGCCGGCTCGAACTGGGTATCGGGGTGGGCTGGTGCCGGGAGGAATTCGAACTGCTGGGTCAGCAGTTCGACCGCCGGGGTAAGCGGACCGACGAGATGCTGGAACTGATGAAGGAACTCTGGTCGCCCGGCTGGACCGAGTTCGCCGGCGAGTTCTACGACGTTCCGCGCCTCGAGATGGAGCCGACACCGCCGCCCATCCCGATCTATGTCGGCGGGCTCTCCGACATCGCGCTGCGCCGGGCTGCCCGTCACGACGGCTGGATCGGCGACCTCATCACCACCGACAAGGCGCTCGAACGGGTGGACAAGCTACGGCAGCTGCGCGCCGAGAACGGTTCGGGCATGGCGGGTTTCGAGATCATCACGCCGCTGGTCGATGCGTTCACCCCGGAGCACTACCAGCGCGCGGAAGCCGGCGGGATCACCGGGATCATCACGATGCCGTGGATGTTCTACACCGGGCCGGAATCCACCCTGGACCAGAAGATCGACGGGATGCAGCGGTTCCGGGCCGACATGCGCCTGGACGCCTAGCCACCCGGCGGCCGTAGCGAAAGGGCTTCTGGCGTGCCAGATGTCGACGGTCGCGTCGGCTCAGACCCGCTCTACGGGCGGCGCTTCGACCGTCTTCCGGCCACGCCGGCCCAGGATGCTGTCGACGGCGAGCCAGCCCGACCCGGTGAACACCAGCAGGAAGAACGCCCAGCAGAACAACACGGCCAGCTCACCCTGGTTCGCGATCGGCCAGAACCCATTGGGGAAGTGCTGGGTGAAGAACGCCACCGCCATCTGTCCGGCCGCGATGAACGCCGCCAGGCGGGTGAACAGTCCGAGGGTGATCAACGTGCCGAGGCTGATCTCCAGGATGCCGGCCCACCAGAACTGTGATCCGCTGGGAACGGTGGGACCCATCGGCCAGCCGAACAGCTTCGACGTGCCGTGCAGGAAGAACGACAGGCCGAACACGATCCGGAAGAGGCTCAGGACCGTGGACGACAGGCCGCTGAGGCGAGCACCGAGTTGACTCATTCCCCGGACCGTAGTGCCCCGCGGTTACGACGCGGGTGAACCACCGGTCACAGTTCGAGTAACACGGTGACGGGTCCGTCGTTGACCAGGGCGACCTGCATGTCGGCGCCGAACACCCCCGTCGCGACGTCGGCCCCGAGCCCGCGCAGCGCGTCGGCGAACGCGGTCACCAATGGTTCGGCCACCTCCCGCGGGGCAGCGGCATTCCATGACGGCCGCCGGCCCTTGACGGTGTTGGCGTACAGCGTGAACTGGCTGACCACCAGGATCGGGGCGCCCACCTCGGAGGCGCTGCGTTCGTCGTCGAGAATCCTCAGTTGCCAGAGCTTCTCGGCCAGCCGGCCGGCGATCGCCGCAGTATCGGTGTGCGTGACACCGACCAGCGCCACCAGCCCCTGACCGTTCGGTTCGATCGAACCCACGACGGTGCCGTCGACGGTGACGCCGGCCGCGGTGACGCGTTGCACCAGGACCCGCACGGTGGGGTCAGATGAACGGTTGCTGCGTGATGGCCGCGGTCTTGAGCGGGGTCTGGTTGTTGGCGTCGAGTTCGGCGACGATGCCGATCTTCAGGAACGGCACGCTGATGATCGGGCGACGGTCCTTGAGGAACGTCACGAAGTTGTTGTCGATCACGTAGGTGTCCGCTTCGATGACGATCATCTGAGGAGGGCCAGGATTGCCCGATGGATCCTGGGTCGGCTGAGCGCCGATCGTATAGCGCGGCATGAGGCTTCCTGCCCTCTCGTTGAGGATTTGCTGACCGGTCGACATTAGCCGACCGGTCAGCACGCCGGCCCGCATAGGCCGAGAGCCGGGCGACATCCCGGAGGATGCCACCCGGCTCTGGTCGGCCGGTTGACTCACCGCATCGCCGGGCCTCGTGCTCGCGGAACTGCAACGCTCGCCGAACCCAGCGACCTACACGTCGTAGTACAGCGCGAACTCGTACGGATGAGGCCGGATCTGCACGGGCAGGATCTCGTTCTCCCGCTTGTAGGAGATGTAGGTCTCGATCAGGTCCTCGGTGAAAACGCCACCCTCGGTGAGGTATTCGTGATCCTCTTCGAGCTTGTCGATCACCGCGGCCAGCGACGTGGGCGCCTGGGGGATGTTGGCGGCCTCGTCCGGCGGCAGCTCGTAGAGGTCCTTGTCGACCGGCGCGAGCGGCTCGATCTTGTTCTTGATGCCGTCGATGCCGGCCATCAGCATGGCCGCGAACGCCAGGTACGGGTTGCCCGAGCTGTCCGGGCAACGGAACTCGAGGCGCTTGGCCTTCGGGTTGTTGCCGGTGATCGGGATGCGGACACAGGCCGACCGGTTGCGCTGGCTGTACACCAGGTTGATCGGGGCCTCGTAGCCGGGCACCAGGCGCTTGTAGGAGTTCACCGTCGGGTTGGTGAACGCCAGCAGGCTCGGGGCATGGTGCAGGATGCCGCCGATGTAGTGGCGTGCGACGTCCGACAGACCCGCGTAGCCCGACTCGTCGTGGAACAGCGGCTTGCCGTCCTTCCACAGCGACTGGTGGGCGTGCATACCCGAACCGTTGTCGCCGAACAGCGGCTTGGGCATGAAGGTGACCGTCTTGCCGGCCGCCCAGGCGGTGTTCTTGATGATGTACTTGAACAGCAGCACATCGTCGGCCGCGTGCAGCAGCGTGTTGAACTTGTAGTTGATCTCGGCCTGACCGGCGGTGCCCACCTCATGGTGACCGCGCTCCAGGGTGAAACCGGCGTTCTGCAGGTTGGTGGCCATGTCGTCGCGCAGATCCACGTAGTGGTCGTAGGGCGCGACGGGGAAGTAGCCGCCCTTGGGGCGGACCTTGTAGCCGCGGTTGGCGCTGCCGTCGGCCTCGAACGGCTCACCGGTGTTCCACCAGCCCGACTCGGAGTCGACCTCGTAGAAGGTGCCGTTCATCTTGGAGTCGAAGGACACCGAGTCGAAGATGTAGAACTCGGCCTCGGCCCCGAAGAAGCAGGTGTCGGCGATACCGGTGCTGGTCAGATAGTTCTCGGCCTTGCGGGCCACGTTGCGCGGGTCGCGGGAGTAGGCCTCGCGGGTGAACGGGTCGTGCACGAAGAACATGAGGTTCAGCGTCTTGGCGGCCCGGAACGGGTCGATGCGGGCGGTCTCGGGATCCGGCAGCAGCATCATGTCGGATTCGTGGATCGACTGGAAGCCGCGAACCGACGAGCCGTCGAATGCCAGGCCGTCCTCGAACACGCTCTCGTCGAACGCTGACGCGGGGATGGAAAAGTGCTGGACGACGCCGGGCAGATCGCAGAACCGGATGTCGACGTACTCGACGTTCTCGTCCTTGATCAGCTTGAAGATGTCGTCAGCGTTCTTGTCTGCCACTTATGAGCTCCTTCTTGCGGGCATGTGTATACAGCGTTTCTAAACCCGCGGCTGACGCTATGGAGCCGATGTTGCACGGCAGTCAACCGCATGTTGCGTAGACGTTACGCAATTGGCTGCGGCCCTATGCTGGGGGCATGGCCCGCTCCGTCTCCTCCTGGCTCTCCGGCCCCGAACCCAAGGATTCCGTCGACAACGCCTACCCGGGTCAAGCGCTGGGACTGCCGCAGGTCGGTCCGCGATCGTTGGCCCGCACCGGCCGGCGGCTGGCCGCCCTGTGTGTGGACTGGCTGATCAGCTACGGCATCGCGGCCCTGCTGATGAGTCTGGGTTGGATCCCGCTGGCCATGTTGTCGACCGCGGTGCTGGCGGTGTGGTTCGTCGTCGGCGCGGTGTCGGTGCGGCTCTACGGGTTCAGCCCCGGCCAGCTGGCACTGGGCCTGCAGGTGGTGCCGGTCGATGGCCGGTTGCACGTCGGTTTCGGACGGGCGGTAGTGCGCGGTGTGCTGCTGGCACTGGTGATTCCGGCGCTGTTCATGGACGTCGACGGCCGGGGGTTGCAGGACAAACTGACGTTCACCGCTGTCGTCCGGCGCTGAGCCTGCGTGAGATTGACGTGACGCTGCCTGCTACTCGCGCTTTGTCTGCGTGACATCAATCTCACGGCCGTGTCGGAGCCTGTCGGCACCATCGCAGCATGAACTCGATCCTGATCGGCAGCGAGGCGCTGTCCAGCGGGTTGCTCACCCGCCACACGCTGGCCGTCGGCTACGTCCGACTCTTTCCCGATGTCTACATCCGCAAGGGCGCCGACCCGACGCTGCGGCTCCGGACCGTTGGAGCGTGGTTGTGGTCGCGACGGCGCGGCGTGGTCGCGGGTGTGGCTGCCGCGGCACTGCACGGTGCGCCGCACGTTGACGCGGACCGGGAGATCGAACTGATCTGGGACAACGGCCGGCCACCGAAAGGTTTGGTGGTTCGCAACGAGACCCTCGCCGCCGACGAGGTCACCCGGATTGCCGGGCTGCCGGTGACGGTACGTGAACGCACCGCCTTCGATCTCGGCCGCCACTTGCCCCGGGACGAGGCGCTGATGAGGCTGGATGCGTTGATGTGGAATCAGCGATTCGCCGAAGTGGACGTGCTGCGCGTCGCGGAGCGATACCCGCGCGCCCGGGGGCGTCGCCAACTACGGGAGTTGCTACCCCTGGTCGACGGGGGAGCCGCATCGCCGAAGGAGTCGTGGCTGCGGCTGGTCGTCCTCGACGGCGGCTTCCCCCCGCCCGTCACGCAATATCCGGCGGGCAGTGGGCGCGCGGTGTTCGCATTTCTCGACATGGCCTGGCCCGAATTCAAGGTGGCCCTGGAATACGACGGCGATCAGCACCGCACCAATCGGCGCCAGTATGTGAAAGACATCCGGCGCATCGCCGAACTCGAGCGGAACGGCTGGATCGTCATCCGCGTGATAGCCGAAGACAATGTGCCGGACATCCTGGCAAGAGTCCGCAGCGCACTGGTCAGTCGCGGCTGGAAGCCGTGAGATTGAAGTGACGCAGCCCGCTACTCGCACGATCCCTGCGTGACATCAATCTCACGACCGGCGGGCGCCGAACCGTAAGGGACGCCAGAGCTACTTGCGGCGTACCGTGCGCTGCACGCCGCGCATCTTGGCCTGCGTGGGCATCGGGCCCTTGGGCAGGCCGGCCGGGCCGAGCTTGCTGCCCAGCGCCACCAGCTTGGACTCGAGTGAGTCCATCTGCTTGACGGTGATGTTGGCGGGCAGCTTGGTCAGGTGCCGCTCCAACTTGGCCAGTGGCACTTCGCCCTCGCCGTTGCCGATCACGATGTCGTAGATGGGGACATCGCCGACCAGCCGCGCGGTGCGCTTCTTCTCCTGCGCCAGAAGGGGTTTCACGCGGCTGGGCTGGCCCTCGCCGACGAAGATCACCCCGGGCCGGCCGATGACCCGGTGCACGGCGTCGAAATGGCCGGTCGCGGCGACGCCCGGGGTCACCCGCCACTTGCCGCGCAGGTTGTCCAGCGCCCAGGCCGCGGCACCGGTCTGGCCCTCGGCCTTGGTGTAGACCGACTTCTGGGCCCGGCGGCCGAAGATGATGAACGCCACCAGCGCGCCCAGGACGATGCCCAGCACGATGAATGTGTAGGTGGTGAAGCCGCCACCGCCGATCAGGATGCCCGCGGCTATCGAGAGCGCCACGATCAGCACGAAAGCGCCGATCATGTACGGCAGCAGCCGGGTGTCCTCCTTGCGCTGCATCTGGAACGCCTGCCAGAGCTGACTGCGCCGCTGCTTGGACGCCGCCTTGCGGGCCGCGGTTGCGGCTTGCTTCGCAGCCTTGTTCTCGGCGGCATTACGGGGTTTGGCCATGCGATAAGGATACGGCGGCCGATTCAGCCCTCGACGGCGATCCGCCCCTGCACGGCCTGGGCGTACAGCCGACCGGCCCGATACGACGACCGCACCAGAGGTCCGGCCAGCACCCCGGCGAAGCCGAGGCCCTCGGCGAACGTGGAATGCTCGGCGAACTCGTCGGGGTGCACCCAGCGCTCCACGGGATGGTGGCGCGCCGACGGCCGCAGGTACTGCGTGATGGTGACGATGTCGCAGCCCGCGCCGTGCAGGTCCCGCAGCGCCACCCGGACCTCGTCGGGTGTCTCGCCCATCCCGAGGATCAGATTCGACTTGGACACCAACCCGTCGTCGCGGGCCGCGGTCAGCACGTCGAGGCTGCGCTGGTACCGGAACGCCGGGCGGATCCGCTTGAAGATCCGCGGCACCGTTTCGAGGTTGTGCGCCAACACCTCCGGGCGGGTGTCGAAAACTTCGCGCAGTTGATCGGCGTTGCCGTTGAAGTCGGGGATCAGCAACTCGACACCGGTGCCGGGATTGAGTTCCTTGATCGCGCGCACCGTCTCGGCGTACAACCACGCACCGCCGTCGGGCAGGTCGTCACGTGCGACGCCGGTGACCGTCGCGTACTTCAGGCCCATCGCGGCGACGCTCTCGGCGACGCGGCGCGGTTCGTCACGGTCGAGGTCGGCGGGCTTGCCGGTGTCGATCTGGCAGAAATCGCAACGGCGTGTGCACTGTTCACCGCCGATGAGGAAGGTGGCCTCGCGGTCCTCCCAGCATTCGTAGATGTTGGGGCAGCCGGCCTCTTCGCAAACGGTGTGCAGGCCTTCACGTTTGACCAGCGCCTTGAGTTCGGTGTACTCCGGACCCATCCGCGCCCGGGTCTTGATCCACGGCGGCTTGCGTTCGATGGGGGTCTGCGCGTTACGCACCTCGAGCCGCAACAGTTTCCGGCCCTCGGGAACGACGCTCACGGGTGCGATCCTACGCGTTTGGTGGCCATGTTCCCGGCATGGGACCCGACGGGCAGCCGGCCGTCCAGGGCATCGGCGACGGCCTGCGCAACCGGTTCGATGACATCGGTCACACCGACGTCACGCCCCAGTTCCGCCGTCAGCGACGTGACCCCGGCGTCGGTGATCCCGCACGGGATGATGTCGCCGAACGCGGCCAGGTCGCAGTCGCAGTTCAGGGCGAAACCGTGCAGGGTGACCCCGCGCGCCACCCGGACGCCGATGGCGGCGATCTTGCGCTCGGGCCGGGCGCCGTCGGCGGGCAGCCACACGCCGGAGCGGCCGTCGACCCGGCCGGTGCGCAGGCCGAGTCCGGCACACACGTCGATCAGCGCCTCCTCGAGCCGCCGGACGAAATTCACCACGTCCATCGGCTCGGCGAGCTTGACGATCGGGTACCCGACCAGCTGCCCGGGTCCGTGCCAGGTGATCTTGCCGCCCCGGTCGGTGTCGACGACGGGGATGCCGTCGACGGGCCGTTCATGGGTCTCGGTGCGCCGCCCGGCGGTGTACACCGACGGGTGCTCGAGCAGCAGCAGACTGTCCGGGCCGCCGGCCAGTCGCTCGTCGGCCAGGGCGCGCTGGCGGTCCCAGGCGGCCTGATAGTCGATCAGTCCGAGCCGCTGCACATCGATCGGGCCGTCGGCGGATCGGATGCCGGTGCTCACGACCGTGCCGTCGCGTACCGCAACGCCTCGCCAATTGTGTTGTGGTGGAACGTGAATCCGGCATGTTCCAGTGCCGCGGGGATGGCGCGCTGCCCGGCGAGCAGCCCCTCGTTGGCGAACTCGCCGACCACGGTCCGTAGCGCGAAGCCGGGGACCAGCATGGGCGTGGGCCGGTTCAGCGCCCGGCCCAGCGCACTGGTGAATTCGGCGTTGGTGACCGGCGCGGGTCCGGTCAGATTCACCGGACCGGACAGGGAAGCGTCGCCCAGGGCGAAGATCAGCGCCCGGACCTCGTCCTCCAGGCTGATCCACGGCATGTACTGCCGGCCGCTGCCCAGTCGCGCGCCCAGGCCCAGTCCGAACAACGGCCGCAACGGCCCGAGCACCCCACCCGACGGCGCGAGCACCAGGCCCGACCGGGCCAGCACGATGCGCGCACCGGCGTTGCGGGCCGCCGCGGTGGCCGATTCCCAGTCGACGCACAACCGGGCCAGGAACCCGGCGCCGGGCGGGGCGGTCTCGTCGACCGTGCGCCCGCGCGTATCGCCGTAGTACCCGACGGCGCTGGCGTTGACCAGGATGGGCACCCCGGCCCGGGCAACCGCGTCGGCGAGCACTTCGGTGGGGTCGATGCGGCTGTCGCGCAGGCTCTGCTTGAACGACCCCGACCAGCGGGACCCGCCGATGCTCACCCCGCACAGGTTGACGACGGCGTCGACGCCGTCCAGCACGCCGGGGTCCAGCGGGCCGGCATCCGGATTCCAGTGCAGCTCATCGGAATTCGCCGGGGTCCGGCGGACGATGCGCAGCACCCGGCGATCGGCGGCCCGCAGCGCGGAAACCAGTGCGGTGCCGATCAGGCCCGAGGACCCGGCGATCGCGATGGTGGCAGGGGTGGCGGGAGCCACGCGACTCACAACCCCAGGTCGGCCTCGAAGGCACCTTCTTCGAGGCGCTTGCGCACCGTGGTGAGGAAGCGTCCCGCGTCGGCGCCGTCGATGAGGCGGTGGTCGTAGGTCAGGGGCAGGTAGCAGATCGAACGCACGCCGATCGACTCGTTGCCGTTCTCGTCGACGACCACCCGGGGCCGCTTGACGATGGCGCCGGTGCCCAACATGGCCGCCTGCGGCGGGACCAGGATCGGGGTGTCGAACAACGCGCCCTCACTACCGATGTTGGTGATCGTGAAGGTGCCGCCGGACAGTTCGTCGGGCTTGAGTCCGCCCGAGCGGGCCCGTTCGGCGATGTCCTTGATCGCCCGGGCCAGCCCCGCCAGGGACAGATCACCGGCGTTGTGCACGACCGGCGACAGGAGCCCCTGCTCGGTGTCCACCGCGAAACCGAGGTTCTCGGTGTCGTAGTAGGTGATCTCCTTGGTGTCCTCGTTGTAGCTGGCATTGATGTTCGGATGCGCCTTGAGGGCGTCGATGGCGGCACGGGCGATGAACGGCAGATACGTGAGGTTCACGCCCTCCTTCTCCGCGAAGCTCTTCTTGGCCCTGGCCCGCAGCGCCACGATCTTGGTCATGTCGACCTCGTGGGTCTGGGTGAGCTGCGCGGTGGTCTGCAGCGACTCGCGCGTCTTCTTGGCGGTGAGCTGCCGGATCCGGTTGGCCTTCTGGGTGGTGCCGCGCAGATGTGCCAGCGGCGACGGCGTGGCCGGTGCGGGCGCGCCGGCCGACGGCGCTGCCGCGGGGGCCGACGGCGCGGCCGCGGCGGGTGCCTTCTTGGATTCCGCGGCGGCCAGCACATCCTGCTTGCGGATGCGTCCGCCGACGCCGGTGCCCTGGACGGCGCCGAGGTCAACTCCGTTCTCGGAGGCCAGCTTTCGGACCAGGGGAGTGACGTACGGGCTGCTGTCCGGCCCCGTCCCCGACCCCTCCGCCGCCGGAGCGGCGGGTGCGGGTTCGGCCTCGGGTGCCGGTGCGGGCTCCGGAGCGGGCGCGGGTGCCGGTTTCTCGGCGACAGGTTCGGGCTTGGGCTCCGGTTTCGGCTCCGGCTCGGGTTCCGGCTTCGGCTCGGGGGCCGGGGCGGGTGCCGCGGCCGGGGCGGCCTGCGCGTCGCCGATGGTGGCCAACTCGCCGCCGACGGCGACGGTGTCGTCCTCCTCGGCGGTGATCGAGAGCAGGGTGCCCGCGACCGGCGACGGGATCTCGGTATCGACCTTGTCGGTGGAGACCTCCACCAGTGGGTCGTCGACCTCGACCGAATCGCCCACCTTCTTCAGCCAGCGCGTGACCGTGCCCTCGGTGACGGACTCGCCGAGTTCGGGCATCTTCACCGACGTGGCCGATCCGCCACCCGCCGGTGCCGCCGGGGCGGGCTCGGGAGCGGGCGCCGCAGCCTGGGGCTCGGGCTCGGGTTCCGGTTGGGCCGCCGGGGCCGGCGCCGCTTCGGCCGCGGGGGCCGACTCCGCCGGAGCGGACGCAGGGGCCGCGCCCGCCTCTCCGATGACCGCGAGTTCACCGCCGACCTCGACCGTGTCGTCCTCCTGGGCCACGATCTTCGTCAGCACACCGGCGGCCGGCGACGGGATCTCGGTGTCGACCTTGTCGGTGGACACCTCCAGCAGGGGCTCGTCGACTTCGACCGTATCGCCCTCCTGCTTGAGCCAGCGGGTGACAGTGCCTTCGGTAACGCTCTCACCGAGCGCGGGCATCTGTACGGAGACGGCCATGTCGTGTGACTCCTCGAACGGTCAGTCGGGTCGACCTCTGGCTTACCACAGCGTCGTGTATCGAGTCGGTTACCCAGGTGGATTGGCGAACCAATCCTTCCACACAAGCTCTGGCACCATCGAAGAAGAGACCTGCCCGTAATCCGTTCAAGGAGTGTTCACCGAATTGGGACTCTTCGGTCGATTTCGTACCCGCCGATCAGCGGCCGGTTCCACCTCCGACGACCTGAGCCATCTGCGCGCCTGGACGGCCGCCCGCACCGGCGTCGAGGGCTTCATCGAACCAAAAACCACCGTCACCGATCTGACCGTGGTGCTGGTGGCCGCCGACGGTGAGTGGACGCGGCGGCGAGCCGGGACCGAGCGCGACGCGCTGCGCCTCGCGGACCGGTTGCAGATTCCGGTGTACGACGTGGAGAAGCTCGGCTACCCGCAGCGCATGCGGGACTACGACGCCCGCCGGCGCATCGAACGCCAGCGTGCGCTGCGCGACGAACTCGACCGCTGAGGGATTTCGGTGCCGAAATCGTCGCTCGCCGACGGCCGATGCACCGAAATCACGTCAACCGTTCGCGCAGATGTCCTCGAGGACCGCGAGCATCGTGCGGGCCGGCACCCCGGTACCGCCCTTGCCGGTGTAACCCCACGGTCCGCCGGTGTTGTAGGCCGGGCCGGCGACGTCGATGTGCACCCACTGCACGCCGTCGGCCACGAACTCGCGCAGGTACACCCCGGCCACCAGCATGCCGGCGAAGCGCTGCGCGCTGACGTTCGCCAGGTCCGCCACCGTCGACTTCAGGTCGTCCTTCAGCTCGTCGGGCAGCGGCATCGGCCAGCCGTTCTCGCCCACCTCCTGCGAGATGGCGGCCACCCGGTCGCGGAACTCGTCGGAGCCCATCACGCCGGGGATCCGGGCGCCCAGCGCCACCGTCTGGGCGCCGGTCAGGGTCGAGGCCTCCATCAGGTAGTCCGGGCCGTCCTCACACGCCCGCACGATCGCGTCGGCGAGGATCAGCCGGCCCTCGGCGTCGGTGTTGAGCACCTCCACCGTGGTGCCGCCGTACTGCGTCAGCACGTCGCCGGGGCGCTGCGCCGTCGAACTCGGCATGTTCTCGGCCATCGGCACCGTGGCGGTGACGTCCACGGGCAGGTTCAGCCGCGCGGCCATCGCAACGGCCGCGATGACGGCCGCCGCCCCGCCCATGTCCGAGGTCATGTGGTGCATCGAGGCGGCGGGCTTGATCGAGATGCCGCCGGTGTCGAAGGTGATGCCCTTGCCCACCAGCGCAACCTTTTTCGCGCCACGCTTGCCGGACCGGTGCGTCAGGCGCACCAGCCGGGGCGGGCGCGACGACCCCTGGCCGACGCCGATGATGCCCCCGTAGCCGGCCTTGGCCAGTGCCTTCTCGTCCAGGATCTCGACGGTCAGGCCGGCGTCCTCGCCAAAAGCCTTGGCGCGCTTAGCGAATTCGGCCGGGAACAGGTGGCTGGGCGGGGTGTTGACGAAGTCCCGGGCGGTGGCCACCGCCGACGCGATCGTCGCACCGCGCTGGGCCAGTTTCTTGGCGTCGCGGGCCTCCGACAGCACAGTGATCTTGCGCAGCCCCTTGTCCTTGGGTGCGGTCTTGGCGCTGCGGAAGTCGCTGAATCGGTAGGCGCCCAGGATCAGACCCTCGACGGTGGCCTCGGTGTCGATGTCACCGAGCGTGGTGACGACGGCCTCGGCGCCGCCCAGTGCGCGTGCGGCCACACCGGCGGCCCGGCGGATCAGATCGGCGGCCCATTCGTCGCGCGGCTTGCCCAGCCCGACCGCCAGCACACTGGCCACCGGCAGCGCCGGCGCCAGCACGCGGGTGACCTCGTCGGCGCCGCCCTTGGCGCCCAGCGCCGCCAGCGCGACCTCGATCTCGCCGGTCGCCTCGGCGTCCAGGAACGGGTTGGCCACCACGGTGGGCGTGCCGCCGGTGTCGTCCGGGTCGGAGCTGACGACACCGACGACGAGCACCGTCGCCCCCGCGCCGCGTTTGGGCAGGGTGGTGGCGACGGCGACGGAAGGGGGCGTATAACCAGGCTGCTGGCGGGTGGAGGCGCTCACCCGGAACACCCTAGCCACGTCCGGTTTAAGGTGTTCGCCGTGACCGAGAACCTGTTGCAGGGCCCGCTGGAAGAGCGTCACCGCGAACTGGGCGCCAGTTTCGCCGAATTCGGCGGCTGGCTGATGCCCGTCGCCTACGCGGGCACGGTGTCCGAACACAACGCCACCCGCAACGCCGTCGGCCTGTTCGACGTAAGCCACCTGGGCAAGGCGCTGGTCAAGGGGCCGGGTGCCGCCGAGTTCGTCAACTCCGCACTCACCAACGACCTGCGCCGCATCGGGCCCGGCAAGGCGCAGTACACGCTGTGCTGCACCGAGACCGGCGGGGTGATCGACGATCTGATCGCGTACTACGTCAGTGACGACGAGGTGTTCCTGGTACCCAATGCCGCGAACACCGCCGCCGTGGTGGCGGCCATGAAAGCCGTTGCGCCCGAAGGTCTTACAATCACCGACGAACACCGTTCGTATGCGGTGCTGGCGGTGCAGGGACCCAGGTCCAGCGAGGTGCTCAGCGCGCTCGGTCTGCCCACCGACATGGACTACATGGGCTACGCCGATGCGTCGTACCAGGGTGTGCCGGTGCGGGTGTGCCGGACCGGCTACACCGGCGAACACGGCTACGAACTCCTGCCGCCCTGGGAATCGGCCGGCGTGGTGTTCGACGCCCTGGTGGAGCAGGTGGGCGCCGCCGGCGGTGAACCGGCCGGCCTGGGGGCCCGCGACACCCTGCGCACCGAGATGGGCTATCCGCTGCACGGTCACGAACTTTCGCTGGACATCTCGCCGCTGCAGGCCCGCACCGGCTGGGCGATCGGCTGGAAGAAGGACGCCTTCTGGGGCCGCGACGCGCTGCTGGCCGAGAAGCAGGCCGGCCCCCGCCGCACGCTGCGCGGCCTGAAGGCGCTCGGGCGTGGCGTGCTGCGCGCCGACCTGGCCGTCCTGGCCGGCGACACCCCGGTGGGCGTGACGACGTCCGGCACCTTCTCGCCGACCCTGAAGATCGGCATCGCACTGGCGCTGATCGACGCCGCCGCCGGAATCGAGGACGGTGCGCGCGTCGTCGTCGACGTCCGGGGCCGTCCGATCGAGTGCGAGGTCGTCGCACCGCCGTTCGTGCAAGTCAAAACCCGCTAGCTCGCGGCGATAGAATCGACGCCATGAATCCCGCTGACCTCGAGTTCTCGCTCAGCCGCAACACCAGCCCGGCAAGCGACGAGGTAAGGGCCGGCATCCTGGCCGATCCCGGATTCGGCCGGTATCACACCGATCACATGGTCTCGATCGACTATGACGCGGGCATCGGCTGGCACGATGCCGCGGTGCTGCCGTACGGGCCCATCGAGCTGGACCCCTCGGCGATCGTGCTGCACTACGCGCAGGAGATCTTCGAGGGTCTGAAGGCCTACCGCTGGCCCGACGGGTCCATCGTCTCGTTCCGCCCGGACGCCAACGCCGCCCGGATGCGGGCCTCGGCACACCGGCTGGCCATGCCCGAGCTGCCCGACGAGTTGTTCGTCGAATCGCTGCGGCAGCTGATCTCCATCGACGGTGCGTGGGTGCCGCCGGCCGGCGGTGAGGAGTCGCTGTACCTGCGGCCGTTCATGATCGCCACCGAGCCGGGGCTGGGGGTGCGGCCGGCCAACCAGTACCGCTACCTGTTGATCGCCTCGCCCGCCGGGGCGTACTTCAAGGGCGGCGTCAAACCCGTCAGCGTCTGGTTGTCCACGGAGTACGTGCGGGCCAGCCCCGGCGGCACCGGCGCGGCCAAGTTCGGCGGCAACTACGCCGCTTCGCTGCTGGCCCAGGCCGAGGCCGCCGAGCACGGCTGCGATCAGGTCGTGTGGCTGGATGCCATCGAACGGCGCTACGTCGAGGAGATGGGCGGGATGAACCTGTTCTTCGTCTTCGGCAGTGGCGGCGCAGCCCGGTTGGTCACGCCCGAGCTGTCCGGGTCGCTGCTGCCCGGCATCACCCGGAACTCGTTGCTGCAGTTGGCAACCGACGCTGGCTTCGCGGTCGAGGAGCGCAAGATCGACGTCGAGGAGTGGCGCAAGGGCGTGGCGGCCGGCGAGATCACGGAGGTTTTCGCCTGCGGAACCGCGGCCGTGATCACGCCGGTGTCGGTGGTCAAGTACGGAGATGGTGAGTTCACCGTCGCCGACGGCGAACCCGGTGAGGTCACGATGGCCCTGCGCGACACGCTGACGGGTATCCAGCGCGGCACCTTCGCCGACACCCATGGCTGGATGACGCGGCTCGGCTGAGCCCGAACAGATCAGAAGTGGGCCGCCAGGCCCAGCGCCGTCAGCGTTGTCGTCACCTCGACGGCCGCACCGAGCACGTCTCCCGTGATGCCGCCGAAGCGCCGCACACAATGGGCAACCAGGCCCGCGGTCACGACGAGGGCACCCAGCACCACCACCGGCCCCTGCCACAGCGTCGGCGTGACCCACACCGACGCACCCGCGAGTGCGACCGACCATGCCGCGATCGCCCATAACGGCTGGGTCCCGGCCACCGCCGCGCCCAGGGAACTGCCCGCCGCCGCGGGCACCGAATGCCGGCAGGCCACCAGCACGGCGACGCGCCCCGCGGCCACCGCGACGACGATCGCGGGCAGGGGAGCGCTGGCATACGCGAAGGCCTGCAACGTGATCGCCAGGACCACCGCCGCCACCCCGAAGGGGCCGGCGGTGCCGCCGCGCATCACCGCCAGTGCGCGGTCCGGCGGCCCGTAGCAGCCCAAGCCGTCGATGGTGTCCGACAGGCCGTCGATGTGCAGGCCGCGGGTGGCCAGCAGCAGCGCGCCGACGGCGAGCAGTCCGCCGATGACAGCAGTGGTGAAGACCTTGTCCGCCCCGGCCACCACACCGGCGGCCAGCACGCCTAGCACCAGTCCGACCACCGGCAGGGCGGCCAGCGTGCCGCGGCCCGGCGGGCGTCGGCTACCGACCGGCAATACCGTCGCGAACGCGAAAGCCGATGCCAGGGAACGGATCATGGTTCGCTGCGGCCCGATACGCCCGCGTCGTCGAAGGTGGCCATCTCGGCCAGGGTGGCGATCGCCGCCCGCAGCACGGGCAGGGCGACCGCCGCGCCGGAACCCTCGCCGAGCCGCATTCCCAGATCGATGATCGGGTCGAGTTCCAATTGGGCCAGCGCCAGCGTGTGCGCGGGCTCGGTGGACCGATGCCCGGCCTGCCACCACGCCCGTGCGCCCGGGGCCATCCGCTCGGCCGCCAATGCGGCCGCCGTCACCACCACGCCATCGAGCAGCACGGGCGTGCGTCGCACCGCTGCCTGTGCCAGGAATCCGGCCATGGCCGCCAGGTCGGCGCCGCCGGCCACCCGCAACAGGTCCAGGGGTTCGTATCGGACCGCGTGGGCCCGATACAGCGCGTCGCGCACCGCCGCGGTCTTGCGGATCCAGCCCGCGTCGTCGATGCCGGTGCCGCGGCCCACCACCGCCACCGGCTCGGTGTTGGTCAGTGCCGACACCAGAACCGTTGCGGGCGTGGTGTTTCCGATGCCCATATCACCGGCGATCAGCAGATCGGCCCCGGCGTCGACCTCCTCGTCGGCGATCGTGCGTCCGGCCGCGACGGCGGCGGCGGCCTCGTCCGGGGTCAGGGCATCCTCGACGGAGATGTCGCCGCTGCCACGGCGCACCTTGTGCGCGTCGACGGTACCGGCATCGGCATCGACGGCGACGTCGACCACCCGGACCGAGGCGCCGGCGATCCCGGCCAGTACGTTGATCGCCGCGCCGCCGGCCCGGAAGTTCGCCACCATCTGCGCGGTGACCTCCGGCGGGAACGCCGACACGCCGGACCGGGCCACCCCATGGTCGCCGGCGAACACCACCACCCGGGCACGCTCGAATTGCGTTGGCGGGCAGACGTTCTGGCAGGAGGCGACCCAGACGGACAGTTCCTCGAGACGGCCCAGCGCGCCCGGCGGCTTGGTGAGCGTGCCCTGCCGCTCGCGCGCTGCCGCGGCCGTCGCCGACGAGGGCGGTGTCACTGGGGGGAAATCGGGCTGGTTCACGCTATGACGTTCCCTCGGGTTTGATCGGCACGGCCACCCCGGCGACGACGAGCACCACGCGCTCGCTGACCGCCGCCAACCGCTGGTTGAGCGATCCCAGCTCGTCGGCGAACCGCCGGCCGGCCTCGGTGGCGGGGACCACCGTCAACCCGACCTCGGGGCTCACCAGTACCAGGCGGGCCCGGAATTCGCGGACGGCGTCGATCAATTCGGCCACGCACGGGTCGATCGAACCGCCGGTCCACGCGTCGCACCGGTCCATTGCCGCCGTGAGCCAGCCGCCGATGTCGTCGACCAGGGTGGCCGTCGCCGGATCCGCGCGCAGCACCGCGGCCACGTCGGCGTTCTCGACGCTCAGCCAGTGCGCGGGACGCCGGGCCCGGTGTGCGGCCACGCGGCGGGCCCAGGACGGATCGCCCTCGGTGGCCGGTCCGGTCGCCAGATATCGCACGGCGCCGGGGGATTCGTTGATCCGCTGTTCGGCCCAATCGGACTTGCCCGAGCGGATCCCGCCGAGCACCAGGGTGCGCATCAGTGCTCCGGTGCGGTTCAGTCGATCTTGGCGCCCCGGTCGACCCGGGGCCGCGGCGCGCGCATCCGGCGCAGCTGGGAGGCCCGGCCGGCCGCGTATGTTCCCAGTTTCCAGGAACTCTCGGTGTTGCTCGGGAACTTGACATCCACCTTGCTGCGGACCTTGCGGGCCAGCAGCACGGCGTCGATCGCCATCACGAGCATCAGCACCAGCATGGCCGGTGAGACGTAGTACTGCAGCTGCGGGACACCCAGCATGACGAAGATCATGAACAGGGCCGAGGGCATGAACAGGCCGAGTAGGTTCCGGCGGGCGTCCACGATATCGCGCACGTACGCCCGCACCGGCCCCTGGTCCCGGGGCAGCAGATAGGCCTCCTCGCCGGCCATCATCTTGGCCCGCCGATCGTCCATCCGGGCCCGGCGCTCGGTGCGCTCGGCCTTGCGTTCCTCCCGGGACAACTTCGGGCCGGCCAGTTCCTTGCGCCGCGCGCGGGCCTCCGAGGTGGTCATCGGGGCGGGCGCCACCGGGCCGCGGCGCGCGTTGCCGTCACGTTTGGGGGTCGGCCGACCCTTGGGCGCCGTCTGTCCGGCGGTGCCCGACGCGGGCGCTCGGTCCGTCGCGCCGACCCCGGTCGCCCCGTCGGCGTCGCCCTGGGGGTCCAGTTCGTCGCCGTCACCCTTGTTCCGGCCCAACAGTTTCACGCCAGCCAGGTTACTTCGCGATACCCGTCGCCCGGAATGCACCCGGATCCGGCCGCCCTTAACCTGCTGGTATGCGAGTGCTCATCGCGCCCGACTGCTTCGGCGACACGCTGACCGCGGTGCAGGCCGCCCAGGCGATCGCCGACGGCTGGGGGCGGGCCCGCCCCGCCGACGTGTTGACCCGGGCGCCGCAGTCCGACGGCGGCCCCGGTTTCGTCGACGTGCTGGCCAGCCGGCTCGGTGAACGCCGCCGGGCCCGTGTCCCGGGTCCGCTGGACCAGGCCACCGACGCCGAGTGGGTGTTCGACCCCGCGTCGGGCACCGCCTACATCGAGTGCGCGCAGGCCTGCGGCCTCGCGCTGCTCCCGGACGGTCCGACCGTCGGTACGGCCGTGGCCGCCCACAGCCGCGGGGTGGGCCACCTGGTGGACGCCGCGCTGGCCGCCGGTGCGCGCCGGATCGCCGTCGGGCTGGGCGGCAGCGCCTGCACCGACGGCGGCCGCGGCCTGGCGGACGCCCTGGGCGGGCTGGCGGTTGCGCGCGACCGGCTGGCCGGGGTGGATCTCATCGCGGCGACGGACGTCGAGCACGTCCTGCTGGGCCCGATGGGTGCGGCGCGCGTGTTCGGGCCGCAGAAGGGCGCCGACGCGGCGACCGTCGAGCTGCTCGAACAGCGCCTGAGCACCTGGGGGGCCGAACTCGACGAGGCCGCGGGACGCCCGGTCAGCACCGAACCCGGCGCCGGTGCCGCCGGTGGCCTCGGCGCGGCCCTGCTGGCCCTGGGCGGCCGGCGAGAGTCCGGCGCCGCGATCATCGCCGAGTTCACCGGGCTGGCCGACGACATCGCCACCGCGCAGCTGATCATCACCGGCGAGGGCAGGTTCGACGACCAGTCACTGCACGGCAAGGTGGTCAGTGCGCTGGCCGCCGGCGCCCGCGCCCACCGGGTGCCGGTGCTGGTGCTGGCCGGTCAGGTGACCCTGGACGAGGCCGCCCTGGCGGCGGCCGGCATCCGGGCGGCACATGCGATCGCGGACTTCGCCGGGTCGGTCGAACTGGCCATCGACGACGCCGCCAACCAGCTCACCGGACTGGCCCGGCAGACGGCGGCCGAGCTGGGCGAGGAATACGGGAATAGCAGCTGAGCAAGGTACCGTTGTGGAAGCTGCGACCCGAGCCGATCCAAGGAGACGCAACAATGACCGTTCAGGACGAATCGACAACCACCCATGGCGCGGTCCTGACCGATGCCGCCGCCATCAAGGCGAAGTCGCTGCTGGACCAGGAGGGCCGCGACGATCTGGCCCTGCGGATCGCCGTCCAGCCGGGCGGCTGCGCCGGTCTGCGCTACAACCTGTTCTTCGACGACCGCACCCTCGACGGCGATCTGAACGCCGACTTCAACGGCGTCACGCTGACCGTCGACCGGATGAGCGCCCCCTACATCCAGGGCGCCACCATCGACTTCGTCGACACCATCGAGAAGCAGGGCTTCACCATCGACAACCCCAACGCCACCGGCTCCTGCGCCTGCGGCGACTCGTTCAACTAGAACGTCCCCGCCGCGCGCTGCACGTACGAACACACCAGGATCTGGTTGTCGTGCGCCAGGACCTGCGCCACGGCCTGCCGTTCGATCCCGCCGCCGTCCCGGCTGCCGGTCGCCGGCGCCACCTTCATGGTGAACAGCACCTGAGCGCTGTTCGCTGAGCTGAACACCATGGTGTCCACCGAGGTCACATCGGCCTTGGCGAACTGTTTCTGGAAGGCGTCACTGGACATCCGTGCCAGCGCATCGTCGGTCCGCCGGTCCTTCACCCCGTCGTAGAGCCCGCACAGCGTGTTGCGCGAGATGGTCTGGATGTCGCCGTCCGACAGCGCGTCGAGGTATTTCTGGATCGCGACCTTGACGGCGTCGGCGGTCAGCCCGGTGCTCGACGACGGTGCGGGACCGCGACCGGCGAGCACGGCGGCCACGACGATCCCGGCCACCACCGCCAGGCAGGCCACCACGACGCCCAGCGCACGCCCGCGGCGCCGCGGCCGACGCGGCGGCGGGCCCGGAAAGGGCGGCGGGACGCGGAACGGCTCAGGATAGGGAAGCGGTTGCCCGGTGTACGGATACGGCGGGCCGGCCATAGGTTGTCTCCCGGGTTGGCGCTGGTACACGTTGTCACCGATCCTAAGCATGTCGGCGCAGGCGGTGAATTGTCGGCGGCGACGCCGTGTTCGGTAGGGTGCGCAGGACCGGCCGAAAAATGTAAGGGGTACAGCCACGTGACCATCGCAGTAACCGGGTCGATCGCCACCGACCACCTGATGCGATTTCCGGGCCGATTCTCCGAGCAGCTGCTCGCCGAGCACCTGCAGAAGGTGTCGCTGAGCTTCCTGGTGGACGACCTGGTGGTGCACCGGGGCGGTGTCGCCGGGAACATGTCCTATGCCATCGGTGTGCTCGGCGGCAACGCCGCTCTGGTGGGTGCGGCCGGTGTCGACTTCGGCGAGTACCGGGCCTGGCTGGAGGCCGCCGGCGTCGACTGCAGCCCGGTGCTGGTGTCGCAGACCTCGCACACGGCCCGATTCGTCTGCACCACCGACGAGGACATGGCCCAGATCGCGTCGTTCTACCCCGGTGCCATGTCGGAGGCGCGCGACATTTCGCTCGCAGATGTTGTGAAGACTTGCGGCACACCGGAATTGGTGATCGTGGGGGCCAACGATCCGGCGGCGATGCTGCGGCACACCGAGGAGTGCCGCGAGCTCGGCCTGGCGTTCGCCGCCGACCCGTCGCAGCAGCTGGCCCGCCTGTCGGGCGAGGAGATCCGGTCGCTGATCGGCGGCGCGCAGATCCTGTTCACCAACGACTACGAGTGGGACCTGCTGCTGTCCAAGAGCGGACTGAGCGAGGCCGACGTGATGGGCCAGATCGGGTTGCGCGTGACCACGCTGGGCGCCAAGGGCGTCGATGTGGTCGAGCCGGACGGCACCGTCACCCACGTCGACGTCGTCCCCGAGACCAGTCAGACCGATCCCACCGGCGTCGGCGACGCGTTCCGGGCCGGGTTCCTGACCGCCCAGAGCGCCGGGCTGGGCATCGAGCGTGCGGCGCAGCTGGGCTCGCTGGTGGCCGTGCTGGTGCTGGAGTCCACCGGCACGCAGAACTGGACCTGGAATCGCGACGCCGGTCTTTCGCGCATCAAGGACGCGTACGGCGCGGAAGCGGCCAGCGAGATCGCCGCGGCCCTGCTGTAAACGGCTGACGAGCGTCCGGGTTCGTACACTCCGCATCGGCGTGTCGCGTACAAACACGGCCGCTCGCGGGGGTTGGGCGGGATCGGGGAGCTACAGCTCGACGGGGTAGGTCGGCTCCTTGATATCGGGCACGATGCTGCCGTCGACGAAGATCGCGTGCCAGAGCATGAAGATCAGCACCGTCCACAACCGCCGGCTGTGATCGATGACGCCCTCACGGTGCTCGTCGAGCATGCGGCGCACCCCGGCCAGGTCGACCAGGTCACCGGCCTGCGACGTGTCCACCATGTGATGGGCCCACTCCAGTAGCTCGCCGGCCCGCAGCCAGTGCCGGATCGGCACCGGGAAGCCGAGCTTGGCCCGGTGCAGCACATGCGCGGGCACGATCGGCTCCAGCGCGCGGCGCAGCGCGTACTTGGTGGTGGTGCGGGTGATCTTCTGGTCGAACGGCAGCCGGGACGCGACGGCGAACACCTCGGGATCCAGGAACGGCACCCGCAGTTCCAGCGAGTTGGCCATGGTCATCTTGTCCGCCTTGACCAGGATGTCGCCGCGCAACCAGGTGAACAGATCCAGGTGTTGCATGCGGGCCACCGGATCCCAGTCGCGCGACTGCGCGTAGATGGGCGCCGTGACGTCGGTGTGGGTCCACCCGGCGCGGAAGTTCGGCAGGACGGTGCGCAGCTGATCGTCGGAGAAGCTGCGGGCGTTGCCGTAGTAGCGCTCCTCGAGCGTCAGCGATCCGCGGTGCAGCAGACTCTTGCCGCGCATTCCTTCCGGCAGCGGCCGCGACGCCCTGCCCAGCGACCGTCGCAACGGGCGGGGGATACGGTCGAAAGCCTTGAGCGACAACGGTTCCCGGTAGATGGTGTAGCCGCCGAACAGCTCGTCGGCGCCCTCGCCGGACAGCACCACCTTGACGTGCTTGCGCGCCTCTCGGGCAATGAAGAACAGCGGCACCAGCGCCGGGTCGGCGACCGGTTCGTCGAGGTACCAGACGATCTCGGGCAGCGCGTCGACGAATTCGGCCTGACCGACCACCTTCGTCACGTGCCGGGCGCCGATCGCCTCGGCCGACGCCACGGCCACGTCCACCTCGGAGAATCCTTCGCGTTCGAATCCGGTGGTGAAGGTGATCAGCTTGGGGTTGTGCCGGATCGCCAGCGCCGCGATGGCCGTCGAGTCGATACCGCCGGACAGGAACGCCCCCACGGTGACGTCGGCGCGCATGTGCTTGGCGACGGAATCCTCGAGTACCGCGGTGATCTGGTCGTAGCGGGCCTGCTCGGCACCGGCCCGGAACGGCACGGGGGAGAACCGGGGCGTGAAGTACCGGCCGACCTCGGGGGCCGCGCCCGGCCGGATCCGGGCGAACGAACCCGACTCGAGCCGCCGCACCCCGGTGTGCAGGGTCTCGGGCTCGGGGACGTACTGCAGCACGGTGTAGTGCTGCACGGCACGTCGGTCGATGCTCAGGTCGATGCCCAGCGGCCCGGCGAGATCCAGCAGGCACTTCTTCTCGCTGCCGACCACCGTGCCGCCCGGGCCGGTCGCCATGAACAGCGGCTTGATGCCGAACGGGTCGCGAGCGCAGAACATCTCGCCGGCGGCGGTGTCCCACAGCGCGAACGCGAACATGCCGCGCAGCCGGGTCAGCACCTCCGGGCCCCAGTGATGGAAGCCCGCGACGATTGCCTCACCATCGCCCTCGGTCGCGAACACCGCGCCGAATTCGGACCGCAGCGCCTCCCGCAACTCGAGGTAGTTGTAGATCTCGCCGTTGAACACCAGCACGTAGCGGTCCGGGGAATCCGGCGGCCCCCAACGCAGCGGCTGGTGCGAATGCGCGATGTCGATGATCGACAGCCGGTTGAATCCCAGCACGACGGCCTCGTCGGCCCAGGTGCCGGGCTCGTCGGGGCCGCGGTGGCGCATCAGGTGCGACGCGCCGGCCACCGCGTCGACCAGTTCGGGGGTGACGGACCGGGCCGGGTCACACACCAGGGCAAGCAGTCCGCACATCGCGGGTAAGTATGCCAAACCAGCACGGAACCAGAGGCTGTCGGAGCTTCTCCGGGCATTTCGGGGACCCCGTGCAGCGCCACGCGATACCGAAAGCCGGGTGTGCCGAGCCCGCGCCGTGGCGGTGGTCTACGCTGCGTAGTATTCGATTCGCGCTGCGCGCGTGACCGATCAGACCGAGCTGGATCTCATACAGGAGGCGCCGACGTGAAAACCCACGGGCAGGCCGTTACCCGGACCGGTTCCGGGGGCCGTTCTCGTCGGTTCCGGCAGCTGGGCGTCGCGGTGACGCTGGGCGCACTCGCGGTGACCCTCAGCGGCTGCAGCTGGCAGGAGATCGTCGGCCTCGGCTGGCCCAAGGGCATCACCCCCGAGGCCCACGCGAACTACGACCTGTGGATCTACTCGGTGATCGCGGCGTTCGTCGTCGGCGCCATCGTCTACGCGTTGATGTTCTGGGCGTCGGTGTTCCACCGCAAGAAGGCCGGCGACACCGAGCTGCCCCGCCAGTTCGGCTACAACATGCCGCTGGAACTGGTCCTGACGGTCCTGCCGTTCCTGATCATCTCGGCGCTCTTCTACTTCACCGTGGTGGTGCAGGAGAAGATGCTGCACAAGGACCCCAACCCCGAGGTCGTCATCGACGTCACCGCCTTCCAGTGGAACTGGAAGTTCGGTTACCAGAAGGTCGACTACCGCGACGGGTCGCTGTCCTACGACGGGGCCGACCCGGCCCGCAAGGCCGCCATGGTCTCCAAGCCCGAGGGTGTCGACGCCCACGGTGAGGAGCGGGTGGGCGCCGTGCGCGGGCTCAACCCCGAGGACCGCACCTACCTCAACTTCGACAAGGTCGAGACCCTCGGCACCAGCAGCGAGATCCCCGTCCTGGTCGTGCCCGCCGGCAAGCGGGTCGCGTTCCAGATCGCCTCGGCCGACGTCGTGCACTCGTTCTGGGTCCCCGAGTTCTTGTTCAAGCGGGACGTGATGCCCGACCCGCAGGCCAACCACACCGAGAACGTCTTCCAGATCAGTGAGATCCAGCTGCCGGACGGCAAGTCCAGCAGTGCGTTCGTCGGCCGGTGCGCCGAGATGTGCGGCACCTACCACTCGATGATGAACTTCGAGGTCCGGGTCGTCTCGCCCGACGATTTCAAGGCCTACCTGCAGCAGCGCATCGCCGGCAAGACCAACGCCGAAGCGCTGAAGTCGATCAACCAGTCGCCGCTGGCGACCACCACCGAACCCTTCGACACGCGGCGGGGCGAGCAGGCACCCCCGCTTGGGAACTAGGGAGACAGCGATGCACATCGAAGCGAGGCTCTTCGAGATCCTCACCGCGTTCTTCCTGATCTCGGCCGTCGTCTACGGCGTCCTCACCGGGCTGTTCCAGTACGGCGGGATCGAGTGGGCCGGCACCGTGGCGCTGGCGCTGAGCGGCGGGCTGTCGCTGATCACCGGAACCTTCTTCCGGTTCGTCGCGCGGCGCCTGGACACCCGGCCCGAGGACTATGAGGACGCCGAGATCAGCGACGGCGCGGGCGAACTGGGCTTCTACAGCCCGCACAGCTGGTGGCCGATCATGATCGCGCTGTCGGCCTCGGTGACCGCCGTCGGTATGGCGCTCTGGCTGCCGTGGCTGATCGTCGCCGGTGTGGTCTTCGTGCTGAGCTCGGTGGCCGGTCTCGTATTCGAGTACTACCTCGGCCCCGAAAAGCACTGACCTGCGTCGAAGGTCACAATCAAGGCGCGGTTTCTGCCCCTGCCGTTCTGTCGCGTTCGCCGGGCCCACGGCCTTGGGTAGTGTTCCCGGCGAGCAGGAAAGCGATATCCGTGGACAGACAGGCGGTATGAGGCGGCAATGAGCGGGCCGACATCCCCGGATGACGACGCCGAGGCCGGCGCGGGAACTCCCGACGAGCTCGCCGGCGCGGACTTCCCGTCGCAGGCGTACTCCGCGCCGGAATCCGAGCACATCACCATCGCCCCGTACGTCCCGGCCGACACCGATCTCTACGACTACGACAGCTACCGGCACGAGGGTGCGGACGACAGGGTAGGCGTCGCCGGGCCACGGCCACCGCGCTGGCCCTGGGTCGTCGGGGTCACCGCCATCATCGCGGCGATCACGCTGGTGGTGTCCGTCGCGCTGCTGGTGACCAAGCGGGACACCACGAACCTGGCCATGCCGTCCACGTCCACCACGCCGTCGGCGCCGCCGGTGCAGGACGAGATCACCACCACCGTCCCGCCCCCGCCGCCACCCCCGACCACCACCGAGGAACC
>Ga0116193_1000185_pt1 | contig 61044 bp, 65 predicted proteins | sample AD_UKC115_MetaG_FD_89892 | JGI IMG/M metagenome (GOLD analysis project Ga0116193, IMG submission 89892) | Active sludge microbial communities of municipal wastewater-treating anaerobic digesters from Hong Kong - AD_UKC115_MetaG | ecosystem: Engineered > Bioreactor > Anaerobic > Digestate...
CTACATTCGAACGATGGATGTGACGGGTGTGATCACCCTGCCAGAAGGTGTAGAAATGGTTATGCCTGGGGATAATGTTGAATTGTCCGTGGAACTGATTGTCCCTGTAGCGTTGGAGCAGGGCTCAAAATTTGCAATTCGTGAAGGTGGTCTGACGGTTGGTTCCGGCGTGATCACTAAAATCATCGCATAGGTAAAGGTTATGGCTAAACAAAGAATTCGGATTCGACTGAAAGCATATGATCATCGCGTTTTAGATCAGTCAGCAAAAAGGATTGTTGATACCGCAGAACGAAGTGGTGCGAAGGTTGTAGGACCTGTCCCATTGCCGACAAAAATCGAACGATTTACTGTTCGACGTTCAACATTCATCGATAAAGACTCTCACGAGCATTTTGAAATTCGTACACATAATCGTCTGATTGATGTGCTAGAGCCTGATGCGAAAACGATTGATATGCTGATGCGGTTGAATCTGCCTGCTGGCGTAGATATTGAAATTAAAATTTGATACATTGAGAAGAAGAAAACTTCTCAATGTATCACCCCTGCATCAAGCATAATTTTGAAATTGCATTGAAGTAGGGTTTTACAAAGGAATATCAATAATTCCTGTAATATTCGGGAATTTGTGGTATACTTGCAAAGTTTGGCATACCGCCGAACGATAGCAGTATAAGACCTAGCCTGTGGGCGCAAACCAAATCCGGGTGTCGCAGCAGGTGGGTGACTGTACTTGCTAGAGATGATGCAGTCAAGCCCAGACTGACAGTCTCAGATACTGAAAACATAAAGGAGAAAACTGATATGTTTAAAGGGCTAATAGGAAAGAAAATCGGCATGACCCAGATTTTCGATGAAAATGGTGTGGCAATTCCTGTTACACTCATCGAAGCTGGGCCATGTTACGTTACCCAGGTTCGCCTGCCCGACAAAGATGGTTATTCAGCAGTGCAGTTGGGTTACGAAGAAGTAAAGCCCAAACGTTTGTCAGGTGGTGAGTTGGGGCATTTGAAACGCAACAACATCCCACCACTGCGCTTCCTGCGTGAGTTTCGTAGTAAAGACCCACAGGTTAAAGAAGGTGACACGATCAAAATCGCTGAAATGTTTAATCTCAACGATCATATTGATGTTGTTGGCACCAGTAAAGGCCGCGGTTTTCAAGGCGCTGTCAAGCGCTATCATTTCCGCGGTGGTCCAAAGTCCCATGGTCAGTCAGACAGACTGAGAGCACCCGGATCTCGAAGCTCTGGCACAACCCCTGGGCGTGTCTATAAAGGTTCTCGTGGACCCGGTCATATGGGTGATGACAGGGTTACTTCGCAGAACCTGAAAGTAGCATTGGTGGACCCAGAACGCAACCTGATTGGTGTTCGTGGTGCTGTACCCGGACCGCGTGGTGGTCTGGTACTTCTGAAAGAAGCGCGCAAGCAGTAGCCGGAAGGGAGCACAGAGACTATGGAAGTAAATGTAGTAAATATGGCAGGTGAAAAGATCAAAACTGTGGAATTACCTGCAGCGATCTTTGAAGCCCCAATCTATCGAGATCTGATGCATCAAGCATTTGTGCGCCAGATGGCTAATGCACGACTTGGAACTCATGACACTAAGGTACGTGGAGAAGTTTCTGGTGGTGGACATAAACCATGGCGCCAGAAGGGTACAGGCCGTGCCCGACAGGGTTCGATCCGTGCAGCCCATTGGAAGGGTGGTGGTAGGGTACATACACCACATCCTCGTTCATATGAACAGGCTATGCCGCGAAAAATGCGACTGGCAGCATTACGTTCCGCTTTATCTGTAAAAGCTGCAGAAGAAAGTCTTGTTCTGTTAGATGAATTAAAAGTGACCGAACCAAAGACACGTGTGATGGCAAGCGCCTTAAATACTTTGGTGGGTGAAGGTAGTGCACTGGTTCTGATCCCTCAGAAAGAGGCATATCAGGATGTAATTCGTTCCACCAATAACATCCCAAATACGAAGATACTATTAGCAAATTACCTCAATATTCGTGATTTGCTTTACTATGACAAAGTTTTAATGCCATTGGCAGTGCTGGATGTTATCAGCGCCAATTTGGGATAGGTAGGAGAGAGAGATGAGTACTATTTTTGAAGTTCTCCGCCGACCACTGGTGACCGAAAAATCAAATTATCAGCTCAACAAGCTGCATCAATATGTTTTCGAAGTTACTTCAGATGCAACCCGAACATTGGTGAAAGACGCTGTCGAGCAATTGTTTGATGTAACGGTGGTTCGGGTAAACATAATAAATTCACCAGCGAAGCGCTCGCGTCGCGCACGCAGCCGAAGGTTAGCGGTGCGTGAGAGTTCCTATAAAAAGGCAATTGTAACGCTCGCTCCAGACAACCGAATTCCGTTCTTTGAAGGAGTTGAGTAATGGCAGTAAAAGTGTATAAACCAATTACTCCTGGTCAGCGAAACATGACCGGATACGCTTTTGACGAAATCACCAAAACGACTCCGGAACGTTCTTTGATCGTTATTCGGAAGAAATATTCTGGTCGAAACAACCAGGGTCGTGTCACCGTCCGACATCAGGGTGGTGGTCAACGGCAATATGTACGTCTGGTAGATTTCAAGCGTGATAAATATGATATTCCAGCCAAGGTGGCTGCAATTGAATACGATCCTAACCGTACTGCACGTTTAGCGTTGCTCTATTATGCGGATGGAGAAAAGCGTTATATTGTTGCCCCTGTTGGTTTGAAAGTGGGAGATAAAGTAGTTGCTGGTGCAAATGCAGAAATACGACCTGGTAACAACTTGCCTATCTCCAACATTCCTGTTGGTACCATGATCCACAACATTGAAATGCACGTGGGACGCGGTGGCCAATTGGTGCGGTCTGCTGGAAGTTCTGCACAACTGCTGGCAAAAGAAGGCGATTATGCGCAAATTCGTATGCCCAGTGGTGAGGTTCGATTGGTGCGGCAGGTATGTCATGCAACCATTGGTCAGTTAGGCAACGTAGAACATAGCAATATCAAATTGGGAAAAGCAGGACGTAAACGACATATGGGTATTCGGCCAACTGTTCGTGGTACTGCAATGTCTCCTCGAGACCATCCACATGGTGGTGGTGAAGGCAGACAACCTGCAGGTATGCCGAGCCCCAAGTCTCCATGGGGTAAACCTACCCGTGGTTACAAGACACGTCGTAACAAACAAACTGATCAATATATTGTTCGCCGTCGCAAGTCCGGTGGGCGATAAAGATTAGAGATAAGAATTAGCGAGAGAAAGGGACGAACCTATGTCACGATCGCTCAAAAAGGGTCCATTCATTGAACCCAAATTATTGAAAAAAATCGAAGCAATGAATGCTCGAAGTGAGAAGAAAGTAATCCGTACCTGGAGTCGAGCCAGCACGATATTCCCGCAAATGGTAGGACATACCATTGCAGTGCATGATGGTCGCCGACATGTACCGATTTACATCACTGAGAATATGGTTGGGCATCGATTGGGTGAATTTGCACCCACCCGCCATTTCCGCGGGCATATGTCTGATAAGAGTTAAGCGAGGAATGTGTGATGGATATTCGTGCTGAACTTAAGAATTGCGGTGTATCTGCGCAAAAAGCCAGATTGGTCATTGATCAGGTACGCGGTAAACCGGCTGTAGAAGCTCTGAACAGTCTTCGCTTTATGCCTAAAGTGGGAGCATATCACGTTCACAAATTGTTAACCTCTGCTGTTGCAAATGCAGAAGAAAACTTTGGAATCAGCCGCGATGATTTAGTTGTTTCTGAGATTATGGCAGATGAAGCACCAACCCACAAGTGGCGTAGATTTGGTGCACGTGGACGGTTTAAACCTGTATTGCGGCGCAACTCACATATAAAGGTTGTGCTGCGTGAGAAGGCATAAATGGATCAGGTCTATTCCATTGTTGGAGAGACCATTACGTTAAGCAGGAGATAATATGGGTCGAAAAGTACATCCAGTCGGATTTCGTCTCAACATAAACAGACCATGGGAAGGGCGTTGGTACGCCGAAGGTAAAGAGTACACCGATCAACTTCATCAAGACCTGGCTTTACGCGAGGTGGTACGCAAAGAAAATGATAAAGCTGGTGTATCACTGGTAGAAGTTGAACGTTACCCGGGTAAGGTGAAAGTTGTTGTTCATACTGCCAAGCCTGGCATCCTCATTGGTCGTAAAGGTGAGAATGTAAAATTGGTTCGCCAGAACCTTGAAGGCATCACTGGCAAGAAGATTGATCTTGAGATTAAAGAGATCAAGAGCCCTGATACTGATGCATTCCTGGTAGCAGAGAATATCGCCAGCCAGATAGAGCGTCGTGTAAGCTATCGGCGTGCAATGAAACGTGCCATTCAACAGGCATTAAGGCAGGGCGCAAAAGGTGTCAAGATCGAAGTTGCTGGCCGCTTAAGCGGTGCAGAAATGGCTCGAACGGTCATTTTGCGTGAAGGCCAGGTACCACTTCAGACACTGCGTGCTGATATTGATTTTGCTCGTACCGAAGCCTCAACCACCTATGGCCAAATTGGTATCAAAGTGTGGATCTATCGTGGCGAAGTACTGTTGGGCGAAGAAGAAAAGGTTGAGACAACCGAAGGTGTTTACGTTAGTGAATAGAGATTCCGCCAGGATAGAATTCTGGCGATTGGGAAAGAGGTAGCGACTATGTTAATGCCAAAGCGTGTGAAATACCGCAAACAGCAACGTGGCCGAATGCGTGGAAAAGCATTACGCGGTGCCGAATTAACTTTCGGTGAATACGGTTTGCAGGCGTTGGAACCCGGATGGGTAACTGCCCGCCAAATTGAAGCCGCACGCCGTGCTTTGGTACGCGTGATGAAACGCCGCGGTAAATTGTGGATCCGCATTTTCCCTGATCATCCATATACACAGAAACCACCAGAAACCCGTATGGGTAAAGGAAAAGGGAATGTGGAATACTGGGTGGCAGTTGTGCGGCCTGGTAGGATAATGTTTGAAGTTGGTGGATTACCTGATGCAGTATCTGTCGAAGCGCTGGAACAGGCAGCATATAAATTCTCGATCCAAACGAAGGTAATTGCACGACATGAAATTGCAGGAGAACCAGAATGGATCTAAAAGAAATTCGACTGTTATCTACAGAGGAACTGAAAACAAAACAGGCTAACTCCCGTCAGGAATATATGAACCTGAGGTTCCAAATGGTGACTGGGCAATTGACTGATACCAGCCGATTACGACAGGTACGACGTCAGATTGCTCAATTCGAAACAATTTTGCATGAACGCGAGCTGAAAGACATGAAGGAAGGTGCAAAATGAATGATCGACGTCGTTTAATTGGCGTTGTCATCAGCGATAAGATGACGAATACGGTAGTAGTGCAGATCAGTCGAACTTATCGACATCCGCTCTATCGGAAAGTTGTTCATGCGAAAAACAAGATCTATGCTCACGATGAATTGGGAAGCAAAATCGGAGACCAGGTACGTGTGGTTGAAAGCAGACCAATTTCGCGAACAGTACGTTGGGTTGTAGAAGAAATCTTGACGCATGATGAAGCAGCAGCATCTCCACTTGTAGAAGGAGAGCAGGCATGATACAACAAGAGACCCGTTTAAAAGTTGCTGACAACACGGGTGCACGTGAGTTATTGGTGATTCAGGTTGTTGGTGGTACCCGCAGACGTTATGGTTATGTTGGCGACCTGGTTGTTGCAACAGTAAAATCAGCAGCACCTCAGGGTTCTGTTAAAAAGAGCGAAATTGTGAAAGCAGTTATCGTTCGTTGCTCGAAAGCATGGCGCCGTGAAGATGGTTCTACCATTCGATTTGACGATAATGCTGCCGTAATACTAGACGCTGATGGTGAGAATCCAAAAGGCACCCGTATTTTTGGTCCTGTTGCCCGTGAATTGCGCGAGAAGGGTTACATGAAAATTGTCTCTCTTGCACCAGAAGTGATCTAAAAAGAGAGCAAAGGAGCTAGACGATGAAAGTCAAAATTCACAAGGGTGATACCGTTGAGGTAATCAGCGGACGAACAGAAGATAAAGGGAAACGCGGAGAGGTCATCAAAGTATTACCAGATGATAATACCGTAGTTGTTCAGGGAATAAATATTCGCACCAAACACCAGCGACAGGTTCAGAGCCAGGGGCGCACCGTAAATCCTGGAAAAGTACGATACGAAGGACCTATTGCTATAGCTAAAGTAAAGCTGGTATGCCCGAAATGCAATAAAGCAACACGGGTCAGCATTCGTCGCGAAGGTGATAAAGTCCAGCGTGTTTGTAAAAAATGCGATTCAATACTGGAAGAATAGGCCTGCCTGGGAGATAGCACATGAACAAGATGAAAGAGCAGTATCAAAAAGAGGTAGTGCCCGCCTTATTGAAAGCGCTAAATGTGAATACCATAATGCAAATTCCTCGCATTCAAAAAGTGGTAGTAAACATTGGTTTAGGTGAGGCACTGGATAATCCAAAAGCTTTGGATGCAGCAGCGAATGACCTGATGCAGATCACCGGGCAGAAACCTGTGATCACAAAAGCAAAAAAGAGCATCGCTAATTTTAAGTTGCGTGAAGGTAGAACCATTGGCGCCAAAGTAACCCTCAGGGGTGAAAAAATGTGGGCGTTCTTGGATCGCTTGATGAATATTGTGTTGCCACGTGTACGTGATTTCCGTGGTGTATCACCAGACGCTTTTGATGGTCGTGGTAATTACACCTTAGGTCTACGTGAACAGTTGATCTTCCCTGAAATCGAATACGACAAGATCGACAAAGTACGTGGAATGGAAATAACCATTGTCACAACAGCAACTTCAGATGATCAGGCTGCATTGCTTCTGCAATTATTAGGCATGCCTTTCAGGAAAGGATAATATGGCAAAGAAGTGCATGGAATACCGTGAGATGCGACGGCCGAATCCTATTCAGGTTCGGAACCGCTGTAAAATTTGTGGACGACCACGTGGCTATATGCGCCGGTTTGGTATGTGCCGCATCTGTTTTCGCGAAACCGCACTAAAGGGGCAAATACCTGGTGTTCGAAAGTCCTCCTGGTAGCCCGGTGGGAGATAGTAGATATGAGTGTTAACGATCCTATTGCAGATATGTTGACCCGAATTCGCAATGCCATGATTACAGGGCAATCCCTGGTGGCAATGCCTGATTCAAAATTGAAAGTGGAAATTGCTCGTATCCTCAAAGAAGAAGGTTTCTTGGAAGGATATGAACAGGCTACGGATGAAACCCATCCAACACACCGAACCTTGCGGTTGCGCTTGAAATATATTGGCGAACGCCGGGAACGTAAACCTGTCATTTCCGGGCTCGTTCGCGTTAGCCGACCCGGACGCAGAGTGTATACCCGAAAACAAGAAATCCCCTGGGTACTTTCTGGTTTGGGTATTACGATAATTTCTACCCCCAAGGGTGTTATGACAGGGCAAAGAGCCCGTCAACTTGGTGTGGGTGGTGAAATCATCTGCAAGGTCTGGTAGACCGAGTAGGTAAGGAGGATGTAAAGTGTCTCGTATTGGACGATTACCGGTTACCGTGCCCGCAGGTGTAGAAGTAAAGATCAATGGCAATGAGCTTTTTGTCAAAGGTCCGAAAGGCGAACTGCGCCGTGAATTTTTACCCGCGGTTTCGGTAGCCCTTGAAGCAGGGAATCTTGTAGTTACCCGAAGTTCTGATGAAGCAAGTGCGCGCGCTATTCATGGTACCACACGGGCTTTAATTCACAACATGGTAACAGGAGTAAGCACTGGATTCACGAAAGTGCTTGAAATTGATGGTGTTGGTTACCGGGCTGAGATGGATGGAAACGTTCTGGTTCTTTATCTGGGATTTTCACATCCTGTAAGAATCGAACCGCCAAGTGGTATTAGTTTTGAAGTAGATACAAAGACCCGTCAGATTACCATTCATGGGTTTGATAATGAACAGTTAGGTCAATTGGCGTCGGATATTCGAAAGATACGACCACCAGAGCCCTATAAAGGGAAAGGTGTTCATTACCTGGGTGAGAGAATCCGCCGCAAAGCTGGCAAAGCTGGCAAGGCAAAGAAGTAAGGTGAAATATGGCGAAAATATCTCGTTCTGAAGCACGTGAAAAACGACACCGCCGTGTTCGTAAATATATTGCTGGAACGCCTGAACGACCACGGTTATCCGTATTCCGCAGTCTGGCTGAGATTTATGTACAGGTGATCGATGACCAGGCTGGCAATACCATTGCTTCTGCTTCGACAGTTGATCAGGAATTGCGTGAACAACTGAAAGGTTTGAAAAAAACCGAACAGGCAAAGCTGGTAGGGAAGACTGTAGCCAACCGGGCAAAAGACAAAGGCGTAAAAGAAGTTGTATTTGACCGCGGTGGTTATAAATACATCGGTCGCGTAAAAGCGTTGGCAGATGCTGCCCGCGAAGCTGGACTTGAGTTTTAGTCTGGGCGATTGAGAAATTGAGGAAAAGAATATGGATTTAGTCGAATACCAACCTCTTGATGAACAAATCGATGAACGCGTGATCGAAATTGCTCGTGTTGCCAAAGTAGTAAAAGGCGGTCGAAGATTTCAATTTCGTGTAACCGTCGTAATAGGTGATAATCACGGCAAAATTGGTTTAGGAATTGGTAAGGCAAATGCAGTTCCAGATGCCATGCGAAAAGCCAGTGAAAGGGCAAGAAAAAAGATGGTGGAAGTTCCACTTTCAGGAAGCACCATTACTCACCCGATCACAGCAAAAGTAGGTGGTTCAGTTGTACTATTAAAGCCAGCTTCTCCTGGTACCGGTGTTATTGCGGCAGGTGGTGTGCGTGCTGTTTGTGAAGCAGCCGGTATCCGCGATATCCTTACCAAATCAATGGGAAGCGCAAATGTATTGAATGTTGTGAAAGCAACATTTGAAGCACTCGAACAGCTCAAAAACCCAGCGATCGAAGCTAATCGTCGTGGAAAACCAGAAAAGGAGTTATTGCCTTTCTGGGAGCGGAGGAAGAATGGCTAAGAAGAAAGAAACAGTAAAAATGATACGTGTTACGCTGGTAAAGAGTGTGATTAGCTCACCAGAACGCCAAAAGGCGACGGTACGCGCTCTTGGGTTAAACAAACTAAACCAGACAGTTGAACATGTCGATTCTGCAGCAATTCGTGGTATGTTGGCAAAAGTTAGCCATCTAGTCCATGTGGAAGAGCAGGTGTAGTGATGAAATTGAATGATTTGATCCCCAACAAGGGTGCAAAAAAGCAGCGAAAACGCCTGGGACAGGGTATTTCGGCAGGTGGTGGTAAAACCGCAGGTCGTGGTACCAAAGGCGAAGGCGCCCGCAGTGGTCAGGGTGGGCACCTTTATCGTCAAGGTGGTAACCTGCCTTTCTATCGCAGGTTACCTTTCATCCGAGGTGAAGGTTTTACCCCTCCATTTCGGGTTGAGTATAACGAAGTCAATTTATCGCAGCTTGGTGGGTTTAAATCCAATGCAGAAGTCAATCCAACGACATTGGCAGATGCAAACTTGCTGCGTAAGGTTGCTAACCCTGTAGTAATTTTGGGACGTGGTGAAGTGAATGTACCTTTGAAAGTGCGTGTACATCGTATCACCAGTGGGGCACGTGCAAAAATCGAAGCCGCTGGCGGCTCGATTGAAATAATAAGCTAAGCAGATAAAAGGAGAATCGCGAATGAAGCGATCGCCCTGGCGTTATTTATGGAAGTCTGAAGATATTCGAAAGAAACTACTGATCACGTTGTTATTACTTGTGATCTACCGGTTGGCTGCGAATATCCCCGTACCAGGAATTAATCGTGATGTCTTAGGCGCACTAACTGCTGCAGGCGGAGCTTCTGGCAATTTGTTCAACTTGCTTGACCTGCTTTCGGGTGGAACTGTTTCTAATTTCTCCATCCTGGCGATGGGTGTGTACCCATACATTACAGCGCAAATCATTATCCAACTCCTGGTGCCTATCATCCCGGCATTAGAACGCAGGCTAAAAGACAACCCCCGAGAAGGGCAAAAATGGATGGAAAAATGGACCGTCATTTTGACCATCCCTATGGCGTTGCTTTCTGCAATCGGTCAAATCAATATTTTTAATTCCATGACCGGTGGTGCATCTATATTAAACAATTATGGTTTTAGCGGAGCAAATTTGCTTCCAACCATCGCTGTTTTACTCAGTATGATTGCAGGAACAATGTTTGGCATCTGGTTAGGCCAGCTAATTTCAGAATATGGTATTCCAAACCAGGGATTGTCACTAATCATTTTCTCGGGCATCGTCTCAAAAATACCAACTAACTTTGGCTCAATGCTAGCTGATAAAACAAACGGTTGGTGGTTAATGATCATAATCGTAGCCATCTTGCTGTTGACGATCTTTGCGATCGTTTATGTACAGCAAGGGCGCCGTCATGTTCCTGTACTCTTCCCTGGTAGAAGAGTGGGAAATCGAATGTCGATGCCGGTACGAAGTAATTTACCGCTCATGGTCAATATGGCAGGAATGATCCCATTGATCTTTGCACAATCCTTCTTGACCTTCCCTGCCATCATTGCAAGTTATTTCGTCAATTCTCAAACTGAATGGGTGAAGAACCTGGCGGTTGGGATATCCAACACTTTTGGCGGAAATAATTTGTGGTACTCTGTGATCTATTTTGTGCTGGTAGTACTCTTCACGTTCTTTTATACGGATGTAATGTTCCAGCAACAGAATTATGGTGAAAACCTAAAGCGTCAGGGAGCACAAATTCCTGGTGTGATCCGGGGAGCGCCTACACAGAAATATCTTACAAAAGTTCAAAGGAGAATTACCTTACCGGGTGCGATTTTCCTTGGTCTGGTGGCAGTTCTGCCTTACATTCTCGGAATTATCCTACCCGTAGGTAATTCAAAAGGTTTACTCCTCATTTCAGCAGCTGGTCTGTTGATCGTGGTAGGTGTTGTACGTGATACCTTTACCATTATCCAAACCGAGCTTAAATTGCATGGTTATGAAGAAGATTTAATTAAAGGATAATCATGCGAAGATTCATCGTCTTGCTTGGCCCTCCAGGGGCTGGAAAAGGTACACAAGCCAAAGGTCTGGCAGAAAAATTAGGTTTGGCTCATATCTCATCTGGAGACATATTTCGTGAGAATTTAAAGGCGCAAACCGACCTGGGAAAACTGGCTCAGACGTTCATGGATCGCGGCGAATTAGTACCAGATGATGTAACTATTGCGATGATCAGTGATCGGTTGCAGAAGCCTGATTGTGACAAGGGTGCTGTTCTAGATGGTTTTCCACGTACTCCTGCACAGGCAGATGCGCTGAAAGAAATGTTAAAAAAGCTGGATGGAGAAGTTATACGAGCTCCATTCATTAATGTGCCAGCTCAAGTATTGATCGAGCGATTAAGCGGACGCTGGTCCTGCAGAGCGCAGGGGCATGTGTTCCATGAGATCAATAATCCACCTAAGATCACAGGCGTGTGTGACTTTGATGGTTCAGAATTGTATCAACGAGAGGATGACAAAGCTGAAACAGTGAAGCATCGAATTGATGTATATCTGCAGCAGACTTCTCCACTTCTGGATTACTATCGGAACGCTGGCTTGCTGGTTGAAGTTGATGGCACACAAGCGATTGATAAAGTGACGATGGATTTACTCGCCGCAATATAGAAAGAAGTAATAATGTCCTGGGATCGTCAAATAAACCTTAAAAGCCAACATGAAATTGAAATCATGCGCGAAGCGGGAAGGATTAACGCTGAAGCATTGGCTGCAATTGCTGAAGCAATACAACCAGGTGTGACAACCGGCGAATTGAATGATCTGGCTGAAGCAGTATTAAGGAAATATGGTGCATACTCACCATTTAAGAATTATCCGGGTCCATATCCATATCCAAAAAGCGTTTGTATAAGTATTAATGAAGAACTGGTGCATGGAATACCTGGAAAAAGAAAACTAAAATCGGGTGATATTGTGTCTGTTGATTGTGGAGCAGTATATGAAGGTTATGTAGGTGACGCTGCATTTACAAAAGGTGTTGGTGAAATATCTGCGCAGGCACAAAAGCTCATCTCAGTAACAGAACAGGCTCTTTTCGCTGGAATTGAAAAAATGAAAGCAGGAAATTACCTTGGAGATGTAGGTTCTGCAGTTCAAAATGCAGCAGAATCACAAGGTTTTTATGTAACTCGCGAGTATACAGGTCATGGGGTAGGGCGAAGGATGCACGAAGGTCCTCAGGTACCCAATTACGGAGTACCCGGCAAGGGCATGCTGATAAAAATAGGAATGACGATAGCACTGGAACCCATGCTGTTGGTTGGCACATCCATGACGCGAGTAACACCAGATGAGTGGACAGTGGTATCAGAAGATAATTCATTAACCGCTCATTTTGAACATTCGGTTGCAATAACCGAAAACGGTCCATTGATCCTTACCGCGTTAGCGGATGGAAGTAATCCATGGGATATCGCTGGACAGAGATAAGAAGTAAAGGTATAATTTTGTCTTTGGCTGTCCAAAGAAGGTGGAGGAACGTTTCATGAAGGTTACTACATCAATCAAAAAACGCTGCGCAAAATGCAAGATTGTAAAGCGCAGAGGTATTTTATATGTGATTTGCGAAAATCCAAAACATAAACAACGACAGGGATAGTAGGCTATGGCGAGAATTGAAGGTGTTGATCTTCCGCGTAACAAACGGATTGAAGTTGCCCTAACGTATATTTACGGTATTGGCCCAACTCGCGCGAAACAAATAATTTCTTCTACTCAGATCAATCCCGATATCCGGGTGAAAGATCTGACAGAAGCAGATGCAACTGTTTTACGTGAATATATTGCCAAGAATTTTAAGGTTGAAGGCGACCTGCGCCGAGAAGTGCAGATGAGCATCAAGCGGTTAATTGAAATTGGCTGCTATCGTGGTATGCGACATCGCCGGAACCTGCCAGCACGTGGTCAACGTACTCGTACAAACTCGAGAACTCGCAAGGGTCCGAAGAAAACCGTTGCAGGCCGCGGCCGCCGTCGTGGAGCAGCAAAGAAATAATCGAATGCACCGCTTGGTCAGGTAGGACCTTCCTCCTGCGGCAAACCTGACCATGCGACTGGCTTTCGTGATCATGAACTTACAATGTGAGGGAAGATTCGAGGATATATGGCTCAAAATGTAAGATCTACCCGCCGTACAAGCTCGACGCGTAAAACAAAACGAGCTGTATCTACGGCACAAGTGCATGTTTTTGCATCATTCAATAATACAATTGTCACAATCACTGACACTCAAGGAAATGCTATTTGCTGGGGCAGCTCGGGTTCAGCAGGATTTAAGGGTTCAAGAAAGAGTACCCCCTTCGCTGCTCGTCTCGCTGCTGAACAAGCAATCAAAACAGCTCAAAACATGGGTGTGCAAGAAGTAGAACTGATTGTCAAAGGTCCTGGTCCAGGTCGTGAATCAGCGATCCGTGCTGTACAGGCTGCTGGCATTAAAGTTCGATCCATTGCAGATGTGACACCGGTACCACACAATGGCTGCCGGCCTCCTAAGAAACGCCGTGTATAAAAAAGGAAGGATAAGATATGGCAAGAGATATTGGTCCGGCGTGTAAACTTTGCCGGCGTGAAGGTGAAAAATTATTCTTAAAAGGCGAGCGTTGTTTTACTCCAAAGTGTGCCTTTGAAACACGCGCATACCCTCCAGGTGAGCACGGTCGTTCAGGGCAGGGACGAGGTGAACGTGCATCTGACTATTCACGTCAGTTGCGTGCTAAACAGAAAGCCCGCCGTATGTATGGGATTTTGGAACGACAATTCAGACGTTATTTTGGACTTGCACTTCGACGTCGCGGTATGACTGGTTTAAATCTGCTTCAAACCCTTGAACTTCGTCTGGATAATGTGATTTTCCGAATGGGTTTGGCTGAAAATCGTGCTCAGGCACGACAGATGGTAGCGCATGGACATTTCACTGTCAATGGCCGCCGTACAACGATCCCATCGATGTTGTTACGTCCAGGCGATAGAATTGCGCTACGTGAAGCTTCTCGCAGTAGAACTTTGTTTAAAGAACTGCCCGATTTTGCTGAAAAACGTCAATGTGCAATGTGGTTGGATCGAGATGTAAAAAATATTTCTGGTCGTGTATTACGACTTCCAGAACGTGCGGAGATTGATGGTAACCTGTCGGAGCAACTGATCGTTGAGTACTACTCACGGTAGTATTTGAACCAGCCGGTATGCGGTAGTAAAGGGTATATCGGGAAAGGGTAATTATGGCTACAAATAATGATATGGTACAACCAAAAATCGAGCGTGAAGCAGAAGCCCGCAATTACGGTAAGTTTGTAATCAGTCCACTTGAGCGTGGATATGGGGTAACACTCGGAAATGCTTTACGCCGTGTGCTGCTTTCTTCTTTGGAAGGTGCAGCTATTTCATCCATCCAAATCCCAGATGTCCAACATGAATTTAGTGTGATTCCTGGTGTTCGCGAAGATGTGATCCAGGTTTTATTACAAATCAAACAGGTACGATTGATCCTTCATGATGTTGACAATGCCACCATCCATCTGGATGTGCGTGGAGCAGGAGAAGTAACTGCAGCAGATATTGTTGTACCTCCTGAAGTAGAGATCGTTAATCCTGAACTTTATCTCTTTTCAGTGGATGATAAAAACGCCCATCTGGAGATCGATATGACTGTAGAGCGCGGGCGTGGATATCTACCTGCTGGTGAGAGAATAAATAAAGTAATCGGTGTTTTACCTGTTGATGCAATCTACAGTCCTGTAAAAAGAGTCAATTGGACAGTAGGGAGCGCCCGTGTTGGACAAAGTACCAATTTTGATAAACTTGTTCTTGAAATATGGACAGATGGCACCATTGGACCAGAAAAAGCATTGGTCAAAGCATCAAAGATATTAATTGATCATCTGATTCACATTTCTGGAATCACTGAAGAATCTCTACTGATCGCCCCGGAAAAAGAAGCCAGTTCTTCAAGATTGACAAGTGAAGCAGCAGAAACACCCATCGAGAATCTTGACCTTTCTGTAAGGGTATTCAACTCGCTCAAGCGTACAGGTATTACAAACGTCGGTGATGTACTTGAGCTGTTAGAAAAGGGCGATGAAGCAGTGATGTCGATCCGTAATTTTGGAGAGAAGAGTCTGGATGAACTACGGATCAAAATGCAGGAAAAAGGCTTCCTGCAAGAAGAAAAAGAGACGGAGTAGGAAAAATGCGTCATCAGGTTGCAGGATATAAATTAGGAAGATCAAAAGACCAACGGTTGGCTTTACGCAGGAACCTGATCCGCCAGCTGTTTACCAATGAACGAATTGAAACAACCCATGCAAAGGCATTGGCAATTCGCGGTGAGGCAGAAAAATTGATCACACTTGCACGAAATAGTGGCAAAGCCAGTGATACCGAAAAAGTAAATGCCCGCCGGCTAGCAGCTGCACGGTTGGGGAATGACCCGGCTGTGGTTAAAAAATTATTCGATGAGATTGCACCTCGTTTTGAAAATCGTAATGGTGGTTATTTACGTATTTTCAAACTTGGCCCACGCCTTGGCGATGCTGCAGATATGGTACTCATCGAACTGGTTGAAGAGTAATAATCCATCCCGGGAAATCCGGTTGGAATGGCACGTTACCAATTATTTATAACTTACGACGGCACAGACTTTCAAGGCTCACAGCGCCAGGGAAAGAAACGTACTGTGCAACTCGTACTGGAAGATGCTCTGCGAATAATCGGCTGGAACGAAAGAAGTATCCAACTGGCAGGGCGAACAGACAGTGGAGTGCACGCTTCCTGTCAGGTTGCTGGATGTAATCTCGAATGGAAACATTCGACAACCGCATTAGAAAAAGCGCTGAATGCAAGATTGCCTCGTGATCTGGCAGTAATAAAAGTAAACGAGGTAGAGGAAAAGTTTCATGCCCGCTATGGTGCAACATCGAGGACGTACCGATATCGATTTCTTACCAGCCCCATCCCAAACCCACTGGTAGAACGATACACCTGGCGAGTATGGCCAAAACCTCAAATCGAGCCTTTGCAACAAGCCGCAGCAATGTTTTTAGGTGTACATGATTTTCAAGCTTTTGGTATGCCACCTAAAAAAGGCGGTAGCACGATCAGGCAGGTTTTTACTTCACAATGGAGTGAAACTACTGATGGAATGGACTATATTATCTGTGCAAATGGATTTTTGTACCATATGGTTCGACGATTGGTACAGGTTCAATTACTCGTAGCGATTGAAAAGTTAACCTTATCAGATATAGAAGGTGCTCTTCAGAATGGGAAAGCAATCCGCACGGGGATGGCACCAGCACGAGGGTTGATACTGGAAAAAGTGAGTTATGATGAAATCAGTTATCCAAAAATTAATGGAGAGCTGATCACTGATGTGGAATAACTTTGATAGTAAGTGGAGTTGAAGCGTGGAAAAGACCTACGTGATTAAAGGGAAACAAGAACCAAATTGGGTAGTTGTGGATGCAACTGATCAAACTCTTGGTCGCGTCACTGCCCTGATTGCCTCATATTTGCTTGGCAAACATAAGCCAACTTTCACCCCTGGTGTAGATATGGGTGATGCAGTAGTGGTGATCAATGTAAGTAAATTGAGAATAACCCCCAAACGGTTGGATACCAAGATGTATCATCGAGTATCTGGCTATCCCGGTGGGTTGACCAGTATCCGGTTGCGAGATCAACTCGAGCAACATCCAGATAGAGTCATTCAGCATGCGGTGTGGGGCATGTTGCCTCATAATAAGCTTGGGAGAAAGATCCTCAAGCGGTTGAAAGTTTATGCGGGGAATGAGCATCCTCATGCTGCTCAAAATCCCACACCAATTGTATAGAGGAGCTGAGCAATTATGGCAGGACAATATATAGAAGGTATCGGACGACGCAAAGAAAGTTCAGCCCGTGTGCGTATTTCCAATGGCACCGGTGTTTTCACGGTAAATGACAAACCGGCTGATCAATATTTCACTCGTATTGGCGATATTGAATCCATTGTGGCACCAATGCATGCAGCAGGCATGGAGCCAAGTACATTCGATATTACTGTGAAAGTAATTGGCGGTGGTGTTACCGGACAAACTGATGCCGTTCAATTAGGAATGGCACGCGCACTGGTGAAGATGAATTCTGAACTTGTTCATCCTTTACGCCAGGGTGGCTTCCTTACCCGCGACCCTCGTGTCAAGGAACGGAAGAAACCTGGTCTTAAACGTGCTCGTAAGGCACCTACCTATACAAAACGTTAGTATTTGTATTTGAAAATATATTAATACTTAAGCTCCTGTTTGCCTTTTGCGATTCTGGCAAATGGGAGCTTTGTATTGTAGAATCGCAAGGGCAATTAAGGTAAGCATTTATCAGGAGAGCCTGTATGGGTATGATAACTATAGTCGGATTGGGTCCAGGTGGGGCAGAATTGATCACACGGTCTGCTTGGAATTGGCTTATTGTTCAACCAGAAGTGTATGTACGTACTCGCCAGCATCCCGCAGTAGGTGAAATTCCCTCATCGGTAAAAGTAATTTCTTTTGACGATTATTATCAAAATGGGGATACTTTTGAGCAAGTTTATCAACAGATTGTGGCAAAAGTAATCGAACTTGGCGAAAGACCTGAAGGTGTAACCTATGCAGTTCCTGGTCATCCTATGGTAGCAGAAGCCACTTCTCCTGAAATTATCAGGATTGCAAAAGAAAAAGGAATTTCTTGCAAAGTTTTTGAAGCAGTAAGCTTTTTAGAACCCTGCTTTACCGCTTTAGAAATCGATCCTTTTCCAAATCTGGTAATTTACGATGCGATCGAGTTAGGGCAAAGTAATGCGCCAAAGTTTCCTGCATCTGTTCCTGTTTTGATCGGGCAAATTTATTCACGGCAGGTTGCAGCTGAAGTAAAAATGACTCTGCTGAACATTTATCCTGATTTACATCCAGTAAAGATGGTTCATAATGCTGGTACTCCACAGCAGATAGTTGAAGAAATAGCACTTTATGAAATTGATAGGAGCAGGCAAATTGGTTTATTGAGCGCGTTATACCTCCCTCCTTTGGGAAAGGGAACTTCCATGGAGGATTTTCAAGAACTGGTAGCGCATTTGCGAGCACCTGATGGCTGCCCGTGGGATAAGGAACAAACACATTTATCCCTCCGCTCAAACCTGCTTGAGGAAGCATATGAAACTATCACAGCATTAGATCATGAAGACCCAGAAGCTTTACAGGAAGAATTAGGAGATTTGCTTCTCCAAATTGTGCTACATGCACAAATAGCTTCTGAAAATGGTGATTTTACTCTGGCAGATGTACTGCATGGAATTTACACTAAAATTGTTCGTCGCCACCCGCATGTATTTGGTGATGTACAGGTTAATGGAGTAGATAATATTCTACAGAATTGGGAAAAGATCAAAGAAGCGGAACGCACTGGCAAAGGAGAAGAAACAGAAAAAGGTTTATTGGATGGAATTCCAATTGCATTACCTGCATTAAGCCAGGCGCAGGCAATTCAAGAACGTGCTGGCAGGGTAGGATTCGATTGGCAGGAGATCCAGCCAGTTTTGAAAAAGGTCTACGAAGAGCTTAAAGAATTGGAAAATGCTCAAACAAATGAAGAACAAACTGAAGAGTTGGGTGATATTCTTTTTGCTATAGTAAATTTGGTGCGATGGTATGATGTCGATGCAGAATCTGCACTTCGTGCATCTAACTCAAAATTCCGTAAACGTTTTAAGTATATTGAACAGAAAGCTCGCGAGAGCGGTAGATTAGTGACTGAAATGCCATTTGAGGAAATGGATGCATTGTGGGAAGAATCAAAGCACATCCCTGAAGAATAATGGTAATGATGTGGAAAGTGAAAAGGAATTTTAGCCTGTTTCTAATATTGCATCAATTTCAACCTTATGTTTAAAGGTCTCGATGAAAAGACAGGCTTTATCTGCTAGCTGTTCCAGTTCTTCGACCAGCTCTGTATTAGTGGAACAATGAAGTATCAGTTTCTTTTTTGTTATTTCGATCATTAATTGAGTAATACGCTGTTGATGAGATGCATCCAGCCCATCAGCTAATCTAAGCATGCCAGCTAGCATTAATACTTTTTCTTTATCAGCAGGTTCAATCGCTGCAAAATGATCATGTTTTCTCATTGGGAGAGCTCCACGATGATAGCGCGCTATTGTGCCAACAAGCAACCGTTCCTTTGCTGATAACCTCAAAAGAGGAGCTGAAAGTATGATCCTTAGTGTTGCTTTATGATGATTTTTCCAACCATCTACCCAGCCAATATCATGCAGGAGGCTGCTGCATAGCAACACGAACCTTTCAGGATTACCCAAATGATGTAGATCTAGCGTTGAGTCAAAAATCTTTAGCGCAAATTTCGTTACCTGTTGGGTGTGTTGTTCATCTACCTGGCAGGTTTGCACCAAATGCAAAACCGATTGAAGAGAGGTAATTTGATGAGTGGTCAGGTTTTCACCATAATCCATCTATCCCTCCGGTTCAGGTGAAAGGGGAGATGGTCGAGGAGCTACTAAAGGCTCTGTGAGAGAAAGGCGAAGCCGATCCCAGACTCCTTCTTTTCGCCATTTAGCCCATTGATCCAGAAAATCTGTATAAAGCTGTTGACGGGTTTCTGCTCTATTTTGCATAAAAGCATTTAATCCAGGTCGAAGGAAATTAAAGGGTGCTTCAGATGCATAATATTTAGCAGTACGTTTCTGCTCTCGCTCGATAAAACCGGGTAAAAAATCTGCCCAGATATCACAATCGTGAATCAGCCCTAAATATTCCTGTGTTAATCGGGCTGCAGCAATGGGCTTTTTTAGTTGATCAGGGTACATTTCTGCAAAGGTTTCTAAAGAGTAACGTAACCATTTGGCTTGAATGCGCATAGCATGTAATTCTTTAATATTTGCCGGATCGTACATGCTTATCTCATATGCCAGAAAGCTTTCAAGTCTTTGAAAAATCACACTTACTGCCCGAAAGTAAAGCGCAGTTGAATATTCTGCTTTTGGTATTGCTGTTTCCTCGTTTTCTCCATCTGGTACGGGTAAAGTAAAATAAGCTTGCATTTCAACCAAGTCGCCACTTTTTTCAGCATCATCCATGGCAATTAAAACGCGTTTTTGTATTTTTTTTCGAGATTGTTCAAGACGTGTATAAATTCGCCTCGAACCAGCCAGGAATTTTCGTTCGGTTTGCCTTGCAATAAAACCTGCTACCACATCCATCTGAACATCCAGATCGCGAGCTGCTCCTAAGGATTTTGTAACTTTCTTAACGGTATCAAGCCATCGCACAGATTTTTTCGTTGGCAAAAGGTCATTGAATAAATCTAATGCATTTCGTAGACGACGAGTCGCCACACGCATACGATGAATGCTCTCAATATCTTCGGCTTTGCGTACTCCATCCATTTCTCCGAGCATTGAACTAATATGCTTGTGAAGGACGTGATAGGCGAAAATCTGTGTTGAGGAATCAACAGGCTTAAGCATTATTCGATTTGATCCTATAGGATGGGTTATTCCTTTTGCAAAATTGTCGAAATATGAGCACGGAGGTCAGTATCAACTGCAGTAGCGCTCCGATTGGCATCCACGGTAATAAAGTTGTATTCTTGTGACATGATATCGAATTGTTCGATGAGTTTACTTTGGTATACGACGAAACTATCATATAGATTGTCTGCGCATCGAATATCCATCCCTGCTTCCCAATAATTAATTCCTCTTCCGTGAACAATACGTGCGATAAGCGTATCTACATTTGCTCGCAAGTATAGAATCAGGTCTGGAACCAAAGCAAAACCGTAGATTTTCCTGGCCCAAACAGGATTGGCACCTCGTACAATGTCACGTGCGATCACAGAGAAGAAATAACGATCAGAAAGCACTATAAAACCAGCTTTCAAAGCCGGGATGATCTGGTTCTCCAACCGGTCAGCAAAATCTGTTGCATAGAAAAGACACATGGTTAAGGGGCTGAGGGTATGACCCTGTTTTGCAGCATCCAGACCAGGCCCAGTAAGAGGAGACCGTCGTAGTCCGGTATCAGAAACTCCATATCCCTGGGTTTCCAACCAGGTACGCAAAAGTTGAATCTGTGTTGAACGACCGACTCCATCGGAACCTTCTAATACGATCAATTTGCCAGGAAATTCTTCAATCGGAAGGTATGGGAAACCAGCGCCATAATAACATGCTTTTGTCATTGATCACCTCCTGCAGGAGCAGCAGATTTTCGAGTGTGGGTTCGATTTTTTGCAGTTGGCGATGGCAGCCCTTCCCAACCCCTGAGAATATTTCTTACTACCTGCCGTACCATCTTTTGAGTCTGCTCAACAGGTTGCGTTCCATCGATTACTGTGAAGTTAAATTCATCTATCATGGAATCATATTGTGTGATAATGCTTTGTTGAAAAAGCCTAAAACTGGTGACTTTGTTATCAGAAAGACCCAAATCCATGCCTGCTTCATAATATTTCAATTTGGCACGCCCCGAAAGGATACGGTCTACGGCGGTGTCAAGCGGAACGCGGAAATAGAAAACGAGATCTGGTTGCGTCGCAAAAGAATATAAATTGCGCACCCATTCGGGGTCTACTCCGCGGGCAACATCTCGGGCAAAAGCAGTAAAGGCATACCTATCTGCTAAAACGATAGCTCCTGCTTTCAACAAGGGGAGAATAAAATTCTCCCAACGGTCAGCAAAGTCTGTTGCAGCCAACAAGCTAAAAGTTGTTGGTGTAAATGTTTTTTCTGTTTTGGCTAGTTTGGAAGTACTTTTTACGAGGGGAGAGGAATTCCACTGCGAAAAATAGACGCTTTTTCCTTGTTTTTGCAGCCATTTATTCAGTAAATCAATTTGGGTGGATTTGCCGCTTCCATCGATCCCTTCAACAACGATCAACTTTCCCTTGTAGTTTCCCGGTTTTAACACTGCTACCTCTTGTATATACAGGATAGAAATATTAAATATTATAGCATTTCGAAGAAAGCAAAACCAGCGGCAGATGTGCTACCGCTGGTACGATAATTTAAATGAAAATTTAGAGTTTATATTGCCTGTTCGTCTTCATCATCTGTTGAATCCATTTCTAATAACTCACCAGTGGAAATGAAGATAGTTCGTTCACAGATGTTTGTCACCCGGTCAGCCAGCCGTTCAAGATTATGGGCAACCCACAAGAGAAGATTGGCATGATCAATGATCGAAGGGTTTTTAACCATCATGGTAACTACTTCGTGGTAGATCTTCGTATATAGCTCATCTACCTGATCGTCTTCTAAAGGGATCTGTTGAGCCTGATGGGAATCTTCGTTAACAAATGCTCCAAGAGCTTTATGTAACATTTCAACCGCCAATTCAGCCATCTTGGTGATATCGCGGATAGGAATGGGAATATCAACTTCTTCTAGTTTTATGGTTACCTTGCCGATCCCTTTCGCATAATCTCCCATGCGCTCTAATTCTGTAATGACTTCAAGAATGGCAGCTAAAAGACGAAGATCACGGGCGATAGGTTGTTGCGTTGCTATTAAAATAAGAACTGCGTTCTCTATAGCAAATCGTTTTTCATTAATAATAAGATCATATTCAAAGATATCTTGAGCGCCTTTAATATCACGGTTCTTTAGTGTATCTACAGATTTCAATGTAGATTGCTCAACCATACTTCCCAGAATCAATACTTCATCTTTTATGGAATTAATTTGTCGATCAAGGGTATCGCGGGGCATCTTTCCCTCTTTCTAAAGAGTTATCCAAATCTTCCTGTAATATAATCTTCGGTTTGTTTATGAAGCGGTCTGGTAAAAATTTGAGATGTCAATCCATATTCTACCATTATCCCAGCTCTGTCTACATCCATCGTAAAGAATGCTGTCATATCTGAAGCGCGTGCAGCTTGTTGCATGTTGTGTGTCACAATAATGATCGAATAATTCTTCGATAATTCGCGCATCAGCTCTTCGATCTTCAGGGTTGCGATCGGATCGAGAGCTGAACATGGCTCGTCCATGAGAATGATTTCCGGTTTTACTGCGAGTGCCCTGGCGATGCATAGGCGTTGTTGCTGTCCACCCGATAATGAAAGGGCATTTTTGCCTAAATCGTTTTTTACTTCATCCCAAAGAGCAGCATCTTGCAACGTTTGCTCAACCAGGTCGTCCATGTTGCCTTTATAACCATTCATTTTTGCTCCCCACGCAATATTCTCATAAATCGTCTTGGGGAAGGGGTTGGGTTTCTGGAAAACCATTCCGATCATCCGTCTCACCTGTACAGGGTCTACGTCGACGTCATAAATATTCTTTCCATGAAACATAATACTGCCCTGTACCGATGCATCTGGAATAAAATCATTCATTCGATTGAATGCACGCAGCACTGTGCTTTTACCACAACCTGATGGTCCAATGATGGCAGTAATCTTTTTCTCTTCGATTGCTAAATCAACATCTTTAACTGCGCGAAATGTTTTATAAAAAATGCTCAAGTTTTTAACATCAATGATCGTTTTGTTTTTTGGATCAGTCATACTTTAAATTACCTTATTCTTTGCAAATCGATTTCTTAATAAAATCGCGAAAGTATTTAGCGTCAAGAGAGCAAATAGCAGTACAAGAATGGCAGCAGCAGATACATTTCTAAACTCTGCTTGTGGACGTGTAGTCCAATTGTATATCTGAATGGGTAAAACCGTAAAGTTTGAAAATATTCCGTTAGGGTCTTTATTTATAAATGAAGAAGCTCCAACTAATATTAATGGTGCAGTTTCTCCGATTGCTCGTGATATTGCTAAAATGGATCCGGTTAAGATACCTGGCATAGCGGAAGGTAAAACATGATGCCAGATAGTCTGAAGGTGGGTAGCCCCAAGTCCATAACTGGCTTGACGCAAGCTGGCAGGCACTGCACGGATCGCTTCATGAGCATTGATAATAAGTAGCGGCATGATTAATAAGCTCATGGTGAGTGCGGCTGAGATGATGGTACGGCCATTTGTCTGATTGACGCCAAAGATTATTCCACTGGTGATGTTGTTCATTGAGCGAACAAAAACTGCCAAACCCAGCATACCATAAACTATGGAAGGAACACCGGCCAGGTTATCAATGTTCGTCTTGATGATACGAGTAAACCAGTTGTTCGATGAATACTCCTCCAAGTAAATTGCTGCACCAATGCCAATAGGGAATGCGATGATGATGGTGATGAAGATAATCCACAACGATCCCAAAAGTGCAGTGCGAATGCCTGTCGCATCTGGATTGGTGGATAACGAATTGCGAATAAAGTTCCAATTCAACCAGGAACGAAATTGAATTTTTGCATCAGGGAATTCCTCCCATTGAGTTTTAATAATCTGTTCTTTCTGGAAAAGCGAAGGAATTAGAAAATAACTTTTTACTGTCGTAGGTTTAATAATTTCATTCGTAATCAATTGAACTAAATCATTTGATGTCATATCTGCAATAGGTGTGTCTCTATTAATCGTCTTGTAGCGGTTTTTTGATACATTTTCTTTTAATATGCGCGTAAGGTCTTCTTTCTGAAGATCATTTAATGGAACAGAAGATAATGTGCTTGGATCAACTTTGTTTTCTACAATCACATAGCCAAATGCCTGGTTGATAATCGAAAATAGCAGGATAGATAGACTGATAATCCCAATGGTTGTCGAAAGGAAAAAAGAGTTAAGCCAGATCTTGCTTATACGGTGACGCCCTGGTAGATTCCCATGATTTTCAAATGGGTCATGTGCCATAGAGTGGTTCATTCATATACCTCGCGATATTTCGATGAGATTTTTCGACTGAGAAGATTCAAAGTAAGTGTGATCAAGAATAAGAAGAGCCCAATCGCAAAGATACTGTTGTACTCTGGAGAATCGTAGGCGACATCCCCACCGCTGATTCGGGCAATGTATCCGGTCATTGTTTCAGCAGCATGCAGAGGATTAAGTGTCAAATCTGCACTGGATCCGGCAGCTATGGCGACTATCATGGTTTCTCCAATAGCACGGGAGATGCTAATGATAAAAGCTGCAATAATACCTGATAGAGCTGCTGGTAGTACTACTTTTACAGCGGTTTCAAACCGTGTAGCTCCTAATCCAAAAGCTGCTTCACGAAGGGAGCGAGGGACAGCATGCAAAGCATCCTCACTCATGGAACACACCAGGGGTAGGATCATGATACCCATTACCAAACCCGCAGAAAGCATGTTGTAAACCTGAACGTTTTCACTACCCAATGTCCAGCGGAGAAATGGCGTCATAACTGTCAGGGTAAAATAACCATACACTACCGTAGGCACTCCTGCCAAAACCTCAAGGGTAGGTTTCAGTATTTTTCTTGCACGAGGGGATGCATATTCACTGAGATAAATTGCAGCTCCCAAGCCCAAGGGTAACGCAATTATCATTGCAATACAGGTTGTGATCAATGTAGAGCTTAGCAGGGGTAAGATACCAAACTCACCAATTGCGGGCTGCCAGGTTGAACCGGTTAAGAATTTGAAAATTGTTACTTCTGGCATTTTAAAGAAGAGCAATGCTTCTTTTCCCAATTCAAAAACGATCCCAATCGTTGTAAATACCGAAATCACTCCACAAAAAAACAGAAGCGAATGTACGATCGTTTCAGCAGGGCGGGATTTCTTTTTCAGCGATGTTTCAATGGATTTACTCTGAACAATATTCATCTTCTTGATCAGTGTTATCATTTTTTGATCTCAATTTCTCATGATGCAATCCCGCTTTCTACAGTTTGAAAGCGGGATCGCATCCAGTATCTGCTCATTTCATTGCATCTAACCAGACAAGCTTAGCTTGAACCAATGCTTCGCTACTCGCTGGGAAATAACCCACATCAGCGATCAGGTCATTGACATTTGTCAGGTAGAAATTGATAAATGCGGCAACTTGTGGTTTATCTTTCATGATGCCTGCATCTGAATAGATGAATAATGGGCGGGAAAGAAGGTATTCGCCGTTTTCAGCGGTTTCAAAAGATGGAGCAGTGCCATTGATTGAAAGGGCAGTTAATTTGTTGGCCTGTTCCTGGTAGTAGGCAAACCCAAAGTAGCCAATCGCGTATGGGCTGCCTTCTACACCTTTTACCAGCACATTATCATCTTCACTGGTTTGCAGGTTTGATGCATTTAAAACTAGGGCTTTTGCTTCTTCGAGCTTCTCGATTCCCTGGGGTTTCTGTACTACAACTTCGGTAAAGAAATCGAAAGTACCGCTATCTGTACCTGGGGTAAAGCGGAGAATTGGTTCATTTGGCCAAGCAGTACGTACGTCAGACCATTTTTCTGCGGTAGTAAACAACATGGCCAATTCGTCCATGGTCACATTCGTTGCGAAGGTATTGTCTTTGCTGACAACTACTGCAATGGCATCAGTACCGACCCGAAATTCAATAGGAGTACGTGCGGGAGTCAAAGCAGCACAGGCTTCAATTTCCGATTCTTTGATTGCGCGGCTGGCATTTGAAATATCCGTTTCGCCGGTCTTACAGAATCGCTCAAAACCAGCACCTGAACCAATGATGTCATTTTTAATCTGACCCGTAAAGCCCTCATTGACGAATTGCTCAATGACCGCTTCAGTCAAAGGTCCTACTGTGGAAGAACCAGCTGTATAAATATCACCAGATAAAGTAGAGGGATCTACTTCAGGTAGCACAATTCCTTCAGGAACATCTTCTGTAGTGGTGGTCTCTTCAATGTTTTGTTCTACAGTCGGAGAGTTTGCAATTTTCGTTGCAACAGGTGCGGGTGAAGGCGTAGCAGAGCCACAGGACGACAAGATTACTGAGCTGATCAATATAAACAATATCAGTAGGTAGGGTTTCTTTAACATTTTTTCTCCTCATAGCAATTTTTATTTTCTGAAACTATGATAGCAAGGGATGTTTAAGAAACCGGGAACGATTTGTTAACAGTTGGTTAACGTTTATTGTATTAATTGGATTGGTGTTTTTATTGAAGAAGTTTGAAAAAAGCGATCGTTATTCTATTCCAGTGTTTTCGGTAGGGAGAAGAAGAATTTACTCCCCACACCGGGTTCGCTTTCTGCCCAGATCTTGCCGCCATGAGCTTCGACAATATGTCGAGATATTGATAAGCCTAATCCTGCACCTGCACCAGAGCGAGATGGATCAGCTTTATAAAATCGTTCAAAAATACGAGGCAGTACATCGGGGTCTATACCAGCTCCGGTATCTTCAATCTGGAAGACTACTTTGTCTTCTTGCTCATTTACACTGATAGTTATTGAACCACCAGGTCTGGTGAACTTGATGGCGTTATGAATAAGATTTGTCATTACCTGTTTAACCCGCTCTAGATCAGCATTGATCGCAGAAACTTCATCAGGGTAATGAATAATGAGGGTCAAGCCATTCCGTTCTGCCTGCAACCTCATCATTTCATCCACAGATTTCAAGATTACTGCTGGAGAAATTCTTTTTCGATCTAATGGAACCCGCCCAGATTCTAGCCTGGATAACTCGATCAATTCATTCAATAACTGTGTCAGGTTATCCAATTCTTGATCCATCAGCAGGAGAAATTTCTCGGTTGATTCGGGATTATTTATCAAGGACTCGCGAATAGTCTCTGTTAATGCTTTCAGTGAGGTGAGAGGTGTCCTTAATTCATGAGAAACATTACTGACGAAGTCTTTTCGAACAGTTTCCAACTGATGAATGCGGGTAAGGTCTTGAAAGATCAACATTACACTATCGGGGTCAAGCCAAACGATTGGGGAGGCAATTCCTTGTATGAATAGCCTATCTGGCGATGTTTCTACAGTGGCTGTCTGTTGTTTTCTGGTGGCAACGCAGGCTTTCCAGAGTTCAACCAGTTGGTATTGGCGCAGTACTTCAACAACGGATTTGCCAATTGCATCTTCGCGACTGATGTGAAACATCTTTACACCAGTATTGTTTATCCGTTCAACAATTCCTTTGCTATTTACAATTATTATTCCATCTGTCATATTTCGAAGAACGGTAAGCAGGCGATTCGATTCTGCATTCAGTTCGGTAATGCGTGTTCTTACCTGACGAGCCATCCTGTGGAATGCTTTTTCAAGTTGTCCAATTTCATCTTTCCGTTTGCTCTCTGGGAATTCAGTTTCTGGATTGCTTTCAAATGATTTCACCTGAACCGTAAGTTTTTTTAACGGTCGAGTAAGGGATAGGCTGAATAAACCAGAAAGGGCGATGACTACTAAGGCAATCAGGAACAGAAGAAGGTTGACCTGGTTTCTTTGTTTTTGTAATGTATTTTCAATGGCAGTAAGTGGATAAGATGTACGAACAATGCCTATGGTTTTTTCATTTTCTACTATGGGAACTGCTGCATACATTAGTTGCTGTTTTGCTGTTCTGCTGTAACGGATCTGTGTAGATGGTTTCCCTTGCAGCGCTACCTGAATTTCAGGTCTATCAAGATGGTTTTCCATTGTCTCGGCATCTATAAATGAATCGCTGAGCACACTTCCATTGATCCTGATAATTGATATGCGATATCCAGTTACTTGTGCCAGATCATGGATATAGGTATTGATAGTGGGTCGTTGTTCCTCAGAAAGAATATCTGCACCAAGTTGATCAGCAATAGCGTTTGCTGCCTGAATAAGTTGGGCTTCTTGTTGATTTTGTTCTTCCTGGTTGATCTTATTAACAAAAATGGTTCCCATGATCACCAGGGCGAGCAAGATCAAAAGGGTCATAAAGAATACAAATCGAAAACTAAGTGATTGTTTCATATCAACTCTCAAAGCGATAGCCAATAGATCGAATGGTCATGAAATGACGCGGATGAGAAGGATCTTTTTCGAGCTTTTCGCGCAACCATCGTATATGGACGTCAACCGTACGGCTACCTCCAGTATATTCCCAGCCCCAAACCTTTTCCAGCAAAGTATCACGCGGAATCACGCGACCAGCATGTTCAGCAAGGTAAAGCAGTAACTCATATTCCTTGGGTTTTAATGCCACAGGGTGGTCATCCAGGTACACTTCTCTCTTATCTAGATCAATTGCAATATCACCGTGTAATGATTTTTCAGTGGAAGGAATTTTTGAAGTAGCTATTTCGTCTTTTATTAATCTGACTCTTCTAAGTAATGCTTTTACTCTGGCAAATAATTCACGCATGCTGAATGGTTTGGTAAGGTAATCGTCAGCACCTACTTCCAGACCTACTACACGATCAATCTCATCATCTCTGGCAGTTAACATTAATATAGGACTATTCATCTCCTTCCGCAAAATGCGACAGACTTCAAACCCATCCAACTTTGGCAACATGATATCTAAAATGATGAGATCAGGTTTATAAGAGCGAGCCTGAGCGAGAGCAGCCTCACCATCCATTGCAGTGATGACTTCATATCCCTGGTTCTTTAATTGAAAGGATATTGTTTCAACCAGAGTAGATTCATCATCAACAAAGAGTATTCGATCGCTCATGCGTGCACACCATTTGCTCGATCATAGTGCGAAAATTTTCTGTTAACTTTTTTCGGTTAAAGTTTAATGTAACATACTTTTTGCCATTTAAACCCATTTGCAATGCCATATCAGGATGTGTAAATAGATAATCAATGGCATCAACGAGTTGGGTTGGATTTCCAGGCTCCGCAAAAATGCCTGCGTTTGCGTTATCAACTACCTCCCGGATAACCCCATCGATAGCCAGAAGCACTGGTTTACCGGCAGCCATATAATCGAACACCTTATTGGGATAGGTGGTCTTGTATAGTGCGATGGGTAAGAGAATTGCAATACCGGCATCAGAAGCTTCCAATACCTGATTCATCTCCAGCTTGGAAACGGAAGGGAAGAAATCCAGATTTGATAATTGCATTTTTTCTGCCTGGGCGATCAAATTTGCTTTTTCTTTTCCATCACCAACTAACCAGAATCGAATGGCGGGTTCTTTTTCAAGGAGCTTCGCTGCTTGCAGAACGGTTGGCAGATCATTTGATAAACCATGCGCGCCAGCATATAAAACAATGAAATGATCCTTTTTCTTATCCATCCATGGATTATGGATTGTGTGGTCTGTAATAGTGAACATCTCAGGATCAACACCATTGGGGATCAAGACTACATCTCTGGCACCATGAGCCTTCACATGATCGATATACCCGGGTGAATTAACCACAACTTTTGTTGCTCTCTGATATAAGAATCTTTCTAACCAGAGGGACATTTTGATGAGAAGTTTACTATGGAGAACACCCACTGCCACCGCAAATGCCGGCCATAGATCCCGTACTTCAAACAGGAAGGGAACCCCTTTCAGGAAAGAAAGCAGCCAGGCAGTAAATCCTTGAAAAATGGGTGGGGATGTTCCCCAAACAAGATCTACTTTTCGTACCTGCAGACCAGTGATGAATGAAGAGATCATGAAACTGAAAAAGCTGATCATTCGATGGAAGAAACTGCGATGAAGACCAGAATAAGTGAACACTCGAAGGATGGTCACTCCTGGTATGGGATTCGATTTTTTAGGATCAGTTTTTTCTTTGGTGGAGGATTTTCCGGTGATGTAGCTGATTGGGCTAGCGATGATCGTCACCTGATGCCCTTCATGGGCAAGGATACGAGCCATCTCGTAATGACGGGTTCCGCCAGCTTCGTCCAGGGCAGCAAAAGCTTGATGGATCAATAAAATATGCATGGATAAATTTTACCCGATTGATCGTGAGATTGTTATGTAGATTGGAAGGTAAACCTTGTTTTCAATGAAATGGGAATTGAGGTAGTGATAGAAATCCTGAATGATAAAGCTGCTTCCAAATGGTTGTAAGTGGGAGAATACCAACCAAACGATTCAACATCTTCTTTTTGCCCAAAAAGAACCTTCCCTGCGCGGATCAGTTGGTATTGAAGCTGGTTATTTACATTTTGTGGTGAAGTTGTTATCTGAAGGTTGACTTTCAAACCTTTTGCTGGATGCTCCAAAAAAAGAATGTTATCTTGCCATATCCACTCCCAATCTGGTAGCGCCCAGTGTAAACGTAACAAATGATTGTCGTTTTCTTTATTGGTTGATTTTATCCAATCGGTGATCTCAATCAATTCGGAAGGATAAGTGTGGATGGAACGGGTTACCTCAATATTCATTTTCCTGTACCCGTTATGACTGGCGACAAATTCATCATTTTGTGTTTGATAGGATAAAACCTTATACCAATCCAGCCAGAGAAATCTACCCACCCAAAGCATGGGTTCTTTATCATCGACTACCACAGCATTATGTGCAGCGGCTCTAGCCAGCCGGTTATCCCAAGGTGGTGGTGCGGTATATCGGTATGTGCCAGGATCTCGTAGGATGTTTTCTCCTCGAAACCAAATTTCTGCATGCAAGAGATCAGCATGTGCTGGACGACCAAAGAAACGTGCCAAATGTAAGCCTGCCCATAAAAAAGGCGTGCCACACGAAAAAGGTTTTTCTACATTAACAGCTTTAACTTGATTCTCCTTTTTTTCATCAGGGAGGAACCAATCAACCATTTCATCCCAGGGGCCGGGTGGAAAAACTGGTTTCTGAGCGAATAAACGAGTTGCTGTCTGAATTACTGGACGATAATCTTTATATCCGAGTACTGAAAAAGGAAATAAATAGGAACCATCGTTATGACCAAGATTACTGACATAACCACTAATTGCATCCATCTGGTTGATCAGCCATTGAGTAGTCATAACCAGTTTCTCAATGATATTCTCCGGAAATTGCATTCCCTGAGTGCGTGCAACTGCAAACATCCAGAATGTTGTTTGTAACATTAGACGGTGATAGTTGTTTGATTGTTGAATATAATTTCCATCTGGACCGATTTGGGAGGAAATTCCTTGAAGATAGGTTTTCCAGCCAAGTCTTTTCCATTTTTTGCCGATGAGGTGATTGCTGAAGAGACAACCAGCGGTAAACAACCCTGCGGCTTCTGTGAGAAGATGATTATTTTTCTGCGCCTTCGCATAGCAGAGCGACCAGGGTATTCGATCTGCATGTTGATATATGGCAAGCAGAAGAGCTTTTTTATCTTCAGTTGTTGAAGCGGGGTCATTTTGAAATATTTGATATGCTATCACCCAGTTGATTAGGCGAATAGCGACTTCTTGGGAGGAGATCCAATTCTCGCCAAAATAAGGCAGATTGATATCCTGGAAAGCATGCCAATGATGCCAGAATGCTTGAACATATTTTGTGTCTTTTGACAATATATACGCACGGATCAGAGCAATAACCCAGCAAAAACGCGCGGGTTCCCAAAACAACTTGAGATCCAAATCGGGATCATCATCGCGTATTTTTGTCCAATGAATGGATGGGTGGGGGATTTCAAATGATAGAGGAACAGGTTCTCCAGAAAAAGGACGAAATATTCCAGAGGAGATCTCGTCTGCCAGGAAGAGACAATTCTCATCTTCCGAAAGGTACTTCAGATCAGGGATATGTAGAATATTAGGTACCTGCACTTTTTCCAGTTGTTTATCTGCAAGAATTGTTGCAGTCTTGGTTTTCGAATAATAGTAGTAATTTTTGTAACGAATTCGGTGCTGTCCCATGCGAAAAAGAGAGTGAATCCCTAATTCTTTTGCAGCTTTGATGAGAATAGTAGGATTGAGATATGAAGTCATCAGGCGATTTCTTTTACGATTGTTGTGATATCGAGTTTTTTACCTGATTGGGCTGCCTGTGTGGTTAGAATTGCTGCCTGGCTGACACCCCATATTTGTGAGTAAGGGATGGGTGGTTCACTGCCATGTAACAGACTGTTGACAAAAGCTTCCCATATTTGATGGTGACCTTTATCCTGTACACCTTTAATTACCCTCTTTTTTCCATTATGGATCAATGTCAGGTGCCTGAAATCATCTAGAATAGCGATACGCCCACCTGTAAACACTTCACAATTTTCTTTCGAGAAACTTCGATCACCATTGGAAAGGTATGATATGTTTCCGATGGAGCCATCTTTGAAATACAAGCGGATGGAAGCATTATCTGCAGGTACATCTCCTTGCGCTGGTAAGGTGTGTACATCCATAGCAATAGGTGATTGACCTACCAGGAAGGAAAGGAAGTCAATAAAATGGCATCCCTCGCCCAACAGTCTTCCACCACCCCGCAAAGGATCATGCAGCCAATGAGTTGAAGGTAAAGCCCCAGCGTTCACCCGATAATATGCCATCAATGGTTGTTGTGATTCTTGAAGGAATGACTTCATCTGCTGCCCTAAAGGAGAAAATCGGCGATTGAAGCCGATTGTCAATCGAGGACCATCAGGTTTAAGTTGATCAAATATTCTTTCTAAATCTGCTGTACTTAATGCAAGCGGTTTTTCACAATAGACATTCTTCCCGTTTTGTAAAGCCTGAATGACCTGACGGGCATGGTTGTTATGCTGGGTCAGGACAACTACTGTGTTAATATCGGGATTCGATAAAACATCCATCTCATCCGAACTGGCATAAGTGAAGTGAAATTTTTTTGCTGATTGGGTAGCTGTTACGCCTGAACCTGATACGATGGTATGCAACCGGGTGTTTCGAACTCTCGCTAGCATTGGTAGAAATACTGCCTGGGCATAATTACCTGCACCCAGAACACCTGTAACAATCTGATCCAGGGATGCTGTTGGTGTGGTTTCTGAAATTGTAACTTTCCGAGCAGAAATTTTTTCTGCTGTCTCTGGATACTGTAATAGAACACCCAGATATGGGATTCCTTCTTTATTTACAATGAGTTCATACGCTTTAGGTGCATTCTCGATCGGGAATATGTGAGTGATTAGAGGTTTTACATTTATTAATCTGGTTGATAATAGATCAACAAATGCTTGCATGTTCCGTTGTTCTGTCCAGCGGACATACCCAGCTGGGTAGTCACGACCCCGTTCTTCATAATCGAGATCGTATCTACCAGGTCCATAAGAACGTGAGATCCGGAATTCAAGTTCCTTTTCGTAATAAGGCTTGCGGATTATATTCATACCAACCGCGCCAAGCGCTATGACACGACCCCGGTCACGAGCCAATTCAGCAGCCTGCATTACTGGTTTACTGGAAGGTGTATCTGCACAAATGAGGATGATATCCAACCCCATGCCAGCAGATATTTTTTGAGCTTTTTCTAATGCCAGGTCCAGACTGCAGGTTTCAATTCCCAGGTTTAGACCAATGGCTCGCCTGTCAGGGTTTGGCTCAATGCCCAAAACGGTACAGCCAGCTGCTTGAGCGATTTGGGCAGCTAGAAGCCCTAACAGACCTAAACCAATAACCCCAATGCGTTCCCCTAATTGTGGTTCTGCCAGACGAAAACCATGCATGGCAATTGCACCTAATGTTGTAAAAGCAGCTTCTTCAAAACTTACTTCATCAGGTAATTTCACCAACAAATTTTTCGGAACATTAACGAATTCAGCATGAACAGCGTGCCCTGAACCAGCACATGCTACGCGATCTCCAGGGTGAAAATTTTCGAGATCTTTTCCTACTTCAAGTATGGTACCTGCTGAGGAATATCCTAAAACCATCGATTGGTCAAGGCGGTTGAAAGCAGATTGAAGGGTGGGGATAATGCCCTCACGGCTGGCTTTGTTCATTACCTGCTTAACCAGATCAGGGCGTGATTGAGCTTTCCCAACCAGGCTTTTTTCAGCAAATTCTACTACCATCCGTTCGGTACCGGCAGAAACAAGCGAAAAGGCGTTTTGGATCAATGCTGATCCTGATTGAACTTGCGGAGTGGGGACGTCTTCTATGGAGATTTTTCCATTACGTAGGTTTTGAAGTACCTGTTTCATGCTATTATCCTCTAGAGCTCATTATAAAGCAGAAATCTGCACATGATATAATGAGAAAAGGATGACAGGAGGTGGGGTTTTGAAGGTTCTCTTTATCAGTAAAGATCGGGATGATGTTTACATTAAACGTGCGATTACGTTTGTGAAAGCCAATTTTAAGGATTCTACAATTGTTTTAGCAAAACCTGGGCAAACCATTGCTGATGAAGTGGTGAAATGGCAGGGTGATTTGTTGATTTCCTACCTCTGCCCCTGGGTTCTGCCGAAAGCAGTTCTGCAAAGTGCGAACTATGCATCGATTAATTTTCATCCTGCTACTCCTGATTACCCTGGTACAGGCTGCACGAATTTTGCAATCTATGATGGTGTAAAAGAATATGGTGCGATGTGCCATCATATGTCATGTAAAGTCGATAGTGGAAGGGTGATCGCGGTAAAGCGATTCCCTGTGCTGCCTGAAGATAGTGTTTATACCCTTACTCAAAAGTGTTATGTTGCCATGTCAGAGTTGTTCTTTGAGATCATGGATATGATATTGAAAGGCAAAGAATTACCAGAAAGCAAGGAACATTGGACACGGAAACCTTATACCCGGGCGCAACTGGATGCCTTGAAAAAATTAGATGTCAGCATGTCTGTTGATGAAATTCGCCGGAGAGTCAAAGCAACTACATATCCGGGAACCCCTGGAGCTTATTTCGAAATAGGGGATATGAAATTTGAATATGTTCCCCAACACAATGACTGACTATATTAATTCAACTAAATGAAAAATCTTCAGTTCGAACGTTTCATTCAACCTTTCCTGTATTTGGCAGGTTTGGCAGGTATCATCCTGTTAGTATTATCTGGTGGTTACCGGTGGAATTCAAATTTATGGGTACAGATCATTGCATTTGTTTTTTTTACCCTGGCGGTAATAGGGATCCTTTATCAACAGGGTTTTCGCAAACATGCAAGACTTCCAGATACTGGTCTTGAAGCATTCTTTGGGGTTTTTATCGCAGTTATCGTTCTCACATGGATTATTTCTTCTGACCTGCGACAATCGCTGGAAAGAGTGATCCAGATTTTTATCTACATTATCAGTTTCTATGTATTCTATGAGTTGTTTGAAGTATTGGATAAAAAGAAAATCTGGGTATATTTTTGGCTCATTATCACAGGGGTATTATTGGTAATTGCTTTGGTAGAGATTTTTTCTGCTTACCATACCTGGTTTGCATTTATCTACCCTGATTTTAAGTTTCCTCCATTTTTATACCGCTTTACGGGTCCACTAGGGCATTCCAATCCCTTAATGGCACTAGTCAATATCTTCGTGCCCATTTGCCTGGTATTCTTTTTTGCATCAAAAAGAATCTGGCAAAGAATTCTCTTTGCGGGCTGGCTGATAATTTATACTTTGAGCGTGATTTTTTCTTCTTCCAGAGGTGGGGTGCTAGGAATCTTTGGTGGATTGATAATCCTTTTGTTTTTAGTTATTCTGCCACATGGCTGGTTTACCCGGCTGAAAGAGTGGATACGACGCAAGCCAAAGCAAACTATTACCATTATTACTTTTTTGGGGCTGCTCATCCTGGCTATTGGATTGGCATCAATGATCACTTTTTTACAGCATCCATCTCATGGTGCGGGTTTTTGGGATAGCCGAATAACTATCTGGCAAAATGCATTGCAAATCTGGAAGTCCAGTCCTCTGGTAGGAATCGGACCTGGCAGATTTCCATTTGAATATTTGAAGAATACCAATACCATTCCACCTGCCGAATGGGTCACCAATACCCACCAGACTATATTGACAACTCTGGTCGAATCGGGATTACTTGGAGTTTTTGCTTTGGTTATCTTGATAACGGGTATTTTTCGAAAAGTGATTCACTTGTATCGAACTCTGGAAGGAGAAGGCAAGCTGTTTGTTGCTGCAGCAATGGCTGGAATTTTTGGATTTATCCTGCACAGCCTGGTAGATGATTTTACCGATTGGTCAGTTGTTATGATATCCTGCATATTCCTGCTGGCGTGGATATTCTCTTTCACCCCCGAACAGGATCGAAAACAACATGATATCAGCATTCATTTTTTATGGGTACCAGTTGGAATAGTCATTTTATGTTTTTCGTTTCTCTTATTGGCATACATTCCTTATTGGACAGGCTATCAGCTTATTGCCAAGGGTGAAATTGATAACAGTTTTTTTGTTATGCAAAAAAGTATCATTCGAGACCCTAATCTTACATTTTCTCGAGTGAATATTGGATCGCTGCGTGCACATGAATGGGCAAAAAATAACGATCCCGAATTGTTGGTGCTGGCGCGATATGATTTAGAAAATGCATTTGATGTAAAACCTGAATTGGGATGGATTGGTGCTGACCTGGCTATGCTGTACTGGTCGTATGGAGATTCTGCCAAAGCCATCCATTATCTTGAAGAAGCAATCCTATCTTCTCCAAAAGAAGCAAGTTATCCTATGAATTTAGGATGGATATATGAACGATCAGGAGATGAAGCGAAAGCTTCTGAGTATTATCAGGCAGCATTGAATCTTTTTCCTGTCTGGTCAAACCATCCATTTTGGCTGAAGAATGAGTTCAGAAAACAGGTGCTTTCCAGCTGGAAAGAAAAGACTTCAACACAAATTGCATCAAGCACAGAACCATACTGGCAAATGGCTATAACCGCATTAGATTCGAATGTTCATTCTGCCACAGAGTATGTTGCATTATCCAGATGGATGTATGAGCCAGTATTGCCAACGCTTGTTGCGCAAAGCAAACTATATCAAACGACCGGACAAATCGACGAGGAGAGAAAAACTCTGGAGCAAATAGTTGCTGTTATGAAGCAATCACAGTTTAATCAAAATGCCTCATATAACGAAACATACGCTCAATGGGTTAGCCGGAGGGTGGGAATAACAAGCGACATGGTACCTGGCTATGTTCACCTTGAAGAAGATGTAGGGCAATTTGACGCGCTTAAAAGACTGATCACAATCTACAGCATGAGTGGTCAATGTTCAGAAATGCAGGCAGTTTGGAACCTTTACCAGGCGAGTGAATCTGGTTTTGCTCTTGAGGCATATCCTCCTGCGCTGCCATGTTCAGATAAATAAAGAATATTGGCATTTAACTTGCAACTACTTCCACAATGCATAGCTTTGTATGCGTGTTTCATTGGAGGTAGTAAATGTTTCGAAAAGTAATGATTATTATTACAGCAGTAATTTTTCTTGCATCATCAGCAATTGTTTTGGATTATTTTCGTGTACCTGAAATAGTTGTGGCGAAAGCATCCAATCTGGTGACTGGAAAAGCGGTAGCCACCTCAAATTACACTCTTTCTCATTTAGGATCTCAAGGGATTGTGACCGATCCATCACAATGTTTAATTTATGGGAAGTTTACGAACAATAATGGCAGTACTGGAAGCCTTAATTATCGAATATACATTGATGATGTTTTTACTGGTACATTTGCTTCTGCGACTGGGGGTAGTTTTAAGGTCAATTTGAATAGTAATTGTGTACGACGGTTTGGAGATAATGTGTGTGTAAATTTCCAGAATAAATTTACACACAATATTGTTCATACCATAAAAATCCAGGTGAATGTATCTGATAGTGTGTGGGAATATGCCGATGATAATGCACCATTTCCAAAAACTTTGAATTGCCAGGATACTTCCGTTACGACAACACTGGTTCCAACTCTAACTCGTACTCCGACAAGAACTCCAACACTAACAAAGACGCTAATACCAACGAAGACTCCTACACCGACGAAAGTGCCGCCTACAAAAACACCAACGAAGACAGCTACTAAACTCCCCCCAACCAAAACACCAACGAAAACAGCCACCAGTACACTAGTGCCATTCTTAATCCAGAATTCCATCATGTACACAACCAATTTTGCTTACCCAGACCTTGGGTGTAACTGGATGGGGATTGCAGGTCAGGTGATGAATAAAACCGGTAATCCATATAAAGATGTAGTGGTTGTTGTAGAAGGAATGATTGGGTCAGAAGGATTTACCTGGATTGGTTTAACAGGATTGGCTCAAGCATATGGCCCTGGTGGATATGAAATTAAGATTTCTGATGCTCCCTTTAATTCCGCTGAACCATTTTATTTAACCCTTTACGACCTTAACAGCAATCAATTATCGGATACTCTATCATTTTCAACCTACGATGATTGCTCGAAGAATTTAATCATCGCAAATTTCACCATGAGATAATGGTACGCGTATCTTTTTGGTATATGGTAAGATATGGCTGGTGAGTAACATCAGCCATATCTTTTTTTAGAGATGGTAATGATCAAAAATTCTGAAAATAACAACCAAAGTGAAATCGTTGAAGATACATTTGATCTCCTTCAGCAAATCATTCCTTTGAAGGGAAGCTGGTGGATTTTGTTAGTCGTAATGATCGCGGGGGCGTTGGTCGGTTATGCATTACATTTTCTCTTTCCACCTTTGTTTACTTCATCGGGAGAAATTACCTTTTCCATCGATTACACACGAACTGGGGCGTTAACTGATGTTGAAGAAGATATTGCAATTGTTACAATGGGGGATATTCTTACTTCCACAACAGTTGTGCAAAATACCATCGACGCTGGAATGAACGCTGGATTAGACGCAGAAGATTTTGTTCTGGATGAATCAGCTTTTCTCGAACGATACAATTTTGCGTACAAATTAGTTGTCCAGAATGCTGACAACCAAACTGCTTCTCAATGGGCAAATCTCTGGCTTGAGAATGCTTATCTGGCGATCTCTGACGCACGAATGCATGCTCTTGTTGCGGACCAATTGCATAGCCAGCTAATGGCATACCAACAGTGTATAGAAAATTCGGGGCAGGTCTACCCCGTTGTTGCCATCTGCCAAAATCTCACGCAACCAGAATTACAAGAACAGTTTGCTTTAGTTAATCAAGATTATCTTGATGAAAAGGAAAAAAGTCTGGCAGTCTTGCCAGCCTTAGATTTTGCTATCACTCGGATCCCTGAACCAGCGACTGAAGCTGAAAGGCAACAAAAAGGAATCCTGGTTTTTAGTGGGGCAATCCTTGCTGCGATAATCTTCCTGATGACATGGTTTATTATAGAAGGTATTGCACGTAGGAGCCACTGATGCCAATCTGGTCAAAGGTACTGCACTGGATTCGTAAATTGTCCTGGTGGCTTATGTTGTTATTGCTGCCAATAACCAGCATGCCCATCATAGTTAAGCTGGTACATTCTGATACTGTTGCTGCTCCATCAGGAATTTTCCTTGTTTTTTTAGCAGTTTTCTGGCTAATTCCTTATTTCTGTGCTCATGGGAAACTTCCAAAAACCACTATCCCGTTATTTATTTTCCTTGGAATTGCCATAATTGCTTGTGCATTGGCGTTCTTTTACCAAATTCCAACCTATAAGAATCATAGCATTATAAATGAAACCGCAACAGCACTGATTACATTGGGTATTGGAATAGCATTCTATCTTGTTACTGTGACTTTCATCCGAGATGAAAAGTGGTTAAAGATAAGCCTGCAGATGATATGTATTGCAGGCGCACTGATTATTATCTGGAGCGTTTTACAATCGATCAGTTGGTTTACGATCAATCGATATCCCAACTGGATGAAAGCGATCCATGATTTATATTCTGTTGGACCCTTGTACCGTCAACGCGTTTCAGGTTTTGCGTTAGAGCCATCATGGTTGGCTCATCAATTGAATATTCTATTCATTCCATACTGGCTTGGCGCCACTCTGGCAAAAACAACCGTTTTTCGTTGGAAGATCTGGAAAATCAGCATTGAAAATTTACTACTAATTCTTGGTATGGGTATTTTGCTACTGACATCTTCCCGGATCGGGCTGGCAACTTTACTTATAATGCTTGCGGTTCCTGTATTGCGAATAGCTTTCCAGATCCTAAGGAAAATCAACAAATGGATTACGTCTCGACCTGTTTTCATGCGAATTGGAAATGGATTACAGATTCTTGTTAAAATCCTCTGGGTATTCTGTCTGATAGTTTTAGCATCTGCAGTTATCTTTGGGTTGGGATATATCTTGACTAAACTTGATATGCGGATGCGTAGCTTGTTTGAGTTTGATTTTCAGCATCGAAATGCGTTGCTCTATTACGCTGAAAAACTCTCGCTGGCAGCGCGATTTGTGTACTGGGATGCTGGATGGGGTGTGTTTGAGAAATATCCCTGGTTAGGTGTAGGATTGGGAAATAGTGGTTTCTTTTTCTCTGAAACCCTGAACCCATATGCCTGGAAGCTAACAGAAGTACGGATGCTGCTATATCGTTCTAATTTATTATTAAATCCAAAAAGTCTTTGGATCCGCCTGCTGGCAGAGACTGGTATCATAGGTTTCAGCACGTTTTTCTGCTGGCTTTTTGTTATTGGAAAGTCCATCCCAGAATTACTGAAGTTGAAAGATCCAACTCTTCAATCCATTGGTTGGATGGGGATTTTTTCATTGATAGGTTTGTTTTTTGAGGGTTTTAGCTTGGATACATTTGGCTTGCCATATTACTGGATTGCTCTGGGAATAGTATCAAGCATGGCTGTCATAAATATTAAAGAAAAGGAAAATTCATGATCCACATGTGAAGAATGAGTTGAAAACTTCACCTGATGTGATCTGCTATAGCAACATTTATCAAGGTATCTAAGAGGAATCATGAAAGCATCACAAGGTTGGATCATTGCTGCAATAGTGGTTGTTATTGTCATATGTTGTTGTATCGTGGCAGGTACTGCATTGGCAGGTGGAGGATTACTCGCTGTAAAAAATGCAATTACTGTACAGCCAGAGTTCATTGTTACTTTAATGCCCGATCTATCAACAGCTACTCCTGTGGTTCCCATACAAATAAGTACAGAACCAGTAAGCGATAGCGATACTGAAAACCTGATGAGACTTCAAAATGCTGAAATTAAAGCCAGCGATCCAAATCGATTGGCGTATGAATTTGGATTTACTAATACAATCCAGGCAACAAATTCTGAACCTCCCGTCGAATATCAGGAAGGAGATCGGCAGACTTTCTGGGCATTCAACAATGATACGAATCAACCTTATCAGGTTGAAGCTCATTTAGGATGCGAAAGAGACCATCTTTACTTTTGGGTCGGTGAAGATGTTGATTACTCAAAATCTGATTTATCTGCTTTATGCGATAGCTTTGAAGAAAACATTTATCCAGTAAACCGCGCATTTTTTGGAACCGAGTGGACACCTGGGGTTGATAACGATCCACATATTTATGTTCTTTTTGCTCGTGGAATGGGAAGTGTAGGAGGATATTTTTCATCTTCTGATGAATACCTTCCTAGCGTTCATGAGTACAGCAATGCCCACGAGATCATTTTTATCAGCGCAGATTACAATACTTTAGATGCAGAATATACCTATGGCGTTTTGGCACATGAGTTTCAACATATGATCCATTTTTATCAGGATACCAATGAAGATGGATGGGTAAATGAAGGTTTTTCTGAACTTGCTGCTTTACTTAACCATTTTGATCCCGGCGGAAACGATTATCTCTTCTTGAGTAATCCAGATTGGCAGTTGAATACCTGGCCTGTCGATTCTAATCAAACGCGCGCAAGCTATGGATCTGCTTTCCTTTTTATGACATACTTCCTTGACCGGTTTGGTGAAGATATTACTCAACAACTTGTGAGTGCACCAGAGAATGGGCTGGCAGGGATAGATTCCGTACTCACAAGCAACAATGTCAAAGACACACTGACTGATAATCTTATTACTGCCGATGATTTTTTTGCTGATTGGGCCATCACTAATTATCTTGGTGATAGCACTGTGAGCGATGGCAGGTATGCATACATTTCGTATCCTTACGCTACGACAGCGGATACTACAGAATCCATCTACGAGTGCTCAACCGGATGGCAAGATAGAACCGTTGAGCAATACGGAACGGATTATATTTCGATCGAATGTCCTGGAGATTATCACATTGAATTCACTGGATCTTCAACGGTGGATCTCTTGCCAACACAACCTTACTCGGGTAGTTATGCTTTTTGGTCAAACAGGGGAGATGATTCTAATATGACTTTGACCAATACTTTTGACTTTACCAGTATATCAGCACCAATAGAAATGACTTACTGGACATGGTATGACATCGAGCAGGATTATGACTATTTGTATGTGGAAGCAAGTATAGATGGTGAACATTGGACCATTTTGAAAACGCCAGGTGGGACTGATTACGATCCATCAGGCAACAGTTATGGTTGGGCATACAATGGTTACAGTTCAGGATGGGTACAGGAAATGGTGGATTTAAGTGATTACGCTGGGCAACAGGTTCTGGTACGCTTTGATTATGTTACTGATCCTGCTGTAAATGGTGAAGGGTTCCTGGTGGATGATATCCAGATAAAACAGGCATCCTATTTCGCAGATTTTGAAATTGATGATGGTGGTTGGGCAGCAGATGGTTTTGTTCGTGTGAGTGGAAAACTTCCACAAACATTTAAAGTCTCAATTATCAAAGAAAACGGTGAAACAACAATAGAAAAATATACGGTTGAGCCAGGTGATACTCTGAATATCCAAATTTCAAATGTAGATCAAGCTGTTCTTGTCGTAAGTGGGACAACACGGTTTACCCGTACCCCATCTTCATATCAATATCGAGTAATTCAGGATTAACAAATCACCCCCATCATGTTGATGGGGGGTGATTCATTTGTGAGTGATTACCTTACTCGACTTTAATGGATGTTCCAGCACGTAGATTGGCCAACTGCTGCTCTAATTCATTACGCCGTTGAATTGCAGCATTTTTAATTTCATCTACTGTACTACAAGCTACCGATCGGATATTGCTGCGAAGAACAGTGCCTGACATTGGTGTAAATAACAGAGCAAGTGTGGCACCAATCAATCCACCAAATAATGAACCCAATAGAAAGAAACCGAATTTTCGCATACATTCCTCCTGATTGTAAACAACTAAAGTCATTATACCTGAAAGAAACTTATCAAGTATTTAACCAAAGGTGAGATTTGTTAATCATGAGTCGGTTTAGCAAGTTTTATTTTAATGAAAAGCCAGGGAGCTAATGCAGAAATCCAAATGCCAATGAGAGTATACCGCAACAAACGCAACCCATAGCTGAGAATATCAGCATTCCGGGGGAAAATTTGCCCCAGACCAAACCATAGCGCTACTACCCCGATCAATCCCAATGCATAACGCAGGAGAATCTTGCCTGGTGTACTCTGATTACACATCCCACCATATTGATGGTCCAGCCAGATATATCCTAAAAGCATCCCTAGGGTAGTTCCAATTACAGTAAATACACCATCTTTTGAAACGGGATTGGGAGTCACATCGGGAATATCTGCCAGGGCATTGGTCACCCATGATTGTGGGAGAACAAAGTTTTCTCTGAACCAAAAAGGGATCAGCAGAAGGACAAGGAGAATTATACAGGCAACGAAGGTATACCCAATTTTCTTTGGATATGAGAGTCTTTCTATGATTCGCTTGAAACCTGGTTCAAGCTTGATGAAAAGAAAGACCATCAATGCGCCAATCAACCAAGCCACTAATACATCGCGCAGGAAATGCACACCCAGAAATAATCGGGATAGCCCAATGAGAAAAATGATCACCAATGCAAGTGTTGTGAACCATTTCTTTCGCAATAAAGCTGCCAGGTATCCCCATACACTGGCAGCAATTTGAGCATGCCCTGATGGGATACCAAATGAAGATTCCCCAACAACCCCTTGTACATCTGCATCGAACCAATATGGTCTGGGGCCAGCAAAAGCAATTTTGAAGAATCCGTTTACTCCATTGCTCAGAAGAAGCATCAACCCCACGCGTAATCCAAGCCTGCTATCTACACACCAATAGAGGAATGGCATCAAGATTAGAAAAAATTCTTCCTGACCCAGGAAACTAATGGCTTTCATGACCCCAAATGTCCAGGTTCCCAGGTTTTGTAAGAACAGATTTACAGCTACTTCAATTGAATATCCAGTATCCATATAATCCACCTTGTTGACGAAAGTATAAGCATATTGTACACTCGTAGCGTGTTTCAGAGATTTAAAGTAGAAAATTAGGTGTAGAGGTTTCTGTTTGAAAAGAAGTAGTGCATATACCCAATTGGATGACCTGATCAGAGAAGTGACTGGAATGGTGGATGCTATACAGGCTATCCTGATCCAGAAGAGACCTGCTGTGCTGCCAATTCATGTTTATGAAGATATGGCTCAGGTCAAAGAAGCGTTACCAAAAATTAGAAAAGCTGTATATGCACTGGAACGGGAAAGGCAAATCCTCGATTCATACACTCAGATTGGACAAACGCTAAATACATCGCTTGAAATTGAGGTAGTGCTAAAAGCTGTTCTTGATGAAGTGATCCGACTTTCAGGTGCTGAGAGATGTAGCCTTTTTCTTAAAGGGACTGCAGGCAATCTGGAACTTCAGGTAGCTCGTAATTGGGAACAAGATTCTATTGATCCAAATGAATTAACAATCAGCAAGACGGTCATACAAAGGGTTGCTGATACAGGTATACCGGTTCTTACCTCTGATGCTCAGGAAGATAAACGTTTCGCTACCCAGGCAAGCGTAGTCTTTCATAATTTACGATCAATTCTTTGCGTCCCTTTACAAAGTCACGATACGATCATTGGAGTTATCTACCTGGATAGTCGAGTACGAACTGGTGCGTTTACACAAAAAGAGCTGGAATTAATCAATATTGCTGCCAATCAAGCTGCAATCGCCATTGAGAATGCCCGATTATTTGATTCGACTAAACAGGCGTTAGGAGAGGTGACAGCATTAAAAAACCTACTCGATCAAATTTTCCGTTCTATTCCAAGTGGAGTGATAACAACCAATTTTCAGAATCAGATTGTACTTTCAAATCGTACTGCACAACAGCTCCTGTGTATGGAACCGGAACAGATCCAAAACAAGACACTGGATGAAGTTATTTACCCCATCATTCCCATTTTAAAAAAATACGTTGAAATTGTTCTTCAGGAGAATGTCTCTTTAGTGGGATTGGAAGCTACCGTGAAATTCGTAGGCCGCGCTCCCATTGATCTGCGGTTCAGCCTCGCACCTCTTCGAGATATTCACGAGAAAACACATGGCATTGCTATTGTTCTTGATGATTTGACTGAAAAGCGACGTCTTGAAGCTCACTACCGCTTGTTTGAAAAAATGGTTTCTCCAGCAGTAATTCAAAACCTTGATCCTAAAAGCATTCAGCCAGGAGGAAAGCGAGCAGAAGTTACTGTGTTATTCGCGGATTTGCGTGGCTTTACCACATTGAGTGAGGTTAATCAACCAGAAACATTGGTTACTATCTTGAATAGATATTTATCTACAGCAGCAGATTGTGTGTTAAAGGAGGGAGGTACTATTGATAAATTTATGGGTGATGCTATCATGGCGTGGTTTAATGCACCCGTTCCACAAGTTGATCATACTTTTCATGCATTACGTGCTGCCTTACAAATCCGTTCTGCAATGGAAGAACTACATAAAGATTTGCCTGAAGAATTTCGTCTCTATTTCAGCTTTGGGATCCATGTTGGTGATGCCATTTTAGGTTTGATCGGTACTGAGAAGCGATTAGATTACACCGCGATCGGTGATTGTGTGAATATTGCCAAGCGATTACAAGAGAACAGTGGACCTGGGCAGATCTATATCAGTCAAACTGCGTACTTGCGAGTCAAGGAACGCGTAGTAGTTTCAAAATTAGGGCCAATCATCGCGAGGGGGAAAAAGAACCGTATTACAGCATATCAGGTGATCCAGACAATATAGTTCGTTAAATCTGACGTACTGTTTCTTTCAATTTCTCTAACCGTCTCTCTGCTAACCCTGGAAGTGTATCTAAAATATAAAGGGGACCGCTGCCTTCTACTGAAAAGGAAGCACTGATAGAACCTTTCAGGCACGCCATAAGAGGGTCATAATGTTGCAGATACCCTGCAAGGAAACCTCCACAAAAAACTGCCCCTGCACCTGTCGGGTCCACGACATGGCTGGGATATGCAGAAAGTACCCACCTTTTCTTTGAAGAATGATCAAGTAAATATTGTCCCTGGCTGCCACAATGAATGACAACCATTTCAGCGCCCCAGCTACCAATTTGATCTGCCATCTCCCATATATCTTCTGTTCGCCCTAGAAACAATTGACGGATTTTTGACTCAGTTGTTTGGAAGATTGTCAAATTTCGTACAAGATCGGCAAGTGATGAATAAAAGAGGGAATTCATAATCCCTTCGCTGGGATCCATACTGATCGTGTGGATGCTACCCTGTTTTAGTGTATGGAGAAGGGTGGTGTATGAAACATAATCTAATGGACATAAATGGGCAGCTATTGCGTCAAGGTATGCTGGGGGAATTTCATAAGATCGTATATAGTGAAGTGAAGCTTGCGTCTGACTATCTGTTTGTTGGAGGGGATTGACATACCCTAATAGCCCTTTTGGAATTGGGATGCCCAATTGGGCATAATGGGCGATAGGGTCATTTTGGGTAAAGGTATCAGGTGAAGTATATCGAAAAAAACGGATGATATCTGGAATCTCAGAGTGGGTAATGATGCCAAGGGTATTTATGCCGTTAGTTTCAAAAGATTCTAACCATCTTTGTGGGTACATTTCGCCAATTCTGGCACATAAACCAGGTAATTCATCCCAGAAACGCACACCAGCTGCACTAAAGATGCCATCGCCACCGGGGATATCAGCGCGAGAAATGCCATCTTGCGTGAGGATATAGTCGCGTGTCAGTTTACCAAGGACGATTATGCGGGGGGAAAAATCCAAAGTAAAATTCCGAGTTAATTCTTATTTGGATTGACTATCTTTTAACAATGTCAGTTTTTGGAGACCCAAAGTCGGAGATCATACGTAAAACGCTTAATACACCCATGCCCAATTTAACACCATCTCCGGCAGTTAGCTCTGGCTTCTGCTGCGATTTATCTGCACGCTGCACGAGGATAAGGCTGGCTAAAAGACCAGTAACTGCTCCTATGCCTGTACCCAAAAGCAATGCTTTTAATTTCCAATTATCAGATTGATCCATGATCCCTCTTATGATTTATTTATGATTTCGATGAAACAGAGTATTCACTCCAACTTGAATTTGCTGGATCTTGATGACGGGCATGACGCTTTTATCAGCCAATTTGTGTACGATAAGCAATACCTGGTAAAAAAATGTGCTAAATTTTAAAAAATATAGAGGTAGGATATTCGTTATTTTAAAAGCCAAATAGATGAATCCTACTAAGATTACCAGAAATGCAAGCCCAATCCCAAACATTAGCAGAATGAGCCATATCACAGAAATACTGGATAGATTTCCAATATTTGCAGCTGAAGTGGAATTTTGTGAAACTAATATTAGAATGAATGTTGCAAGGATTACGGCAATAACGGTGAAGATTGGAAAATAAATCTGCCAGGTTTTTTGCCTGTGGTGATCCATCTCACTGGGGCTATAGGTCGTTGGATGCACTTGTGAATTCATACGATTATTCTAACATGAAACAAAGTCCTTGATTTACTATTTTTATGTAAGCATTTTCAGGTTTGCCCATATACTTTGATTGTAATCACTATTCTGGAAATACCGTTCAACTTAGGTACTTGTGCAACGGTTGCTGATTTCGAAATGATTTGCTAGCATTAATAATGAAAAATACTGTATAATTATAACAGTAGGACAAACCTTAAAATTTTATATTTATCTGCAGGTTTGTGACTTATTTGATCATTGACGTAAGCGTTTAAGTACTAGAGGACGCTGAATAATCGACAGAGAAATCTGTCTTACCTTGAATATTAACCAATTTTCTACTCAATTTTTAGCGTTTTTACGAGCAAAATTGGTTGCCAGAATGAACAAATTGTACGCTTTCAAACAGGAGAACGTTTGAAATTCGGGATTTGACTCTTTCGAAAATTGTATAGTTGCAGCGGGATCACTAAAACTGCAATTTAATTCTGGCATTCGTCATCTGATCATCTAACACAGTCACACCTGCGAGGTGGATGGCTGTGTTTTTATGTCTGGGGTTATAACTGCAATCGAATCACAAAAGAGACATTCTAACCGGGTAAATATTTACCTGGACGATAAATTTGCTTTTGGGTTATCGAATGTAGTTGCTGCCTGGCTTCATGTGGGACAGGTTTTATCCGATGAGAAAATTCAATCTCTCTTAACGCAAGAAGAGCAAGAATCTAGTTTTCAAAGAGCCCTACATTTTCTCAGTTTTCGCCCTCGTTCAATCCATGAAGTACAAGAAAAATTAACTCAGGTAGGGTATAGCCCTGAGGTCATAGAGAGTACTATTTCCAGACTCAAAGATCAGCACCTCCTTGGAGATGAGACATTTGCGCGTCAATGGATTGATGATCGAGCTTCTTTTCATCCCCGCAGCCATCGTGCCATTCGATATGAATTGAAGCATAAAGGTATATCTGATGAGGTTATCAAAGAAGCACTTGCCAACGCACCTGATGAACAAATCCAGGCGGAGCACGCAGCTATCAAGTACGAAAAACGATTGGTTGGAACTGATTGGAATACGTTTCGCAATCGATTAGGTAGCTATCTGGCTAGATTGGGTTTCTCTTATTCCATTATTAAACCTGTTGTCGAAAACACCTGGCAAAAGCTTCATCCAGATCGTTCTACTAATACTTTTAGAACCAATGAGGAATAAGAAATGTTAGGAAATAATACTTGGATATTGGAATTGATTATTATTTTGGTCGGTTTAGGGATAATTGCACTGGCAACTTTCTTCATAACCAGATCACGGATAAAGAAATTTTTTATTGAGCAACAGGAAAAAGCTGAAAACATTGTTTTGGCAGCCCGTGATTCAGCTAACATGATCGAATTAGAAGCCCGCGATCAGGCCCTTAAAGCATTACAGGATAATGAGGCAGAAATTGCTCGCCGTCGTACAGATCTTGCCAGAGAAGAAGACCGGCTGCAAAAACGCCGTATGGAGATTGATCAACGAATGGAGCGGATTGAGCAGCGCGAACTTTCGCTGAATAAACGGCAAAGTGCATTGGATAAACGAGCGAATGAAATAGAAAAATTGTACGAAAAGCAGATGGAAGAGCTACAACGCGTCGCAGAAATGACGATTGATGAGGCTCGCGCCCAATTACTGGCAGATACTGAAAAAGAAGCTCATAATGACATGGCGAGGATCATTCGGCAGATCGAGTCTGAAGCACGTGCCGAAGGTGAGCAGCGCGCACGTGAAATCATTGCAGATTCCATACAACGTGTCGCATCTGATCATGTGGCCAGTGTTTCCACTTCCATTGTGCCACTGCCCAACGAAGAGATGAAAGGCAGGATCGTGGGACGTAATGGTCGCAATATTCGCGCTTTTGAACAGGCTGCTGGGGTGGATGTGATCGTAGATGATACACCCGAATCAGTCACCATTTCGTGCTTTGATTCCGTCCGTCGTGAAGTTGCCCGTCGGTCACTAGAACGATTGATCCTGGATGGCAGGATCCATCCTGCACATATTGAAAAAGTATTGGCTGATGAGCAGGCAGCAGTTGAAAAATCGATCGTAGAAGCTGGCGAAGAAGCTGCTTTTGACGCAGGAGTAGCTGGTTTACACCCTGAAATTATTCGCATGCTTGGGCGGTTGAAATACCGGACTTCGTATGGACAGAACCAATTGGCTCATGCAATCGAAGTTTCAAAATTGGCGGCCATCATTGCTGCCGAATTAGGTGCCAATGTAGAAATTGCAAAAGCCGGAGGTTTGCTGCATGACCTCGGAAAGGCAATGGATCACAATACGGAAGGCACCCATTCTGTTATTGGTTCTGAATTTGCCAAACGATATGGCGTAAATGCAGCCGTAGTTAATTGTATTGCTTCTCATCACCACGAAACCGACCAGGAAAGCGTTGAAGCAATTATTGTTGAAGCAGCCGACGCGATTTCTGGCGCACGCCCCGGTGCACGACGTGAAGACCTGGAACAATATATCAAACGGTTACGCGCTCTGGAAGAAATTGCAAACTCTCATAAGGGTGTGCTACAAAGTTATGCAATCCAGGCGGGGCGTGAAGTACGCATTATTGTTAGACCGGAAGATATCGACGACCTTGAATCTACCCGATTGGCAAAGGAAGTTGCCAAGAAGATCGAAGAAACCATGCAATATCCTGGTCAAATCAGGGTGACAGTTATTCGCGAAACTCGTGCTGTCGAGTACGCTAAATAGACTGAAAAAGTTAGTAGATAAAAAATGGAGAGGATAAAATCCTCTCCAGTTTTTTTAAACATAAGGATTGCTGGATTTTTCCTTTTCCACGGTTGTTTGATTGCCATGACCCGGGAAAAGTTTGGTTCTATCAGGAAGAGTATAAATCACATTATGAATACTTTCGTATAGCTGGTTGAAATCTCCCCCAGGGAGGTCGGTTCGTCCAACACTGCCTTCGAAGATCAGATCACCACAAAAAGCCACATGATCGTCTGGTGAATAATAAATTACATGCCCTGGCGTGTGCCCTGGTGTGTGAAATATCTGAAGAGAAAACTCACCGATCATAACGGTTGTATTTTTGTCCAGCAAGATATCAGGTTTGGGTAAGCCACCCATTTCAAACCCAAAGGCGTCCGCTCCACCCTGATTTACCCATAAAGGTAAGTCATCTTGATGCAAGTAGATTTTGACATCTGGAAATGCTCTCTTCAATTCTTCACAACCCATAATGTGATCAAAATGCGCATGAGTGATCAAGATTGCATTTAAAAACAAATTATGTGACTTTAAATAATCGATCACGGGTGTTATGGAATTGGCTGGATCGATCACGATTGCATTTTCACCTGCATGGTTAAATAGAATATAGGAATTATTTTGGAGCATACCAAGGACAAAAATCTCAATTTTCATACCTCATACCTCATCGCTTTCCATTTGCTGGAGAGGAGCTATTGCTTTCTTTGCATTCGTTTGAATGAGAAACAAGAATACTGCAGTGATCAAGAATGTGCATGTAAGAATGATGATTGAAATCATATAGATACTTTCTGGTTTTCTATCATATAAAAAGCCAGCCAGGAGGGGAGCTAGCAAAATGGCGAATGCATTGGCCGATTCAAGCAATCCATAACCTAAACCGGTTTTGGTCTGATTTACCAATTGACGGGCAAAAGCAACTACCATGCTGCGCCCAAGGCGAAAACCTCCCAGAAGGATGAAACCTGCAGCATACCAGATGAAATTTGTTCCTTTCCAGATGAATAAAGAAAATAAGGCAACCAGAAATTGGCTGATCAGAATGCCATAATATACAGGGATATTGCCAAGCAGCAACATGACCACCACGCTGCCAAGATTACCAATCGTGCCCAACCGTCCAATTATTGTGAAATCAAGCTCTCTGATATTTTGCAAAAAATTTGAATTCAAAGGTTGTGGAAGGTAAAGCGCAAATACAGTTAATGCAGATAACAAGACGAATCCTAAAAAGCGTGGAGAAAATCCCCGAAATCCGCTAATTTTCTCCTGTTCCATTTTTGGTTGTTTGGGTAATTTTTGAATGAAAAAGGTAACCAGTGTGGAAACCATGAAAATTAATGCGGAAAAAAAATAAATTGTTTTGATATTCACTTCTGTACCGATCCAACCACCCAGGGAAGGACCGATCACAGCACCTAAGTTATAAGCAACAGACTGTAAAGTAAGAGCACGCTCAACGCTAAGTTTTCCGCGAACGCTGATCACATAACTGTTAATAGCTGGCAAACCGAAAACGGAAGAGTTGTACATGAACATCGAAATCACAAAAATTTCCATGCTGTTTGCCATTGCCATTCCCCAGGCAGCTATCATACCAATAAACCACGAAAGAAGCATGACTGGTTTTTGCCCCCAACGATCAGCAAGATAACCCGCTGGAAGTACCGCTAGGGCCATGGCAAAACCATTAACGCCTAATAGTGTTCCGATGAGAACCGGAGATGCTCCCCATTGCTGTAGATAAAGAGGTTGGAAGATCAGAAACATGCTTTCTCCCAAGCCCCACAAGAACATGGAAAAAGCTATCAACAAGTAATTTCTGTTCACGTTGATAATACTTTCTGGATGAAAGCATGGGCGTTTGCATATACTGTAGATTTTTCACAATCACAGGTCATGGTATGACTGCCACGGTGGATGGTTATTTGTTCAGTATGTTTGCTGCCAATTGCCTGGGAAATCAGCGCCATGTTTTCGAATGGAACACCTTTATCCCCCAAAGAATGCATGAGGCAAACAGGGGAGGTGATCTGAGGTAAACCAGAACGCATCAACCCGGATAATACATTTAGTTGGATCACTGCTTCAACGGGATAATAAGGATATTCAAGGTGGTGGGATAGCGTTTCTTTATCTTCCCAATCGGGTGCACCTTTTTCAATACGTTTTATGAAGAATTTGAACAGGTTGATATATTTTAGCCGCCAATCGTTACTGATCATATAGGGGGTTGACATGGCTATCACACCGCTGAGGTCATGGATTTGGGATGCAGTGTACAAGCTAAGGATGCCACCCATTGACAATCCTACCAGGAAAATGTGTTTTGCGACGCAGCGCAAGCTGCTGATTCCATCCAACACATCAGAATACCAATCCTGCCAGGTGCAATGTGCCAGATCCTCCACCCGTGTGGCATGCCCAGATAGACGGATCCCAAGGCAAGTGCATCCCTGCTGGTTGAGATAAGCGCCCATACCAAGCATTTCACGCGGAGTGCCTGTTATGCCATGAATAAGGAGAACTCCGATATCATTGCCAGGGAAAAAGAAAGGCTCTGCCCCAGGCATGATGGCTGGCGGGAAGCTGCTATTCGATGACATAGAGGTCTCTCGAGAGAGTGCTTAAAGTTTCAGCGCTTTGTTGGGTAATGACAACATCATCCTCGATGCGGATACCGCCCTGACCGGGAAGGTAAATCCCCGGTTCGATCGTGAAAGCCATCCCCGGTAACAGAAGTCCGGTATTGCCAGCGTTGAGATAAGGAGGCTCGTGCTCTTCCATCCCAATGCCGTGACCCACGCGATGGGTGAAATATTCGCCATACCCTTTCTGCTGGATGAATTCATGAGCTGCTTGATTGGGAACACAGCAGGCGACGCCGGGATTTGAGGCTGCTCTTCCTGCTTGGTTAGCCTGTACAACGATCTCATGGATCTGATAAAAAACATCAGGAGCAGGAGGAAGTATCAGACCACGGGTAAGATCTGAGCAATATCCTTTGTAGGAAGCTCCCCAATCAACAACCACCAGGTCACCAGTAGCTATTTTGCGATCCGTTGGGAATGCGTGCGGATCAGCACTATTAGGGCCACTGCCAATGATCGGTTCAAAGGGCATTTTTCCATCAGAACCAGCCCGCATGAGCTCAATGGAGAGTTCAGCAGAAACCTGTCGTTCTGTCATACCCGGGCGGATGTTCTTGATAAAAGCGAGAAAAGCCTGTTCTGCGATCTTTACCGCCCGGCGAATATTCGCGATCTCTTCTTCATCTTTTTGAGCACGCAGCAGAGTAAGAATTTCGGTCGCGGGAACTACTCTGGCGTGCGGGGCAGCCTGCTGCAGGTACTGATATTCCAACATGCGCAGGCGGTTGGTTTCCATGCCGATGGTGTGGTCTCCCGGATGGATGTAATCTGCTGCCTGCTGGAAAACAGACTGCCAGGTGGAAGGATCATCGGAGAAAGGAAACAGTTCGAGCGGGATCAGGCTGGTTTTCGCTTTACCCACTTCCAATTCGGGAAGAATCAGCGCAGAAGGTTTTCCTGCTTTGATCCATAGCAATGTGGGGCGTTCGAAAAGATGAAACTGCAGTCCGGTCAGGTAGGTGAGGGTAGGACCAGGGTTCAAAACCAGCATATCAAGCTGGCTTTCGGTCATCAGGTTTTGTAAATGGTCGTAACGGGATTGTGTCATAGAAAGCTCCTGAAGAGAATTATATCTGGAAAAGCGATGAGCGGTTTAGAACTTGAGGAGCCATTCCACTTGACTTTCCCTCCGCATCTTCCTATAATAATTCCATCAGGGAGGAAATGAGGGCAGTATAAGAAACAAAGCAATCTCCCTAAAATAATGTAGCAACAGCAGGCATCATGCATCAAAGTTGGAGGGGTAACTATGTCATTCGCGGCACGCCTGTTCACAAAGGTTTTGCACAGCCTGGTTGTAATCACTTTGATTGTTGCACCATTTAAATACATTTCAACTGTTACAGCAGATAATGGATCCACAAATACCATTTCAGACCCTGTCACCTCTCAGGGTGAAAACGGGTTCATGAATGCGCTACAACTGAAAGATGATCCCGTTCCATCGCTGAGAGAACAACTGGCAGAACAGGCGGCTCAGGCGGAAGCCAAAGAGGGGTTGAACCTGCAACTGGGGATCGAGCCTGCCATCTATATCCCGGGAAAACCGGTTATCTTTTCATGGAGTATTTCGGGGATAGATGAATATGCTCAGAAAAACGCTGAGTTGGTCCTTACCTTTCCGGAGGGCAGCGCACCAACCGATACCGCACTCTCTGATCAGGTTTCCAAAGAGCACCAGCTAAAATTTCCCCTGGCTGAATTGAAACTCAGTTCAATTGAAATTTCAATGGATGATTCGGTGAAATTCCCGATCTATCTGGGGGCAACGGTGTTCATGGATGGCGAGCCAGTGCTGGGAAATTCTGTGTACCTTGACTCAACAGGAACCAATGCTACAAAAGGAAGCGATATCAGCGTATCCGGTTTCGATGGGCAGGTATCTCTGCAGGTGGCATCGGATTCGCTTGCGCAGGATGTGATTTTCGATGTTCGCCCACCCAGCCCGCATGCGCTTGCCGGGTACAGTTTAAGCCTGAATCCCGTGGAAATTGTTGCGGTGGATACCGAACTGGGGAAGAATGTTACTTCTTTCAAGAGTCCGCTCCTCCTGCAGATCCAGTATGACGAAAAGCAGATCGTGCAGGGAGATGAAGCAGACCTTCAGATATATTATTTTGATGATGAAGCGTTTGAATGGTTTCCCATGGAAACGAAGGTGGATACCGAAGCCAACATTATCTCCACCTATACTGATCACCTGACCGTTTTCGATTACAAAGCTGCATCCTGGCAGGGGTATGCCCCACCCAGCCTGGACTCATTCCAGGTATCCGAGTTTACCGGTGCAGGCACCTATTCCATGGATCTGTGGACCCTGCCGGGCACCGCCGGTCTGCAGCCGGTGCTTTCGCTTTCCTACAACAGTCAGGTTTTTGATGAAGGGGCAGCTTTCACCCAGGCATCCTGGGTGGGCAGCGGATGGAGCCTGAACACCGGGGCGATCGTACGGAACATGCACGGCACGAACTCTTCCACCACCGACGATACCTTTTCGATCAACATTGGCGGGATCAGCGGGATGCTTCTGCCCATTGACGCCAATACTTTTTACACCGCCGACCAATCTTTCACCAAAGTCATCAAAAGCGCAGACAGCAGCAGTTGGACAGCCTATGGCCGGGATGGAACGGTATACGTTTTTGGGCTGGCATCCAAAACCCACACCACCAGCGGATGTGTGGCATCTGCCAGCAGCCTGAACCTCATCTGGAACTGGGCATTGACTTCCGTGACAGATATTCATGGCAATACTATCACCTATACCCACACGCAGGAGGTTAAAAGCACATCCTGCGCCAATGTGATCGCCGTGTATCCCAACACCATCACCTACGCCAATGGGAAATACCGGGTGTATTTCATTCTCGAAAGCAGGAACGATTACCAGGCAGCCTGGACGACCAGTGCATCTCTGGTTCTCTTCTCCAAACAGAGGTTGAAAGAGATCCAGATAAAATATCTGCCTGAAGGGGTTACCGATTGGGGGTCCAGCGTGCTATCCCGCAAGTATGTCTTCAGCTATTCCGCTGATACCACCAACCAGATCCTGCCCAGCTTTAAATGGCGCAACCTGGCATACACCGCCACCCTGGTGGGGGTCCAGGAGGTGGATGGCAGCGGAAATAACCTGCCTGCAACCCAATTCTATTATGACGATGACATGCACCTGACAAAAGTGGATAATGGGCAGGGTGGTCAGGTCGAAATGACATACCAGGTGGAACAGTTCTACGATGATGTGAACGATAATGAGCGCTCGATCTATGTGATCATAGGATCAGCCGGGACGGAATGCTACGATGGAACCACCAAATCCCCCTGGACGGGGGTATACAACCCATCGTATGTACGGTGCGACCCCTCGACTACACCGTACAGCCTGCAGGTGGGGCAGGATCCCAGCGCGTCGGGAGCGCATCGCCCCATTCCCCTGTACCTGATCAAACCGGGGGCAAGATACAATTTCTGGCTGCAGGCCAGCCCCATCCAATCCCCTTCATCGGTGGAGTTCAGCCTGATAGATACCACCACCAATACCGAAGTGACCGCGGTACGTCAGAACATCACTGGCATGACAAGCATGGAAAACTCCATTGACATGCCATCCACTTTCAATCCAAATACAGTGTATATGCGGGTGGAATGCAGTGACTGCCGTGTGAGGAAATACCAGCTTCAAATGTTCTCTACATATTTTGCTGTTGCAACCCGCACGGTGCGCGACCAGGTGACGGGCAAAGCCACCACGGTGACCTATGCCTGGGATAACATGACGGTCAATACCGCCGATGTTTCCGAAGTGGTGGCAGCCAACGGCATCTACGTAACCACTTACTATGTTAAACCTCTGACGGAACTGCGCGGGCGGGCAATGGTGCAGGCGATCAACGAGGACAACCTGACGAACATGACCTGGTTCCATCAGGGGGATGCCCTCAAAGGACGCCCCTATCGCACCATACAGATGGAGCGCACTTTTTATGATCCGCTGGGAACCTCGCATCCGGAGAACTGGACCCGCTCGGCAACGGGAACCTTCACCCATACCGGCATCTACAACGTGGATTTCGATTGGGCGGTGAAGGCTGCCGCCACCACATCGGATTGGTCGGTTTACCAGGAGCGGGCGGAGTATTCTCTGACGGATGGTATGGCGGCGATCGCGCATTTCAGGTTGAGCGATGCCACCACCCAGGGAGAACTGGGCCTGTTGAGCGCCAACGGGAAATTCGTTGGACTGGTGGTCAAGCCTGAGAGTGGACAGATGGTGGCAAGGTTGCGTTACGATACCGGGGCGGGCATGCAGGATGGCGAAGTGCTCATCCCGGCGGGAGATTTTGCCCTGGATAAATGGTACGCCATGATGGTGTTCGTGGATTCAAGCAACGGATTCCGGGTCAAGGTATGGAAGTTGAGCGACCCGGATATCCTGGGGGAACAGACCATCAGTGGTTTTTCTACAGATACCTGGAAATTCCGCGAGAGGGTGAATACTGGTACTTTATGGCTGGATTCGTATACAGAAGGGAAGATCTTCAACGAGACCGAAACAGCCTATGATTTTGTGACCCAGTACGACACCGACACTTCCAATGGCATCCCGAATATTTATACCCTCACCCAGAAAGACCTGGCGATCACCTGGGCATATGCCACCCAGACGACCAGCCGCATCTATGATGGCGATGCTGATTTCTATGGCACCCGGCAGGTGCTGGCGTATGAAACCGCGGATCAGAATGGTTCGCAATATGGCAACCTGACCCGGCAGACCAACCAGGTGTGGAATGGAAGCTCCTGGCAGAACCGTACGGCTGTGCGGACGGAGTTTTACCCCCAGACCGGCACCAAATATATTGTGAGCCTGCCAGCCCGCCAGACCATCCTGGACTGTACTTCGGGGTGTGATTTTACAGGGGGCACGGGGATCCTGGGAGAAAGCCTGAATTTCTACGACAGCAGTACCGTGCTTGCCACCCCGCCTGTGACCGGCCAGTTGACCATGACACGCGTGCGGCTGGATGATTCCACGACCCCCGTACGCTATGCCCAGACCGATTACGGGTATGACGCCCACGGCAACCTCGACCAGATCACCAGCTACAGCGAATATGCCGGAGTGGATGCTGCGCCTGCGGGTGGAGCGCGTACCCTTTCTCGCACGTATGACGCTACGTATTACACTTATTTGCTCAGCGAAACGAACGCCCTGAACCAGACGGCATCCACCACGTACAACGTTGGGTTGGGTGTGCCGGTGACCGCAACCGATCTCAATGGGGTAAAGATCGGCGCGGCATATGATGGCTTTGGCAGGATGACTGCCGTCTGTGCCGCCGGGGATTGGGATGGAGTGACCTGCAGCACCACTGTGGGAACTACGCTGCGGGTGGACTATGGCAATTACGCATCATCCAGTGTGCCATACCGGGTGCTGCTCACCCAGAAGCTGGATGCCAGCCGTACCATGCAGGCTGTGCGCTACTACAACGGATTGGGAAGCCTGCTGCAGGCGCAAAGCCTGAACAATGAAGTGAACGGCGCCATCGCAAATGTGGTGGTGGATACCATCTATGACACCCTGGGGAGGGTGACGCACCAGACCAAACCCTATACCTACACCGGGGCGATGGCCTTTCAGACGCAATCCACCACCCTGCCTGCGGTGGTCACCGGCTATGACATCCGCAGCCGGGTGACCAGTGTGACCGACGCCAACGGAAATGTGCTGGAAACCAGCTACAACGAATTGACCGTTACCAGCGAAGATGCCAAAAATAACACCACGGTTACCACATATAACGAGTGGGGCTGGGTGACCGCCGTGACGCCTGCCACTGGACCGGAGCTTGCCTATACCTATGACCTGCTGGGACGCCTGCTGACGGTGACGAAAGGCAGCGGCAGCGATGCCAGCCAGACCAGCATTACCTATGACCTTGCCGGGCGCAAGACCGCCATGACCGACCCGGATATGGGTGACTGGGATTATGCCTATGATGCGCTGGGAGAACTTCTGACCCAGACGGATGCGCGCAACTGTACCACCACCCTGACATATGATGACCTGGGCAGATTGACCCAGAAGGCTTATGCGGGTGCCGGAGCGTGTGACGCCACCAGCGACACTACTTTTTATTACGATGGCGCCACCTTTACGTTTCTGGGGAATACGATCGGCAGCAGCAGCAACGCCACCGGGCAACGCACCGGCATGAGCGATGGCTCGGGCGCCACCCAGTGGACGTATGACGCCAGGGGACGCAAACTCACTGAAAGCAAGTGGGTGTATTCGAATGACCAGCAGGATGCGGCGGAGAATTTTGTGACCTCCTGGACGTATAACAGCGCCGATCTGCCGGTCAGCATCACCTACCCGGATAATGAGACCCTGGCGCTGGCATACAACGACCAGGGGCTGCTGGAAAGCATGCTCAACACCGACGCCACGCCGTACACGTATGTGAAATCTGTTGTGTACGATGAAGCCAGCCGGATCACCAGCCTGGCATTGGGCAACACCGCGGGCAATGCGGTGATCAGCAACACCTACCAGTATTACGCCTGGAACGTGGCAGAAATGGGTGGAAAACTGCAGACCGCCACCAGCACCAATACCCTGAGCACGGCCTTGCTGCAGATGGAATACAGCTATGATGCCAACGGCAATATCACCGAGATCGTAGACAGCGCCAATTACGAAATCTCCACCTTCACCTATGATGCCCTGAACCGGCTGACCGGCATGAGCGTAACCGATACCCAGACCACCGTGCACAGTGAGACATTCGCTTACGATAGCGCAGGGAGAATGGCTTCACGAACGCTGAACGGAGCGCCCGCAGAAACCCTGACGTATGACAGCGCGCACAAACACGCTGTGGCAGCGTATGACAGCAATACCTACGCCTATGATGCCAATGGCAGCCAGGTGGAGCGGGTGCTGGATGGCAGCGGATATACCCTGGTGTATGATGGCGAGAACCGGCTGATCGAGGTGTACCCCCAGCAGACGCCCACCCCCACCCAGACCCCCACCGAAACCGCCACGAAGACAGCTACCGAGACTTCCACACCGGAAGGGACTGCCACCGAAACCGCGACGCCCACCGCCACGCTGGAA
>Ga0116193_1000187_pt1 | contig 60882 bp, 63 predicted proteins | sample AD_UKC115_MetaG_FD_89892 | JGI IMG/M metagenome (GOLD analysis project Ga0116193, IMG submission 89892) | Active sludge microbial communities of municipal wastewater-treating anaerobic digesters from Hong Kong - AD_UKC115_MetaG | ecosystem: Engineered > Bioreactor > Anaerobic > Digestate...
ATACTTTTTTTAAAATCAGAAAATAAAATACTTAACTAGAGTAAACAACAACATGTTCTTATAAAAGAACAAATACAACGCAATGATTATCTGATCTTTTTTTACTTGCTAAACGCTTAACACCAGTGTTTTTTGTAGATACAGTCTCCTTAAATTTTTATTAAGGATAAGCAAATATAGGGAATTTGTTTAATATAATTTTAATTTTCTTGTACTGAATACAGGTATACAAATCCATAATGGTTCTTATTCTAAATGCAGATGTCTTCTCACGCCGTTGGCGTGATCGCCAAGACGCTCGTTTGATATGCTTTTCACCTACTCTAATATGCACAACATGGTAGTAGAGCTTGTAAACACTCGCCACGGCAGGCTGTAGTGGCTTTCCTATCCCGCCAAAGGCGGTGGTTGAATGGTATTTCCCAAAGAGATTTAATAAGGTGAGATTTTAGAAATAGCACACGTATCCTTTTCTTTAGAAAAAATTTCCTCTTGACATTGAGAAAATGGAGGTATTAAACTCAAAATTTCAGGCATGGTCGTTTAATAGTTAATCTATAGAACAAATTTATATTTCCGTAAGTTTCATACTGTCGTTCACCCGTATTCCTTTATCGGTTTGTTGTAATGTGCAACATTCTATTTTAGGATCGTGTTCAAAAAATAAGACGTAATTATTTTGTTGCGCCTCTTGTAAAAATGATTTTTTTTCGTGGAGTGTGGTTAATGGAAACATATCATAGGCCATTACATAAGGTATAGGGATATGAGCTGTAGAAGGTAGTAAGTCAGCCATATATACAATAGTGTGTTCTTTGTAGTTAATTTGTGGAAGCATCATTGCATCGGTATGGCCATAAACAGACCTAGTTTTTAGCGAATCTACAATAGAAGTGTTATTTATGATTGCTTCTTTTTTTATATCAATAAATTTTAATTGCCCACTTTCTTGTATAGGTAAAATATTTTCTTTTAGAAAAGAGGCTTTCTCTCTATCATTAGGTTCAGTAGCCCATTTCCAGTGTTGTTCATTACTCCAGTAAATAGCATTAGGAAAAGCAGGGATTAATTTATCTTCTTTCCTAATAATACTTCCACCACAATGATCAAAATGTAAATGAGTGAGAAATACATCTGTGATATCTGCTTTTGAAAAACCATGTTTTGCTAAAGATTTATCCAGCGTATCTTCTCCATGTAAATGGTAATGACCAAAAAATTTTTCATCTTGTTTATCCCCAATGCCGTTATCGATCAATATTAATTTATTTCCATCTTCAATTAATAAACAACGCATAGCCCAAGTACACAAATTATGTTCATCTGCTGGATTGAGTTTATTCCACATCGTTTTTGGAACTACGCCAAACATAGCGCCACCATCAAGTTTAAAGTAGCCAGTATTGATTGTATAGAGTTTCATGTTGCGTTAAAAATAAACAATAGTGTTAATGAATTGGTTAAAAAACGAAGAATTTAAAAATTAGTTTTGGACACTACCAGTAGAGTAATTGTTATGTTTTACAATAGTTGGTATCATTAAAATAAAAGCGATAAAAAAATAAATTGCTAATATTAATACGGAATTACGCATCGTTTTAGCTATTTCTTCTATAAATCCAAAACTAAACATACCTATTACGATAGCTAATTTTTCTGTTACATCGTAATAACTAAAAAAGGATGCAGTATCCTTGGTAACAGGCATTAATTTTGAATAAGTAGATCTACTTAATGATTGAATTCCACCCATTACCAAACCGACTACTCCCCCTAATATATAAAACTGTACATCTGATTTTTTTTGAATAAAATATCCAGCAATACAAATAATTATCCAAATAAGAATGCATGATGCTAGTACATATAAATTGCCATACGTTGATGACAGTTTAGACATAAGGTAGGAGCCTAGTATAGCTACTAGTTGTATAATAAGTATGGTAACGATAAGTGTTTGTGAAGATAATTCTAGTTCTTTTGAACCATAAATAGCGGCTACAAGCATAACTGTTTGTAAGCCCATGCTATAAAAGAAGAACGAACGTAAGTATCTTTTAAGCACAGGCATTTGTTTAACTTGTTTCCATACTTGCTTTAGCTTCACAAAACCAATTTTCCAAATAGAATATTGATTCGTTTGTTTTACTGGTATTCCTTTAGGTAATATTTTAAACGGAATTTGAGCAAACCCTATCCACCATACTCCTACTATTATAAATGAAATGCGTGAAGGTAAAAAAGGATCTGTTATGCCAAATAGAGTTGGTTTTAGTACTACTACCAAACATATTAATTGAGCAACAACACTACCAACATATCCATAAGCAAATCCTTTTGCACTTATTTTATCTTGATCAGCTTTTTCGGCAATTTCGGGTAAATAGGCATTATAAAATACTAAACTTCCACAATATCCAATGGCAGCTAGCATAAAACATATCATACCCATTTCCATTACACCATAATCAAAGCCATTTGAATGTCCATATATACCTAGCTGAGGAGCTAAAAAATATAATCCACAGCAAGAGAGGCCTCCTATATAACAGAAAAATTGCATAAATGCTTTCTTATTTCCCTTATAATCTGCAATTGATGAAAGAATAGGAGAAAGAATAACAATAATTAAATAAGCTGCTGCCACACAATAGTTAGATAGACTAGTATTTATAAATTGATGTCCAAAAAAATATACATTGCTATCTGTATTTTTTTTTGTGGTAATAGCAACATAATACATTGGAAAGATGGTTGATGTAATAACCAAGTTATAAGCACTATTAGCCCAATCATACATGGCCCAAGCATTTACAACACGCTTTGGTGTAACTGGCATAATAATTATTTGAGTAATAAAAAAGCATTCTCTATAATAAAAGAGAATGCTTTTTGCGATAGTGTGAAAATAATTATACGAATATTACGTATTAATGTTTAATTTCTTTTAGTGCTGGGTCAACAGCTTTTACTTCAACTGGGGTTCCTCCAAATACATTAGAAATGTCTGCTTCATAAGATTTGAAAACTTCTGCCACTTCAGAATGTTGTTTATAATAAGCCGTATCCACAACAAAACTAACTATATATTTATTACTCTCCTTTCGTATTTGTACTGCACGTTCTTTACCATCATTTGGGAAATAATTTACTTTCATTAAATAATCGCCCAGTTGTTTTGCATTTTCATCCGTAGCGCCTTCTTTTATGTACACTTTATTATTTCCATTAATCTTTATTTCTTTTCCTGGATTCGTACATGCTACAAAAAAAGTAATGGTAGCAGTTAGAAGCAGTGATTTTTTTAATGCTTTTTGAATGTTCATATAAGTGTGGTTTTAGTTAAAAGATAGATACTACTTTTTTATAAGGATTTGCTGAGTTATACTTTTTGGTCTTGTAAAAATAGCATATACTTCGATACATAATCCAATTAAAATAACAATAGGTGCAATGGTTATACGAGTAGTACTGTATATTTTATTGGCGTCAAATATATTCGGATCATTGCTTTTACCTCCTGCCATTAACAGCATTCCTATCGCTATGGTGATGAAGCCTATCAACATCCAAATATAATTTCGTTTTGCAAATAATGATGAAGAAGAGTTTGTATCCATGTTATTTTTATATTTTAATATAAATCATCCAATTTCATTTTCAAATATTTCATAATGCTTCGATGAGTACTAAATAGGGAAATAAAAATTCCAAATAACAATAATCCTATACATAATAAGATGAACATAGTCATATCATGTAAAGCTTTCAATTCAGGTAACTGATTTTCTGCCACCATCATTAACCCCAATATACATGCAATAGCAATAACAGCAGATATGGCTCCATTTATAATGGCTCTAACATCCATTGGTTTTGCAATAAACCATCGAGTAGCGCCTACCATTTGCATGGTCTTAATTAAAAAACGATTACTAAACATTGCTAAGCGAATGGTATTATCAATTAAAAATATTACCAAAATACACAATATAATAGCTATACCTAATAATATCAATCCTATTTTGTTTACATTATTGTTCACTTGGGTTACCAACGATTGTGGATATTGCACATCATTTACGGCAGTATTTTTTTCCAAATTTTTTTTGATCTCAGATAAAAACTCATCGGTTACATATTGATTTTTCAATTTAAAATCTATACTTGCAGGTAGTGGGTTGGCTTCCAAAACATTGTTCCAATCGCCGTTCCCGTCAGACAAGAATTTCTTTTTAGCCAATTCCTTTGTTACATATTGATACTCTTTTACATAAGGTCTAGTTTTTATATAACTTAACAACGTAGCACTATCTTTACTAGGTATATTTTCTCGTAGATATACACGTACCTCAATATTTTCTTTGAAGTATTGCCCTAACTTTTGCGCATTCATTACCAACCAACCTAACACACCAACAATCACAAGCACAAGGGTGACTCCTAAAATGGCCATAAAATAGGATGGCTTTGATTTTCCCATGGATGTTCTTCTTAATAGAGTCATATAAAAAATTGTAATCCAATAGCTGCTAACAGAGCATTTCTATTTTTCTATGATACATCTAGTGCATACACTACTACGAACCAGCTTTTGTGCGGATGGAGGGACTCGAACCCCCATGCCTTGCGGCGTTAGATCCTAAGTCTAATGCGTCTACCAATTTCGCCACATCCGCAACTAAATTTTACAAAGACAAGCGCAAAAGTAATTTTTTTATTGCAAAAAAGGAATGGTTTTACATTTTTGTACATTCGTATAGTATGAATGCCATAGAAAATATCAAGTATACTGCAAGCGAAGAGCAGGAAAAAAAAGAAATTCTTCGTCAATATCGAGCTTTACTAAGAGCGTTAAAAAATAAATTAAATAAGAAAGATAAAGCACTAATACGTCACGCATTTGAAATGGCTGCAGATGCGCATAAAACAATGCGACGCAAAAGCGGAGAACCCTATATTTTACACCCATTAGCAGTAGCTCGTATTTGTGTAGAAGAAGTAGGTCTTGGCATACGTTCTACTATTTGTGCCTTGTTACATGATACAGTAGAAGATACGGAGATAACCCTAGAGGATATTCAAAGAGAGTTTGGAAATGAAATAGGTCGTATTGTAGATGGCCTTACCAAAATAGCCACTATAATGGATTCCAATCTGTCTCAACAAGCAGAGAATTTTAAAAAAATGTTACTTACGTTAACCGATGATCCTCGGGTAATATTAATTAAATTGGCTGATCGATTGCATAACATGCGCACGTTAGACAGCATGCGTTCAGATAAAAAACTTAAGGTTGCCTCGGAAACAGTGTATGTGTATGCCCCTTTAGCTCATCGTATGGGCTTATATTCCATAAAAACAGAGATGGAAGATTTGGCTATGAAATATTTAGAACCAGATCCATATAAAGAAATAGCTAAAAAACTGGCTGAGACTAAACGAGAAAGAAATAAATATATCAACGAATTTATTAGGCCTATTAAGGAGAAGATTGAAAAATCTGATTTTCAAGCTGACATATACGGAAGGCCTAAGTCCATACATTCCATTTGGAATAAGATGAGAAAAAAAGGAGTGAGTTTTGAAGAAGTGTATGATTTATTTGCTATTCGAATTATTTTAAAATCCCCTATTGAACGTGAAAAAGAAGATTGTTGGAAAGTGTATTCTATCATTACAGATATGTATAACCCCTCTCCTAAACGATTAAGAGATTGGCTTAGTAATCCTAAGAGTAATGGTTATGAGGCACTGCATACTACTGTAATGGGACCTCAAGGCAAATGGGTAGAAGTACAAATTCGAACACATCGCATGAATGAGATTGCAGAAAAAGGCCTGGCTGCACATTGGAAATACAAAGAAGATACACAGGATGAAAGTCGTTTTGATAAATGGTTTCATCAAATACGAGAAATATTGGCCAATCAGGATACAGATTCCATCGATTTTTTACATGACTTTAAAACTAATTTTTTAACTGAAGAAATTTATGTATACACCCCTAAAGGAGATGTAAAAATGCTACCCATTGGATCTACGGCCATTGATTTTGCTTTTTATATTCATAGTGCTGTTGGTGCTAAATGTATTGGTGCTAAAGTGAATCATAAACTTGTTCCATTAAATCATAAATTAAATAGTGGAGATCAGATAGAAATAATAACCTCCAATAAACAGAAGCCAACAGAAGATTGGTTAAGCATTGCAGTTACAGCAAGAGCACGAAATAAAATTAAGGATGCGCTTAAAGAACAAAAACGTTTAGTAGCGGAAGAAGGGAAATATATATTACAAAGAAAATTAGAAGCAATTAATGCCAAACTCAATCAACATAATATAGATGAGCTTACCGCCTTTTATAAGGTTTCATCTCAATTAGATTTATTGTACAATATTGCGGTAAAGCGCATCGATTTGAAAGAATTAAAAACTTTTGTAGTTGTTGGAGATAAAATTGATGCCCCCAAGCCTCAAAAAATAGTTACCGACGTAAAAACAATAGATCAACAAAAATCTTTAATTGGGAAAGATGCAGAGCTCATTATTTTTGGAGAAAGCAGTGATAAGATCGTGTATACCTTGGCACAATGCTGTAAACCTATACCAGGCGATGATGTTTTTGGCTTTATAACCGCTACGGATGGATTGAAAATACATAGAACAAACTGCCCTAATGCAACTCAATTGTTAGCAAATTATGAACATAAAATAGTCAAAACAAAATGGGCTAAAAACAAAGAAATTTCTTTTCTAACGGGCTTACGTATTATTGGCATAGATGATGTGGGCATTGTAAATAAAATAACAAATATTATATCCGGAGAACTTCGATTAAATATTGCAGCTCTAACTATTGAATCAAAAGATGGCTTGTTCGAAGGATTAATAAAAATTTTTGTGCACGATAAAGATGAATTAGATGAACTTGTGAATAGATTAAAGTTGTTAAATGGTCTTCACTCAATTGATCGATTCGATGCAGAAGACATTGAATAACAATCGTTTATTATAGAAAATAGACGTTTTGGTGCATGTCCCTTAAATAAAATAGGCAAAACTTCCCTTTACTCTTTATGTTGAATTTGATCAAATTGTCATTAAACCGTCATAATTTAATCAAATCTCAAAACATTAATTTTTTTTAAAAAAATGTGGTAATATTGCGCACTCATTTAATTTTTTTTTAAGAGTTTAGGGTTGAAAAAGGAGGCCTTTTCTAAGGCTTCCTTTGCTTTTTTATTGAATAATCAAATCCTTTATTACGTCTCTCCCCAAAGCCTCATTTACTCTTTTTATAATAAGGTTTTTTTGATACAGTAATTCTTGTTTCAATGGAGCTATATGTGTTATAATGAATAACGTATGACCCAAAATTTTAATCTCGCTGGTATATTGTGCAATGGTTTTACCCATAAGCGTTTCCCATATTTCTTCAATTTGCAAAGCATATACTTTACCTTGTAACTTACGTTGTTCTAAAAATTGTTTAAGCGCTTCTGCAAGAGATATTTCTGCCATATGTGGTTTTTAAGCTAATGGTACTAGTTGTAAAGGTTTTTGCAAGGTGTCTGATATTTTTTGTAATCGCTCAACATGCGTATCTGTAATAAAAAGTTGCGCATTACGTAAGAAAACACATCGTAATAAATTTTGTATACGTTGCTCATCTAATTTCTCAAATACATCATCCAATAACAATATAGGAGCAAATCCTTTAATTGTTTTTAACATTTCAAAAGCGGCTAACTTTAGTGCAAAGAGCAAGCTCTTTTTTTGCCCTTGAGAAGCCACTGTTTTAAAGGGTTGGTCATTGAAAGATAACAATATATCGTCTCTATGCACACCCACTGTGGTACGTTGTAAAAGCAAATCTTTAGAGAAGCGTTGTTCAAGCAATGTTAATATGGGATGTATGTGCAAATCGCTTTCATACGTTAACGCTATCGATTTTTCTTCACGAAAATCTGTTATATCGTTATATGTTTTTATTACCAATGGTATGAATTGATCTAAAAAAAGCTTCCTCCTCTCATAAATAGGTTGCCCATGATGTGCCAATTGATGGTTATAAATAGTCAAAAGTTCTATATTGACAGGAGCGTTATTTCCTGATTTTTTTAGTAACCCATTTCGCTGCTGCAAATATTTATTGTAGGCAATAAGTTGGTGTAAATAATTATTATCTAACTGTGATAGCAAGTTATCTAAAAACTTTCTTCGTATATCACTGTGGTCATTGATGAGAGCAATATCATCCGGCACAATCATAATACATGGAAAGCGACCTAGGTGTTGAGACATTTTACCATAACACTCATTATTTACTTCTATTTCTTTTTTACCATTTTCACGCAACACACAACTTACTTGATATGTAGCGTCTAATTGGTTAAAATGCCCATCAATCCTAAATCCTGTTTTGCCTTGTTGTATATTCCAGGTATCTACATTGCTAAAATAACTTTTAGCAAAACATAGGTAATAAATACTATCCAATAAATTCGTTTTTCCAATACCATTTGGCCCGCAAATACCCATTATACTTGCGTTGAAGTTTAAGGTATAGTTTGTATAATTTTTAAAATTTGTAAGTGATATATGGCTAAGATGTAACAATGTAATTAGTTAGAACAGAAATAAACGTATTTTTTTAGGAAACATCCACATTCAAAATTACTATTATCTTTGCCGATCAAAAGTATTTTTTACGTGGCATCTAAATTTTCAAAAGAGACTTACTTATACTGGTATGAATTAATGCTTCTCATACGCAGTTTCGAACTAAAAGCCGAAGAAATGTATAAAATGGCTGGAAAAATTCGAGGCTTTTTTCATGCATATATTGGCCAAGAAGCCATTGCTGCAGGCTGTATGACGGCTACTAAACCAGAAGATATTTTTATAACCGGTTATAGAGATCATGGGCTAGCATTGGCTAAAGGTATTTCCGCCAATGCTTGTATGGCAGAGTTATATGGAAAGGCAACTGGCTGTGCTAAAGGCAAAGGAGGGAGTATGCATTTTTTTGGTAAAGAGGTGAATTTTTACGGTGGACATGGTATAGTGGGTGCACAAATAGGAACAGGAGCTGGTTTGGCCTTTGCAGAAAAATATAAAGGAACAGACCATGTAACGCTTACCTTTTTTGGTGATGGTGCTGCTCGCCAAGGTATACTACATGAGGTTTTCAACCTAGCTATGCTTTGGAAATTACCAGTAATATTTATTTGTGAAAATAATTATTATGCTATGGGTACATCAGTGGCTCGTAGTTCTAATGTAGTAGACATTTATAAATTGGCTGATGCTTATGAAATGCCTGCTGATAGTGTAGATGGTATGAGTCCTGAAGCAGTTCATGAAGCCATTGCCCGTTCAGTAAAACGGGCTAGAGAGGGAGATGGCCCTACTTTATTAGAAATAAAAACGTATCGGTACAAAGGACATTCCGTATCCGATCCGCAAAAGTATAGAACCAAAGAAGAATTAGAAGAATACAAAGAAAAAGATCCTATAGAAACGGTATTGCATACCATACAGCAAAATAATTATGCAACAGAGGCAGATATACAAGTCATTAAAAAAAGGGTAAGCACAACTATAGAAGCTGCTGTACAATTTGCAGAAACCTCTTCTTTCCCTGATGAAAGTGAATTACTGAAAGATGTGTATGCAGAAGAGGGATATCCGTTTATAACCGATTAAATTTATACTACATTACAATAATCACCATAATATGTCCTCCGATACGCAAACACAAAATACAATAAGTACGCCTACTTCAACAACTTCTATTCCTTTTTTAACACGGTATAGCAAACCTATTATATATGTGAGTACAGCTATTATAGTAGTATTTGGAGGGTTTTTGCTATATAAAAAATGGGTAGTAGAACCTAAAGAAACAAAGGCTGCTGAAGCTATATTTAAGGCTGAAAATTATTTTAGAAAAGATTCTTTTAAACTGGCTTTAGACGGTCGATCTGGAGAACCTGGATTTAAAGATATTATTAAAAAATATAGCGGAACCAATGCAGCAAACAATGCTAAACTATATGCAGGCATTTGCTATTTACAATTAGGCGATTTTAATAATGCTGTTAAACAATTAGAAGATTTTGATACAGATGCCCAACAAGTACAAGCTTTGGCCTACGCTAGATTAGCAGATGCCTATTCAGAATTAAATAAAAAAGATAAAGCAGTAGACTATTATAAAAAAGCAGCCCATCATTTTGAAAAAGATGAATACAATGCTTCCGAATATTTATTTAGAGCTGCTCAATTATTAGAAACAATGAACAAGAATAAAGAAGCTGTTGAGTTGTATCAAGAAGTGAAAACAAAATATCCTAAATCAGAAAAAGGATTTCAAGTAGATAAATATTTAGCGCGATTGGGAGTCTTATAATGAATAATTGATAATGAACAATTAATATTTTTTATTTCTTTTATCCATTATCAACCATTCATTATCCATTAATTAACATGAGTGAAAACAAAATATCCAACAACACTACAGGCATCTTACAACCACAGGATGCCTGTGTTGTTATAGTAAAAACAGAATGGAATGCCAATATAGTAAATCAATTAGAAGAAGGAGCAAAAACTATTTTACAACAACATAAGATAGGAAGTATAAAAACAATAACTGTTCCTGGTGCATTTGAAATAGCTTTTGGCATACGTTGTTATTGGGAAATGCATCAACAACAAAACACACCTCATGCATTTATAGCATTAGGTGCCGTTATAAAAGGAGATACCCCTCACTTCGATTATGTATGTAAAGCAGTAACAGATGGTATTGTGCAATTAAATTTAGCATTACCTATACCTACTATTTTTGGTGTATTGACGGTAAACAATGAACAGCAAGCCTTAAATCGTATCGGTGGCAAACATGGCCATAAAGGTGAAGAAGCTGCTATAACGACTTTGAAGATGATGGCGTTAAAACAATTGTTGAACCAATAATTTATTAAATGACTATCCAACTCTTCATACCTTGCTTTATTGATCAGCTGTTTCCACAAACAGGTTTTAACATGATTAAAGTATTAAAAAAAGTTGGATGCACTGTTCAATATAATGAAAAGCAAACCTGCTGTGGACAGCCTGCTTTCAATGCAGGTTATTGGAAAGATGCCAAAAAAGTTTGTGAAAAATTTTTACAAGATTTTGAGGGTAGTGATTATATCGTAGCACCTAGCGCTTCTTGTGTGGGATTTGTAAAAAATTATTATAAAAAACTAGCCTCATCCCAGCCTTCCTCAAAAGGGAAGGAGAATCTTTTTTTAGAAGGCATACAAAATATTTCCGGACGTATATATGAATTTTCTGAATTTTTAACTGAAGTATTAAACGTAACAGATGTGGGCGCTACGTTAAATGGGAAAGCCACATATCACGATAGTTGTGCAGCATTGAGAGAATGTAATATTAAAGAAGCCCCTCGTACATTGTTGCAACAGGTAAAAGGATTGGAATTGATTGAAATGGAAGAAACCAGCGTATGCTGCGGATTTGGAGGAACTTTTGCTGTTAAGTTTGAACCTATATCTATTGCTATGGCCGATCAAAAAATAAACCATGCTTTAGCAACAGGTGCTGAATATATTATATCTACGGATATGAGTTGTTTAATGCATTTAAACGGTTATATTCAACATAAAAAATATCCTTTACAAACGTTACATATAGCGGATGTTTTGGCAAAGCATTAATTTTTATTCAATATGAAAAAAATATTTTCATCTCTATTCATAATCATTTCATTTACTGCGTTAAGTCAAAACAAACAACTTACTATAGAAGATGCAGTACTTAAAGCACAAACCAGTTTAGCCCCTAAAAATTTATCTGGATTAAAATTTATCAAAGGTACAAATGATGTGAGTTATGTAGATACCGTAAACAATGAAGTGGTACTTCAATCTTTTTCAATGGCTAATGGAAATAAAAAAATAATTTTTACGCAGCATCAACTTAAAGAAGCATTGCAAAAAGCTGATATACAAAAAGAAACACCGATGCAAACAATGAATTGGAAAAATAAAGATATACTAGCGTTTGCTATTGATTCAATGCTTTATGAATATAATATCATAACAAAAAAAATTTTTAAATTAGGTATAAATCATATACCTAATGATGCAGAAAATATAGAAAAAACGAATCGTCCTAATTTGTATGCTTTTACCAAACAAAACAATGTATTTATTTATAACAATGGTAAAGAAATTGAGGTAACTAATGAAAGCAATAAAGATATAGTTTGTGGAACTGTAGTACATCGAAATGAATTCGGTATTGTAAAAGGCCTTTTCTGGTCACCCAATAATAATAAACTTGCTTTTTATAAAATGGATCAAACCATGGTAACTTCTTATCCTATTATTAATTGGTCGGAAAAACCCGCAGCAAACAACAATATTAAATATCCTTTTGCAGGAGAAAAAAGTCATGAAGTAACACTGGGCGTTTATGACATGATCTCAGGCAAAACCGTTTATATGCAAACGGGAGAACCTAAAGAGCAATACCTTACCAATATTGCATGGAGTCCCGACGAAAAATTTATGTATATCGCCGTATTGAATAGAGATCAAAATCACATGAAGCTTAACCAATATGATGCCTTAACCGGATCGTTTATTAAAACTTTATTTGAAGAAAAAGATGAAAAATATGTTGAACCACAACATCCTATGATGTTTGTAAAAAATAATCCAACGCAATTTATTTGGCAAAGCATGAGAGATGGACATAATCATTTGTATTTGCATGATGTAAGTGGAAAAATGATTCGGCAACTAACCAAAGGCGCATGGGAAGTATTGGATTATAATGGGTTTGATGCTACAAGCGAAAATGTATTTTTTCATGCTAATGCAGAAAACCCTATGAATAAAGATTTTTATGAAGTGAATGTAAAATCAGCCAAAATAACAAAACTTACCAATGGAAATGGATATCATACTTGCCGTATAAACGAAGAGGGAACCGCAGTTATAGATTATTTTTCTAACACCACTATACCCAGAAATATATTTATACTTGATTTAAAAAAACAAAAACAATCAACATTGTTGTATTCTGCTAATCCATTACAAGACTATAATATTGGACAATTAAAACTATTCAGTATAAAAAATAATCAGGGAACTAATTTGTATTGTAGAATGATTACGCCACCGCAATTCGACCCCACTAAAAAATACCCAGTTTTAGTTTATTTATATGGAGGTTCACATGCTCAAATGGTTCTTAATAATTGGTTAGGTGGCGCTAATCTTTGGTTCCATTATATGGCACAGAAAGGTTTTATAGTATTTACATTGGATAATAGAGGAAGTGAAAACAGAGGTAAAAATTTTGAACAAGCTACTTTTAGGCAATTGGGAACAGCAGAAATGGAAGATCAGTTGGTTGGTGTTAATTACTTAAAAACATTACCATACGTAGATACTGCAAGAATGGGCATTCATGGATGGAGCTTTGGTGGTTTTATGACTACTTCATTAATGACCAGACATCCAGGCGTTTTTAAAGTTGCTGTTGCTGGTGGGCCAGTAATAGATTGGTCATATTATGAAGCAATGTACACAGAAAGATATATGGATACTCCACAACAAAATCCAGAAGGATATAACAATAATAATTTGTTGAATTATGTTCAAAACTTAAAAGGCAAATTATTGTTGATACACGGAACAGATGATAACACAGTAGTTTGGCAGCATTCTATTATGTATCTTAAAAAAGCGGTTGAAAAAGGCGTGCAGCTCGATTATTTTATTTACCCAGGCCATGAACATAATGTACAGGGAGAAGATCGAGCGCATTTAATGGAAAAAATTAGTCAATATTTTATAGAGCATCTGTAAGAGGGTATTAAATATATATATCTTCTATCCAGTAATACTCATGGTTATTATTGGCATCAATAATAATAGACAAAACATCAAACTGAATATATTTCCATTCGGAATATTTATGTAAAAATGCCTCTGCAGCTTGTTTAAGATTATTCATTTTTTTTTCGTGTATGCTTTCTTCTGGTAATCCAAAATCTTTATTGGATCTTGTTTTTACTTCAATAAAATGAAGTACGTTCTTTTTAGAAGCAATAATATCTACCTCGCAACGTCCGTACCGCCAGTTGGTATGCAGTATTACAAATTCTTTTTGTTCAAAAAAAGTACACGCTAATTTTTCTCCAACAATACCTGTGGTTAAATGGGTATGCACAAATATAAATTTATAAACTATATTGCTAATGTATATTTTATTTTAACATTGCAACGTGAGTAATCAAAAAATTTACCGTTTAAAAGGACAAGTACAACATTATGCTTGGGGTGGTTACACATACATTCCATCATTGCTCAACATTAACAACACAAACCATCAACCTTTTGCAGAATACTGGATGGGCATACATCCTAGCGCTATTTCGCAAATAGAAGTAAATGGTCAATGGGAATTGCTAACTCATTTTTTACAACAAAATCCTACAGCATTGAGCAAGTCACCCAATCAACTACTCAACCCATCAACCAACCAACTACCTTATTTATTTAAAATATTGGATGTTAGAGAGATGTTGTCTATTCAAGTACATCCTACTAAAACCGCTGCTCAAGAGGGTTTTGAAAGAGAAGAAAAATTAGGCATACCTATAAATGCATCTAACAGAAATTATAAAGATAAAAATCACAAACCCGAAATGATGGTAGCATTATCACCATTTTGTTTACTGCATGGTTTTAAAACTCCATCATTATTGCAACAAACGTTGCAAAAGATAGAAGCATTTCATCCGCTTATATCCATTTTTAAAAAGAATGATTATAAAACATTATATACATACATAATGGAAATGCACCAAGATGAAGTAGATAAAATGTTACAGCCTCTTTTGCAAAAAATCGTTCCACTATATCAACAACAAAAATTAAATAAACATAATCCTGATTTTTGGGCAGCTCGTGCAATAATCAATAACACGCATCCATATCAAAATGTAGATAGAGGTATATTTTCTATTTACTTTTTTAATTTACTACAATTAAAACCCGGCGAAGCTATTTTTCAAGGGGCGGGATTGCCACATGCGTATTTAGAAGGTGTAAATGTAGAATTGATGGCCAATTCAGACAATGTACTTAGAGGCGGGCTTACACCAAAATATGTTGATGTAAAAGAACTTATCCAACATATTATATTTGAAGGTATAACACCACATATTTTTATTGGTAATGGACATACACAAGAAAAAATATACCATTGCCCTGTGCCCGATTTTTGCTTGTCTGCTATTTTATTATCTGCCGGTTCTTCTATAACTCAATACAGTCAATCGTTTGAGATAGGCATTGTCATAGATGGAAGCCTTCAAATAGAAGTTGAAGAGAAACAAATATTTACTAAAGGCGACAGTTTTGCTATTGCTGCTGATACAAACTATAACATAACTACGCAAAGCCATTGCGTAGTATACAAGGCCTTTGTACCTAAGGAATAATTGTAGCTGTTATTACATCATAGTAAAAAAGACTTTATTATATTCGCAATATAAAATTTTGATGTATGAATTATAAAAAATCAATCATTGTTGCTTTTGTATTAATGTTAGCAGCTTCCATTATATACCGTGTTATACCGAATCGTCCAGATGGGTTTGCTCCTCAATTTGCTATTGCATTATTGGCAGGCGCTATGATACGTCGTAAAGCATGGGCTTTTGCCTTACCGTTGTTGTCGATGTTTTTATCGGATGTTTTTTATGAAGGCTTATATAAAATGGGATACAACAACACACCCGGATTTTATGAAGATCAGTGGATGTATTATGTGCTGTTCACTTCATTAACCATATTTGGTTTTTTCATTAAAAATTATAAAATATCTCGCATTTTTATTGGAGCTCTTGCTGCACCCACTGCATATTTTTTATTATCTAACGCAATAGTATGGTTTACAGGTTGGGGATATCAAAGATCTACATTGTTGGAATGTTATGTGGATGGCCTTCCTTTTTATAAAACCAGTGTATTAGCTACACTTGCATTTAGTGCTGTTTTTTTTGGCATTATGTATGGGCTTACTCACTCGAAACAGCAGCCTGTTGTAGAAAGAGCTAAATAAAAATAATAGAATCTTTTTAAGATCGGCAAATATGGAACATCTTGTTTTATTGCATGGTGCTATTGGTTCGAAAGATCAGTTTTTATCTTTACAAAATATACTTAGCAAACACTTTCATGTTCATGCATTTAATTTTTATGGACATGGAGGAGACGATTTTCCAGAAGAGCCTTTTTCTATATCGTTGTTTGCAGAGCAAGTAGTGAATTACGTGCAGAGTGTAGAGTTAAATCAGGTAAATATTTTTGGATATAGTATGGGAGGATATGTTGCATTATACATGGCAAAATACTATCCTCATTTGGTAAAAAAAATAATTACACTGGGCACAAAATTTTATTGGGATAATGATATAGCCACCAAAGAAGTAAAACAATTGCAACCGGCCATTATCGAGCAAAAAATTCCTGCTTTTGCTCAGGTGCTACAAAACAGGCATACTTCACATAAATGGGGTCTTGTTCTTAATAAAACAGCAGATATGTTATTGAATATGGGAGAGATTAACCCCCTTCATTCGAATGATTATACCTCTATTGTAACACCTGTGCTTATTATATTGGGAGATAGGGACAAAATGGTTACACTACGAGAAACAGTCGGTGTTTATGAAAAACTTCCGAATGCTCAAATGGCTATTTTACCTAATACACGCCATCCTATTGAGCAAGTTCAAATAGATGTGTTGGGTTTTATGATTCAACGGTTTATACAACACACAAATTAGTCTTTTTTTTCTTTCCAGGTTTTATATACGGTATCTTGAAATGGCCTATTGTGAGGCATTTCGTGTAATGCCTCACAAAGTCTCCAGCCCGCTTGCATTGTTTCAGGTAGTGATTGATATAATTTTGTGCCTTCTGTTTTCCATACTAGCATATCCTCACTCACTTGCTTAATAATTTTTCCAGGATTTCCAACTACCACACTTCGGTTCGGAATTTTTTCTTCTGCAACTATAAGTGTTAATGCACCTATAATACATTCATCACCAATGTCTACATTATCCATAATGACACTATTCATACCTATTAAACAATTTCTTCCAATAGTAGCGCCGTGTATGATAGCGCCATGCCCAATATGCGCATTTTCTTTCAACAATACAGTTATGCCAGGAAACATATGGATAGTACAGTTTTCTTGCACGTTGCATCCATCTTCAATAACAATACTCCCCCAATCTCCTCTAATAGCTGCTCCTGGACCAACATACACATTTTTCCCAATAATTACATTGCCTGTTACAGCAGCCTGTGGGTGTATAAACGCAGTTGGGTTAATAACCGGAATAAAATCTTTAAACGAATAAATCATAAAAAAGTTGGGTTGTGTTATAAAATGTATGATGGGTTAAAATTTCTGTGATAAATAAATAGTTTGATTATTACGCTTACCTAAAGTAAAGCTTATGATTGCTTGATTTTCGTAGCTACAAGCATAAATTAACTATATTTTCGTTTTTTAATCCAACATAACTCCATTGTGCATCAATTTGTACTTTATGATAGTGCTGATACTTAGCCTTTACACAAAGCTTATCTGCTTCTTTAGACAAGGTATTCAAAACAGTATGGGTGCTTATCCCTAAATACTTATAGCATAATCCCTGACACCAGAACCTCTTAAAAGCAGCCTAATTACTTTATCTCTATTATATTTATCAACATCCCAATATAGATACGCATATTGGAATTGTTTACCACATCTTTTGCATAATATATTTCGTGTACGATTATCCTTTTTGTCATTCTTTACTACCTTTATGCTCCAGCAATGGGAGCAGCTAATTTGTTTTTCTATTATCATTTTATAAAATTAACATTCTACTGCTTTTTATTCATCATACTTTTTATAGTACAATAAATCAAAGAGTAATTTAAGTCAAATAAATATTTTATGCCAAAGCTATTATATGTTACCCTCGTTATACTGTTAAATAATGTATGTAGTTTTTCGCAAAAAAATACCAATACAGACACTATGCCTACCCAAAAAAAGAATACCATCTATTCCAAAACAGCCACAGAAAAGGTAAACCTAAGCAACCAGGAATGGAAAAAAATACTTCCTACAGAAGTATACACCATAGCTCGAGAAAAAGGAACAGAGCCTGCCTGGAGCAGTAAATACGAAAATTTTAAAGAAGTAGGCACTTATTACTGTTTGGCCTGCGGAAATGCTTTATTTACAAGTAATACCAAATTCGAAAGTGGATGCGGTTGGCCAAGCTTTTATGAACCTATTAGCAAAACAAGTATTCTATATACCCCAGACCACTCTCACGGAATGAAGCGCACAGAAATACAATGTGGGCGGTGCAATGCACACCTTGGTCATGTATTTAATGATGGTCCGCCACCAACTGGCTTGCGTTATTGCCTTAATGGAGTAATACTAGATTTTGAGAAAGCCCAAACAATTGAAAGAAAGCATACTAAAAAATAGTGCTCTCTTTAACAAAAAATTAAGAAAAATTAATAAACATTTGCTATCGAAACCTTGTCAAAGCAACAAAATACATATAGTTATGAAAAAATTATTCATTGTTTTAATCGCTACAACGATTATAAAAACCTCTAGCAAAGCGCAAGAAGTACCCAATCAAAATATAAATTACAAAATCAGTCAAGATCATTACACTCGATTGGCAGATTCCTTACTAAAATTTCAAGGAACAACTATTCAAAACACTTATAAAGCAATTGATTACATGCAGGCCAAACAAGATCGAAAAGAAGCCCGTAAAAATTTTCGTCAGCAATTACGTTTAGAAAGGGCTCGAAACCCTTACTATTGGAACAATTGGGGAGGAAACAGCAACTGGAATTCTCCTTACTATAATAATTGGAATTCCTTTACACCAGATATGGGTTATCGTACGGGCAATTGGACATTCTGGTATTAACACTTAAATTTGCAACATCTTTTTACTAACAATCATCAAAAAAGTTCACATGAAATCGATCAAAATGCTTACAAGCACATCTCTTTTTGCCTTTGTTCTTATTTTAACCTCTTGCGCACACAAAGTAACTCGTATCGATCCTAGCGAACAAGTAGATCTTAGTGGCCGTTGGAACAATACAGATTCTCGTTTTGTAGCCGAAGATATGATTGGCGATATCCTAAAAGCTAAATGGCTTGGAGATTATTTAGAAAAAAATAACAGCCAAAAACCTACTGTTATTGTAGGATTTGTTCAAAATAAAAGTCATGAACATATTGAAGCAGAAACATTTATGAAAGATGTAGAACAATCTTTTATAAAAACAAGCAAGGTGAGGCTAGTACAAGGAGGTAAAAAAAGAGAAGAACTAAGAGCTGAAAAAGCAGATCAACAAACCAACGCATCTACCAGCAGTATGAAAAAATTTGGTTTAGAAAACGGTGCCGATTACATTTTACAAGGCGATATTAATTCAATAGTAGATTCTCAAGGGCGTAAAAAAATAGTTTACTATCAAATAAATTTAGAGTTAACTAATATTGAAACCAATGAGGTAGTTTGGATAGGAGATAAAAAAATTGCTAAATACATTAAAAATTAGTACTACTCTTATTTTTTAATACGTACTGAATAAACGATATGGGGATACCTATTAATATGTTTAAAAGGGCATTAGCAGTATTCGTGTTAATGCCTTTTTTATTAAGCTGTGCTTCATATAATGCACGTATTTCGGGCTATTATGATTATATGACCAGTGGTAATTATACCATGGCTGATAAAGCTTTAGACAATGTACGTTTATTACAAAAAAAACGCAACCATTTTTTATACTTGGTTGAAAAAGGTCGTATAGCACAACTTCTACATCAATATGATACAAGTAATAGTTTTTTTAACGAAGCAGATAATTTAGCAGAAGATACTAAAAGTAACATAGGCGATATTGCTATTGGAACCATCACCAATCCCATGATGCAACAATACCAACCCGAAGCTTTTGAAAAGTTTATGTTGCATTATTACAAAGCTATTAACTACTTGCAATTAGGAAAAACGGAAGACGCTTTAGTAGAAGCCCGTCGTATAACCATACAAGCCAATGAACAAGAAAATAAATATGGTGATAAAATAAATCGTTATTCAAAAGATGCATTTTCCTTTATGCTGCAAGGCATTATTTATGAAAGTGCAGGGGATATGAATAATGCGTTTATTGCTTATCGCAACGCAGCAGAAACCTATCTAAGTGTTCCTAACAAAAGTTGGTATGGCGTATCTATTCCCAAACAATTAGAATATGATGTATTGCGAACAGCACATATAAATGGATTTACGGATGAAGTAACTCGCTTTGAAAAATTATTTAATACCACTTATCAACCTTCAGATACAGCAAAAGGAGGTGAGCTGCTTGTATTTGTAGAAAAAGGAAGAGTGCCTATTAAAAAACAACAAGACCTTTCCTTTTTTCTTTCTAAAGGATTAGGAGGTAATTTCTTTTTTACAGATGAAACGAATTCGATGAACATTCCATTTGATTTTAGCGCAGGTATAACCGCAGAGCAGCTTTCTTCCAGCAATTTAAGAACATTTCGCATTGCTCTTCCAAAGTATATTACTCAGCATGCATACTATACTAATCAGCAAATTACGATCAATGGTAAAAGTATTGCTATTGAAAAAGCCCAGGATATTAATGTATTAGCCACAGAAACATTACGACAAAGGTTTTTAAAAGAATTATCTTCGGCATTATCAAGATTGGTTGTAAAAAAATTAGTGGAAGAGTTAGTTAGAGGAAAAGAAGAAAAAAATAATACTACTTCAACATCAAAAAAAACATCCCCTGATAGTACAATAAACAAAAAGAGTGAGAACTGGCGTTCAGTTGCTGCAACTGCTTTGCAATTGTATAATTTTTTGTCTGAGCAAGCAGATACGAGAAATTGGCAATCATTACCAGCCGAAATACATGTGGCTCGTATTCCATTACAACCAGGAGAAAATAAAATTACGTTATCGTTATCTAATTCTTACGGTGTAAAAGATTCCACTATTATACAAGTAAAAAATACCGGTCGTTTACAGTTGTATCATTATAGTTCGTTGAAATAGTAAATTACTTAATTTGAATGCGTTTTTCTATTTAATATTTACTACTAAGCTCACCCCTGTCGTATTCGCAGTATTGCTGTAACCCGGCACAATTTGTAGACTTAAATCATCACTAACATCAAACGTTTTTAAATGTGCTGATACCGTAGCATCAAGTACATTTAATCCCCAAGCCAATAAAAAAAATAAAACAGAATAGTCCATACTTTGTCTAAAGCTATTTCTATAAGCACGTAAAGCCTCCGGAAAAGCTAAAAAAGGTTTTAAATTATCGTCCACAGCATTATAGGTTGGCGATCCTATCATATCTGTTCTATTTTGGATATTATATGCCACCGTGTAAGCATACTTAGTTCTTTTATAGTTTTTAAAATTATATATAAAAAGACCTACTGTTGTTCCTATGGCTGCATATACAAAGGGTATTTTCCAATACTGATGATTATACGCCTGCCCCCATCCCGGTAATATAAGGGAGTGCATAGTCGCTTTTCGCGGATTATACATGGTTATAAAAGAAGTATTTTTTATAGCGCTAGAAGATGGCGTGCTAGATGAATCAATGCTCACAAAAACAGAATTTTTTTGAACAGTACCACTATCCTGCTGTGCGCTTACTTGTTTGCAGCATAAAAAGAACATTACACATCCAATATAATATATGATCTTTTGCATCAATTTTTTTAATCACATTGAATATTCATTAGACTCAAAATATTATTTAACTCCTCAATGGAATAATACTCTATAGTAATATCTCCATTTCCGTTTTTAGCATGTTTTAATTTTACTTTAGTACCAAAGTAAGAGGCTAAATTATCTTCTATTCGTTTATATGCAGCAGGAAGGGAATGGGGTGTGTGTTTTTGAACTGTATTCTTTTTTTTGCTTAGCGTACGTGCTAAAACCTCTGTTTGACGAACAGATAATTTTTTTTGTATAATTTCTTTAAAAATAAACAATTGTTGATCTACGGCCTCTATATTGATAAGTGCTCTTGCATGACCCATACTTATCTCTCCATTACGAACAGCTATTTGTATATCTGGAGGGAGTTTCAGCAACCGAATATAATTAGCAACTGTTGTACGCTCCTTACCCATTCTCTCTGCTACTTGTTCTTGATTAAAATGTAATTCATCCATTAATCGTTTATAACTTAATGCAATTTCTATAGCATTTAAATTTTCTCGCTGCACATTTTCTAATAACGCTAGTTCTAACAATTCTTGATCATTAGCTTTACGAATATAAACAGGTATATCCTTTAAATTAGCAATTTTGGACGCTCTCCAGCGACGCTCTCCGGAAATAAGCTGATATGTACCATTGGGTAAAATACTAACGGTAATGGGTTGTATAATTCCATGCAACTTAATAGAATCAGCCAATTCTTGCAAAGCTTTGATATCAAAATCTTTGCGAGGCTGTTTGGGATTGATTCGAATTTTATGAATGGGGATATGATTCACATCTACGAACACATCGCCCGTTGATTTTAATGTATTTGTTGTGGTTTGTAAATCAGTATCAATATTTTGAAGTAATGATCGAATACCTTTTCCTATAGCATCTTTTTTATGAGACGTTGTCATATTTACTTATGAGTTAAAATACGTTTTTGTTGCTTTATTTTAGTGAGATTATTTTTTTGTAAAATTTCTTTAGCAAGATTTAAATAATTGATAGCTCCTTTACTTTCTGCATCATATAAGATAGCTGGTTTACCAAAACTTGGAGCCTCACTTAGGCGAGTATTTCGATGAATGACTGTATTGAAAACCATTTCTTCAAAATGTCGCCTAACCTCATTTACTACTTGATTACATAGGCGTAACCGACCATCATACATTGTCATCAAAATGCCTTCTACCAACAACTGCGGATTTAATCTGTTTTGTACTATTTTAATTGTATTTAAAAGCTTTCCTAACCCCTCAAGAGCAAAAAATTCGCACTGTACAGGTACAACCACCGCATCTGCCGCAGTAAGCACATTCACTGTAATTAATCCTAAAGAGGGTAAGCAGTCCACCACAATAAAATCATATTTATCTCGAATAGGATCTAGTATATTTTTCAAAACCATTTCACGGTTGGGATAATTAATCATCTCAATCTCTGCCCCTACCAAATCGATGTGTGATGGAATAATATCTAAATTGGGGATTGCCGATTTTAAAACAACATCTCCAACAGCAGCTTTGTTAATCATCACATCGTATAAGCTGATATTAATATTATGTAAATCAAAGCCAACGCCGGTAGTACTATTTGCTTGAGGATCTGCATCAACTAGTAACGTTTTGTATTCCAACACAGCAAAGCTTGCGGCTAGGTTGATAGCTGTTGTTGTTTTACCTACTCCTCCTTTTTGATTTGTTACACCAATTATCCTTGCCATTTAATTTGATATTTAACTATATAACTAGCCTGCAAAATTAACTTAATCATCTGGGATGAAGATACTTATTATTCCACATTAAAATGCATGGTATCCACATAACTATTCTATATTAGCAGATTTTATAAATTACATTATGTACACCATTATTTCTGCAACCAATAGAAAAGGTAGTAAATCTCTACATGTTGCTCATCAATACAAAAAAATTTTACAAGAAAGAGGTATTGAAGCCCAACTCGTGTCGTTAGAAAAATTTGATCCTTTAAGCGATAAAGAAATCATTATTCAACTTGGGGAGAATATTTTATTACCCTCGTTAAAATTACTTTTCATTGTTCCTGAATATAATGGAAGCTTTCCGGGTGTGCTTAAGGTATTAATAGATTTACTACCTAGAGAAGTTTGGAAAAATAAAAAAGCAGCTTTAGTAGGCGTAGCTTCTGGCCGAGCAGGCAATTTGCGGGGTATAGAACATCTAATGAGTGTTTTACATTATATAGGTTTAACCATATTGCCTCAAAATATTTATTTATCAAAGGTGGAAAATTTGATGAACGAACATATGCAAATTATAAATACACTAACCCTACAAGACATGTATGATCAAGTAGATGCATTTATTCAATTTTAATGACTATGGGCTATGCTATTTTTAATCTCTACCCACAGAGCATCCATTTCTGCGAGGGACATATTTTCTAACCGTTTATTTTGCTGCTTTGCCAAATTTTCCATAGCTGTAAATCGCTGTATAAATTTTTGATTGATTTTTTCCAGCGCCATTTCCGGATCTACTTTTAGAAATCGAGCGTAATTAATTAGACTAAATACTACATCACCCCACTCTTCTTCTATATGTGTTTGATCATTTTCGATAATAGCTTCTTGTAGTTCTTTTATTTCTTCTTCTACTTTATTCCATACCTCTTTAGTATTGCTCCATTCAAACCCTACTTGTTTTACTTTTTCTTGAATACGAGTAGCTTTTACCATAGCAGGTAAAGCTTTTGGAACACCGCCCAATATGGAAGTTTTACCTTCTTTTAATTTTAACTTTTCCCAATTGCGTTTTACTTCTTCTTCTGTATTGGCCTCAACATTACCATAAATATGAGGATGGCGATGGATTAATTTATTGCAAAGGGTTTGTATAACTTCATTAATAGTAAATTGTCTTTCCTCTTTTGCTATGCAAGCATAAAATACAATATGTAATAAAACATCACCTAATTCTTCTTTTATATGTTGCCAATTTTTTTGTGTGATGGCATCTACTAATTCATAGGTTTCTTCTATAGTAAGGCTTCTAAGCGTTTGTATAGTTTGTTTTTTATCCCAAGGACATTTTTCTCGTAACTCATCCATTATTTGGATTAATGTGTCGAAAGACTGAGAAATAGTTGGCATGAAATATAGTATAACTTTTAATAAAAATGTCATGCTTCGACTATGCTCAGCATGACAAGTATTTTACTTTAGCACATTACTTAATCTGGCTTTTTTCCATCTAAAAAAGAATTCAATGTGCTAATTTGTGTTTGATTGTTTTCATCTGTTTTAACTTGATAATTACTGTAAAAATTTTCTACACTATTAGTAGTATTATATAACTCTAAGTTTTTACGAATGTATGCTGGAACCGTTTCAAACTCATTGTTTGGATCGTTGCCATTAATATTGAATGATAAGTTTCGAAGTTTTTGAATGCGTTCAGCAGCTTTTCTTTTTTGTTCTTCTATTTCATCATTAATAATAATTTCTTCTGGTACTACTTGAATGGTTGTAGTCGTTTGGTTTACTTCTACGTCTTCTTTAATAACCATTGTCATTTCTATGGAAGGCATTTCTTCTTTAACAGGTTGTACTATTTTATCTTCCTGCCTCTTCACTTCTTCATAAATTTGAACAGGACGTGTAAGATAGCCTCCAGAAGTAATGGAAGCCTGATGATCTATCTCTTCTTCTATAATCATTTTTATTGGCTTCTGTTCGTCTGTAGCATCCGTTACATGTTGTTTCTGTTCGGAAATAAAGGAAACTATTTTCGTTTCCAAAGTTTCTTCCTTATTTTTTTCAACAAAAGGTAGTGTAGATTGATTATATAATTTTTTTTCTTCTCCTTCTATGCCCAAAGTCATTACTATTTTTTCCTCTTTTTTATCTTTAACTACTGTTTGGGTTAATTTTTTTGCAAAGGGGTCTTTATATTGAAATCCTGTTGCAACAAGGGTTATACTAATTTTATCTTCTAAATTATTATCATACCCCATGCCCAATATTACATCGGTATCTTCACCTGCCTGATTACGTAAATAACTTTGGATAATATCTACTTCATCCATTGTAAACTCATGTTCGCCTTCGGCAGAATTAATGTTAATTAATATCCAACGAGCGCCCCGAATATCATTGTCGTTTAGTAATGGAGAGTTTAAAGCTTCTTCAATAGCACGATGTGCACGGTTTTCGCCACTTATAGCAGCGCTACCTAAAATGGCTACTCCACCATTGCGCATTACAGTGCATACATCGGCAAAGTCTACATTAATTTGTCCTTGACTACTAATTACATCGGTAATACATTTTGCGGCTGTAGCTAATACATTATCTGCTTTCGAAAAAGCCTCTTTCATTTTGAGGTTACCAAATTGTACTCGTAATTTATCATTACTAATAACTAATAAAGTATCTACATATTCTTTTAAGATATTGATTCCCGCTTCTGCTTGTGCATGGCGTTTAGGGCCTTCAAAGCCAAAGGGAGTGGTAACAATGCCTACAGTTAAAATACCTAAGTCGCGGCAAATTTGTGCCATAATGGGCGCTCCGCCCGTGCCTGTGCCACCGCCCATACCTGCAGTAATAAACGCCATTTTGGTATTGACTTCTAAAATTCTTTTTATCTCATCTAATGATTCTTCGGTGGCTTGTTTACCAATTTCAGGATTGGCGCCGGCGCCTAAACCTTGTGTTAAGTGTGGCCCTAACTGAATTTTATTAGGCACAGGGCTTTGGGCAAGGGCTTGCGCATCAGTATTACAAATAATAAAATCAACGCCGTCAATATTATCACTAAACATGAAGTTGACAGCATTGCTGCCGCCACCACCTACACCAATTACTTTTATGATGGAGGATTGTTGTTTGGGTAAATCGAAATGAATCATAATGAGAGAATTTAATGGAGTTATTAGTAAAAGGAGAATTAGTAATTAAAATTATGAGTATTATTCATGCTAAGTATATTTACTATGTAAATAATTATTTGCATCACTTAAGCTATATTTTTGATGAGTTCAAATCCTTGCTATTGACTTGGTTCGTGTCCTCACGAACCAATTGTATTTTAAAATTCATCTCTTAAATCTTTTAAAAAAGTATACTCTTTTATATCCATTTCATAATATTTTGCTGATGAGTATGCATATGCACATGGATCTTTGGCTAACTGCCAACGCTCTGCCAGTGGATTGTTATGGATATAATTTAATTTTTGCAAGGCAATATTTTTTGTGTACAAAGGAATGGCTAATGCATCTCTTTGCCAAAATTCATACCTTTTGTTATCAGCTACTACTGCATACGTTTTCAATTTGTTTTCATCATCACTACACAACATTTTTTTAAATTCATGTGCCGTGTTTTTTAAAAACGAATGTTGTGATTGTTCTTTACCATTCATTGCATTAATCCTCCATATTAAATGAATATGATTGGGCATGATGACAAATGCAAACACATTTACTTTTTCTGCATTGCTCAAATATTCTAAAGAGTTTATAATAACTTTTTTATATGCTTCTTCCCGTAACAGTTGTTGCCATTGATTAATAGTGGCTGTCCAAAAATATATTTCACCTATTTCAATATGCGATTTTCTTTTATATGTAAATAATGCTTCATTCATTTTTATATCATCTTATTGTTGGTTCGTGGGGACACGAACCAGAGCTTTGGTCATTTCTAATTCCTAATTTAAAATTTCTAATTACAACTTCACATCCTCTTCTTCTTTAAATAAATCCACAATGCCGTCTTTAAATTTACCCCAAAAATCTTTTACTCCTTTTTTATTACGAGTACGGTCTGCAATAGTTCTTCGTTCAGTTTCAGCATTATTTTCTACAAGTTTTTTTAAGCCTTCTGGCACATCTAATGTGATATGGTTTTTTTCAAATGCTTTTCGATTGTGTTCATAATCGCTGTATCCTTTCAATATTAAACCAATACAAGTTGCATACACCGGTTTTGCTAGTTCTTCAATATGCCCAGAAGCTAAGTGTTCATTCGGATAACCAATACGTGCATTTAAACCCGTTGCATATTCGGTTAATTGTATAAGGTGTTTTAGTTGTGCTCCTCCACCAGTAAGTACAATGCCTCCATTCAACATTTTATTATCCAGTCCTACTTGTTTTAAATGATAGCTTACAAAATCTAAAATTTCACTCATACGAGCTTGTATGATATGAGATAAATTTTTTGCACTAATTTCTTTAGCTGGTAAACCACGTAAACCCGGTATAGTAATAAATGCATTTGCTTTTGCTTCATCGGATAAAGCACTACCAAATTGCACCTTCATTTGTTCTGCTTGTGTTTTTAATACGCCTAAACCATTTTTAATATCGTTGGTAATATTTTCTCCACCAAAAGGAATAACGGCCGTATGTTTTAATATACCTTCATAGAATACGGCTAAATCAGATGTTCCACCACCAATATCTACAATAGCAACACCTGCTTCCATATCATGTTCGCACATTACTGCTGCGGCAGATGCTAAAGGTTGTAATACTAAATCTTTGGTGTGTAAGCCACTTTTTTCAACTGCACGGTTAATATTGCGAATAGCATTTCTATCGCCAGTGATGATGTGAAAGTTAGCGCCCACTTTTACACCGCTGTATCCAATAGGGTTTGGAATGTTTTGAAAATTATCAACAGTAAATTCTTGTGCAATAACATCAATAATTTGATCTCCTGCAGGGATATAGGTTTTGTATTGATCATTAATTAATTGATCAATTTCTAACTGGCAAATTTCTTCTTCAGTGTTTTGTCTAACTATATCTCCACGGGTTTGTAAGCTTTTAATATGATGGCCTGCAATACCTACATATACTTCTTTTATTTCAAGGTTTGGGTTGGAGGCATAACAGTTTTCTAAAGCCTGTTGTATGGCTTTAATGGTTTGATCAATATTTAATACTTGACCATGCTGCACACCGCTAGAGCTTGCTTTTCCAAAACCCAATATCTCTAGTTTTCCATATTCGTTTTTACGACCAGCAATAGCCGCTATTTTAGTAGTTCCGATATCGAGCCCTACAATAATGGGCATTTCGTTGTTATGCATAATTGGGTGTAGTTATTTTGGTAGTTTGTTGAAGAAAAATGAATCTTTTCTCGTAGAATTATTAGTTAAAAAAAAATTTCCATCCATGCTTTTGTTTTGATTACTAACTGATGCTCTAGAGCTGTATTTATCACCATTTGCATATTGCCAAGAAGCTAATAGATTCTTTTCTGTAATTGACCATTTCCCTCTTGCGATATACATACTACTAGAATTTGGGAGGGAGTCGAGATCATAAACAATAATAGAATCATTAGCTTTTATTTCTGCACACCATATACTCCCTGCAGTAGGATTGTTTCTGTTTGTGCCGTATCTACCCGACCATATACCTACTATACTGTCTTTAATGGTTGCAGGACTAGGGGAGACTTTTTTGTTACAAGCGATAAGTATTGTTAAAACGATGGAAATGCTAAATAATTGTTTCATAAAAAATAATTAAGTGGTGAAAAAAAAATAATGGCTCATAACATCTTACAAAGGTACTTTAGGTTTCTTGATTACTGGTTTATTATTTGCTATTTTTTGTTTGTTCATATTATTTTTTTTATTTGTTATGGATATTTTTTTAGTTATGCTGTCACTATCTAGTTTTATACTATCTGTTGGAGGGTGATCTATAATGGTTGCAATGTGTGTACTATCAGCCCCATCTGGTTCTGCGCCTAAGGTGGGGGAAGCTAAAACCTACACTATCTGTTTGTTGAGTATTTTTCTTCATTAACTCTTGCATCCATAATTTGGCTTGGGCAGTATCGATACCAATAGTACCAGCGCCTTTACGAGTTGCTATAATTTGCCTATCAAATCTAAGATCTAATATTACATACTTTTCTAAGCCTACTTTAGCCCAAGCTTTTTCGTAAAATGTTTTCAATCTTGTAAATTTATTTTTATAATTGATGGCATCACCAAATACAATTAGATGATTGCCTATGGTAGGTATCATTTCAAAATTGCGCTCTGGGGTTATATCAATTTGTTGTATTTGAGCCATCCAAAATGAGTCTGCGAGTATGCAAGCACTTATATCTTTTATTTGATGTAAGAGCATGCTATCTTGTTTTGTGAGCTTGTTACTATTGAATGGAAAATTGGTAAATACAGGTAATTGTATATGTATGTTTTGCACTAATGGCAACTGCGTAGAGCTACTGTCTATGTAAAACGATTTTCCCCACATATCAAACACTCTGGCTATAGGTGTACGTTCTGTAACGTGTATGTTTAATACATTATTATTATCAAAGAACAAATTGGCTTTTTGAATCCATATATTGGCTAAGAGTATATTTTCTAATGCTCGCAAATCAATATGCTGTAAGGGTTTGTTTATAATGGTGGATGCACTGTTCCCTACTAATAATTGTTCTATTTCCTTTTCGCTTAAAAAAATATGTCCATTTGTTTGTTCTATTTGTATAGTGATGGTTTTGCAGATGGATTGATCTTTTTTACGTATAGCTGCTACTAATGTAATAGTTATAGCTACTCCAAACAGGAGCCATAAAACGAATGTTATTTTTTTTATCCAGTTATGCACTTATATATTAATTAATTTCTACCCAAACTCCATTTACTAATTTTTCGAGTTTCCCCCATTCTGGGATTCCCTTATCACGACCTTTTATTCTAACTGGCTCAATCCAATCATGCTGACAATCTTTCAAAGGATCATCAATCAATACCCAATCTTGAAATTGTATTCCATATTCTTCCTCACACACTTTATATACTTCTTCTATTGTCTCATACCATTGATCCCATAAGCCACCACAATCTTCTAATTTATCATACCCAAATAAATATATACCATCTTCGTCTTGGTACAACATTACTCGTTTTATATCTACCTCCTTATTTTTTACTAATGCAATCTTCCTCATTTTATTAATTGTTCTTTAACTGGTTCTACCAATGCATCAATATCGCCAGCACCAGCCATGAGCAATAGTTCTGGCTTTTGCTTTTTTACCCAATCTATGAATTCTTCTTTGATTAATAATTTCTTATTATCCTGTTGTATTTTATCCAATATTAATTGACTCGTTACACCTGATATAGGCAATTCTCTTGCCGGATAAATCGGCAATAAAATTATTTCATCTGCAAGAGATAAACTTTCTGCAAATGCATCAGCTAAATCTCGAGTACGTGTAAATAAATGTGGTTGAAATACAATAGTGCATTGTTTGTTAGGATATAATGTTTTAGCGCCTTTTATTAAAGCTTTTAATTCTGCTGGATGATGCGCATAATCATCAATTAATATATGCTGATTGTTTTTTAATACATACTCAAAGCGCCGTTTTACTCCTTTAAAATTGGCAATGGCATTTTTTATTTTTTCTTCATCAATACCTAAATATAAAGCTACAGCTATGGCTGCTATTGTATTTTCAACATTATGCATGCCACCCATGTGTAGAATCATATTTTCTACCATTATTTTTGACTTACCTAGTTTTTCAAGATTTACAACTACATCGTACTGATATGATCCGTTATGAATAATAATATTTTTGGCATATACATCAGCTGCCTCATTTTGTAAGCTATAAGTGATATGATTTTTAGTTTGAAAATCATTGTTTCTGTGTAAACCATATTTGTTGATTAATAATCCATTAGGTTTTATACATTTAGTAAAATCAATAAACGCTTGTTCCATATTTTCTGTTGTACCATAAATATCCAAATGATCTGGATCCATGGCAGTTATAACAGCTATATCAGGATTTAGTTTAAAAAATGAACGATCGTATTCATCTGCTTCAACTACGCAATGCTTTTGCGTAGTTGACCAAAAGTTAGTTTGGTAATTGCTGGAAATTCCTCCGAGAAAAGCAGTACAGCCATATTCTGTATCTCTTAATATATGCGCAACCATAGTGGTTATAGTTGTTTTTCCATGTGTTCCTGCAACACAAATATTATACGTATCGGCTGTGATGGCTTGTAACACATCACTACGTTTTACTAAAGTATAGTTATTGGTTTTATAATATTGTAAGATGTTATTATCTGCTGGAATAGCAGGTGTATATATTACTACATCTATTTCTTTTGGGATACTATTAATATCATCTTGGTATTGTATTTTAATTCCTTCTTTTACTAATTGTTGTGTGAATGAAGTTTCTGTTTTGTCATATCCAAATACTTGCACTTCTTTTAGTAAAAAATATCGAGCAATAGCGCTCATACCTATTCCACCAATACCGATGAAGTATACGCTGTGTATGGTTGACATGTTGATATGTTGTTTGGTTGAATGCATTATTTTATTAGTTGTAATACTTCTTTTGCAATACGCTCATCTGCACTTGTTATAGCTAGTTTACGTATATGTTCACTTAATGTTATTTGTACTATTGGTTGACTTATCAAATTCAATATCTCGTCTATCAATTTTGTTTGTACATCTTTATTTGCAATCATTATTGCTGCATTTTTATTTACTAGTGTTGTTGCATTTACCGTTTGATGATCTTCTGCTGCAAAAGGAAAGGGTACAAATATCACCGGTTTGCCTATTATGCATAATTCAGCAACAGCCATAGCTCCAGCTCTTGATACTACTATATCTGCAGCGGTGTAGGCATATTCCATTTTATCAATAAATGTTCCTATCCAAATATCTTTTTTTTGTTTGATTTGTTGTTGTGCTTCTTCTGAAAAACTTTTACCCGTTTGCCAAATCAATTGAATATTGTTTTTTAACAAATCATCTATTCTATTGTTAAGGGCTTCGTTAATAGATTTAGCACCCAAGCTTCCACCTACAATTAATACAACAGGTTTATTATTGGTTAATCTAAAAAAATCTACTGCTTCATTTTTTGTTATTTTGCTTTCTATAATGCTTGCTCGTACTGGATTTCCTGTTTTTATAATTTTCTTTGCAGGAAAGAATTTTTCCATACCATCACTAGCTACAAAAATTTTGGTAGCTTTTTTTCCTAATAAAATATTGCTTTTGCCTGCAAAGGAATTACTCTCATGTATAAATGTTGGAATGCTTTTGCTTTGTGCATAGCGCAATACAGGAAAGCTTGAGTATCCTCCTACACCTATAACAGCATTGGGTTTAAATTCTTTTATTATTTTTTTTACTTGAAAAAAGCTTTTAATCAACTTAAATGGTAGCGCAATATTTTTTAGCAAGGAACTTCTGTTAAACCCTACAATATCTATTCCTCTTATATTATATCCTGCTTGAGGAATTTTTTCCATTTCCATTTTACCTTTTGCACCTATAAATAAAATTTCTATATCATGCTGTAACCGTTTAATAGCATTGGCTATGGCTATGGCTGGAAATATATGTCCACCTGTGCCACCGCCAGCAATGATTATTCGATATGATTTGTTGTTATTCATCAAAAATTCAAAACTTTTTCAATTCTCCTTTTTTAAAAGTATATTCTGGTGTTAATAAAATTTCTCCAAAATCTTCTCCATACCAAGGGCTTATATTTTCATCATTATAATTTTTTAAAATATGAATTTCCTGGGCTGGCATATAGCTTTGTGCAAGCATAAAACATTTTTTTCCTTTTTTATTTTGAGCAACATCCACAACAATTACAGCATGGCCAGGACTTCCACCACGTATAAATACATCTCCTGGTTTTATATTTTTCAATTCTTGTTGTTTTAATTCTTGTGCTAAGGATAATGTTCCTGCATAACCAAATACTATATCCATAAATTTTCTAAAGCTTTCGTATGTATTGGATGCGTTACTAGATGTTTTCCAATAGGGCTTTCCATTATTAAAGGCAATGGTGTTGCCTTGTATCCATTTAGCATATTCTGCTTTAAAGCCATCTACAAAATTGAAATGCAAGTCCGTATAGTTTTTTGTTTTATATAAATATTCTGCTCGTAAACGCATTACAGCATCTGCACATTGTTGTAAATCTTGCTTTCCAACATCAATATCTAATACAGCTTCGTGTACATTTTGATTTTTCTTTACTGCACCATTGTATAAATGTACTTGTGCATTTATTGATTTTAATGGGAAGTTTTGCAAAAATGATTCAAAGCTATTCGATTCATATTTTAATCTTACGAATCCTTTGGGGGAATTAAATCTTGTACAAACCATACTTCCGGATTTGTGTACGTTTTTGTTTGTATAGCTTGTTGTTTGCTGCCCACAAGCACCTGCACAAAAAACAATCACTATGGTATGTATATAATACTTTAACATAAACGTTTTATAATAAATTTCTTTCATCAATCATTATTCATTTTTTCAATTTCTTTTGCTTGCAATGAAGAAGCTGAAAAATTCCTTTCCTCTTCCACATTTTTAGATACACTTAATATAATACCAATAGCTAAACAAGTAAACATAAACGAACTTCCGCCCATACTTAATAATGGGAGTGTTACGCCTGTAACCGGAAATAAATTTACATTTACAGCCATATTAGCTAAAGCTTGGATAACCAATGTAAAACTTAATCCCAATGCTAAGAATGCGCCAAATGCGTACGGGCATTTTCTAAAAATTTGAATGCATCTAAATAAAAAAATCATATATATAAATAAAATAAAAGCAGCTCCTGCTAAGCCATATTCTTCAATAATAATAGCATAAATAAAATCTGAGTAAGGATGTGGTAAAAAATTACGTTGTTCGCTGTTCCCTGGACCTTTTCCTAGCACTCCTCCTTTAGCAATAGCTATTTTTGCTTGTTGTATTTGATATGGAGCTGCATCATTTTTAGCGTATATAAAATCTTGCACTCGTTTAATCCATGTACCTATACGGCCAACTGATTTTACATTGGTTGAAACAGATTGATTTTGCGTAGCAGCATTATTATTGCCTTTATATGTAGCCATGGCAATACTTACTAATATAATAATAGGAATGGCTGCTATAACTATTGTAAGTAAAATATGCTTCACACTAACCCTACCAATAAATAATAATAATAAACTAATTGCACCCACTAATAACGCAGTAGATAAGTTTGCTGGGGCAATTAACAAGCACACAATAGCTACAGGAATTATGACAGGTAAAAACCCTTTTTTAAAATCTTTTATAACGTGCTGCTTTTTGCTTAATTGTCTAGATAAATACATGAACAATGCCAACTTAGCCATATCAGATGTTTGGAAAGTCATATGTATTACTGGTAGTTTTATCCATCGATTGGCTTCATTTAAATTAGTGCCAAAAAATAACGTATAAATCAATAATGGAATAGCGAGTAAGAAAAGAATTAAGGATACTTTAGAATATACCGCATAGTTTACCCGATGGGCAAAATAAATAATGCATACACCAACTATAGTAAATGCAACTTGTTTAAATAAATAAACGGATGTATTGCCCTTATACATTTTATAGGCCAATGAACTGGTGGCGCTGTATACTACTAATAAAGACATTAAAACCAATAGCACAACAATAGCCCAAATGACTTTATCTCCTTTGGCAGCGCTCCTTAACTTCCCCAAAGGGGGGAAATTAGAAACAGTATTTATGTTTTGAGTGTGGTTCATTATTTAATGATAAACTTTTTCATTTTGATGTTAGGCGACTCTTGAGACATCCCCAAAGGGGAGGTTCGGAGGACCTGCTTTCTTACAATTCTTTAACTGCTTTTTTAAATTGCCTTCCTCTGTCTTCATAATTCTTAAATAAATCGAAGCTGGAACAAGCAGGAGACAATAAAACAATATCTCCTTTAGTAGCAAATTGAAAAGCCTGTTGTACAGCATCTACAGCATTTTTAGTATCTACAATGTTTAGTACTATATCTTTAAAGGCGGCATAAATTTTGGCATTATCGATTCCTAAGCATACAATTGCTTTTACTTTTTCTTGTACTAAGTTTTTTATTAAGGTGTAATCATTTCCTTTATCAACTCCTCCTAAAATAAGAATGGTAGGCTTTTTAATACTTTCCAATGCATACCAAGTACTATTAATGTTTGTAGCCTTGCTATCATTTATAAATTCTACTCCTCTAATCGTAGCAACTTGTTCCATGCGATGTTCAAGGCTTTGAAATGTAGAGATTGCTTCTCTTATTTTTTCTTTTCGAACACCAATAGAACTGGCTGCAACACTTGCTGCCATAGCATTGTATTGATTGTGCTTTCCTTGTAAAGCAAAATCATTGATACTCATCTCAAATTTTTCTGTAGGAGTTATGATCTTCATGTTATGATTGTTTATATATCCACCCCATGAAACTTCCTGTTTCATAGTAAGGGGATATTGAATAGCTCTAATAAAATGCTTTGAAATATTTTGTATTGTAATATCATCGTCCATGCAATAAATAAAAACATCTTCGCTTGTTTGGCATTGCGTAATTTTAAATTTAGATTCTATATATTTTTCAAATTGATATTCATATCTATCTAGGTGATCTTCTGTAATATTTAATAGAACAGCAACATCCGGTTTAAACGTTTGAATGTCATCTAACTGAAAACTACTAACTTCTAAAACATAAAATGGTTTTGGATTTTCAGCTACTTGTTTCGCAAAAGAGTAGCCTATATTTCCTACCAAAGCGCAATCCAATGCTGCTGTTTTGCAGATATGATAAATTAATGCTGTGGTAGTGCTTTTTCCATTACTTCCTGTTATGGCTATTATTTTACTCTCTCTTTTATATCGGTAGGCTAATTCTATTTCGCTAATTATGGGAATCTTTTTTAGTCTTATTTTTTTAATCAATTCATTTTTTTCTGGGATGCCCGGGCTTTTTACAATTTCATCAGCTTGCAAAATTTTTTCTTCGGTGTGTTTGTTGTCTTCAAATGGAATACTATGATCTATTAATTTCTTTTTATAATGATCTTTTATAGCGCTTCCATCAGATACAAATACATCATACCCTTGCTGTTTGGCCAGCAAAGCTGCGCCTATTCCGCTTTCGCCTGCTCCGAGTATAACTAGTCTTTTCATTTTTATTGTTTTCTAAATCTATATTGAATGTTAAACGCTATATGTTGTATTATTTTTCTTTATTTAAAATTGAACATAAAACGTGTTGTTATCTAATTTTTAGGGTTATAATCGCCATCACCATACATAAAATGCTTACGATCCAAAAACGCACGGCAATTTTACTTTCATGATATCCCAATTTTTGATAATGATGATGCAAAGGACTCATTAAAAAAATACGACGCCCTTCTCCAAATTTTCGTTTGGTGTATTTGAAATAAGCTACTTGTATCATTACACTTAAATTTTCTACCAAAAACACGCCACAAAAAATAGGAATTAATAATTCTTTACGTACAATAATAGCCAATGCACCAATAATTCCTCCCAATGCTAAACTTCCTGTATCACCCATAAAAACTTGTGCCGGATAAGCATTATACCATAAAAAGCCTACGCAAGCTCCAATAAATGCAGCAATAAAAATGGAGACTTCTCCTAAATTAGGTATGTACATTACATTGAGGTAATCTGCAAAAATTATATTACCACTTGCATAGGCAAAGATGGCTAAACAAATACCAATAATAGCTGACACCCCCGTTGCTAAACCATCTAAACCATCTGTAATATTAGCGCCATTAGAAACTGCTGTTATAATAAATATTACAACAACAATGTATAAGATGTAGGTATAATCTTCCCAACTTTTAGGTAACAGTTTTGCATAATTAAATTCATGATTTTTACTAAACGGGATAGTAGTAATAGGTGTTTTTACATTTACATATCGTTTTTCTTTTCCATCAATTTTTTTTATTACTTCATTTACTACTCTTTCATTAGGTTTAAGATTACCTATTAACTCTCTTTGCACAACTACATTTTTATTAAAATATAATGTGGCGCCTACAATAATTCCTAGACCTACTTGACCTAATATTTTAAATCTTCCGGCTAAGCCTTCTTTATTTTTTTTGAACACTTTTATATAATCATCAATAAAACCAATAGTGCCTAACCAAACGGTTGCTATAATCATTAGCAACACGTAGGTATTGGTAAGATTGGTTAATAATAAAGTAGGAATTAGAATGGCTAATAAAATAATGATACCACCCATGGTTGGTGTTCCTTTTTTGATTTGTTCCCCTGCCAAACCCAAATCTCTAACCGTTTCGCCAATTTGCTTTTTTTGTAAATAACGAATAATGCGTTTGCCAATAACAGCTGATATTATTAATGATAGTATTACTGACAACGCTGCTCTAAACGTAATGAATTGAAACAATCCAGCACCGCTGATATTGAATTCTTGTTTTAGCCAGGTGAATAAATGATAGAACATATTTTAATGTGCGAATTATGAATGCGCTAATGAATAATTATTTTGAATTACTGTTTGCATTTCTTTTAATATGGTATTGTTTATTAACATCTATAATAGACGTATTTATTTGTCCATCAATGCAAACATTTCTCTAACTACTTCTTTATCATCAAAAGCATATTTTACGCCTTTTATTTCTTGATATTTTTCGTGACCCTTACCTGCTATCAATATAATATCCCCAGTTTGTGCAAATTGTACAGCTGCTTTAATGGCTTCTTTACGATCTGTAATAGCAATGGCTTTACGCTTGCCTGCACTATTTAACCCTGCTTGCATATTTTGTATAATCACCTGTGGGTTTTCACTTCGTGGATTATCAGACGTAATAAAAACTTGATCGCTTAACGCAGTAGCAACCTCAGCCATAATAGGCCGTTTAGTTGTATCTCTATCTCCACCACAACCTACCACTGTTATAATACGTTCTGCATTTTTACGTAATGTTTGGATGGTAGATAACACGTTCTTTAATGCATCAGGTGTATGTGCATAATCTATAATCGCTATTATTTTTTGTTTAGATGATAGGATATAATCGAAACGCCCTTCTGCACCGGTAAGCGTACTAAGTATACGCAATACTTCTTTCTTATCTTCCCCCAAACAAACAGCAGCTCCATAAACGGCTAATAAATTATACGCATTAAAATCTCCAATCATTCTAAAATGCACTTCTGCATCACTGACCGTCATACTCAAACCATGTAAACTATTATCTAATATTTTTCCTTTAAAATCAGCTACCGTTTTTAAACTGTAATAATATTTTTTTGCTGCTGTATTTTGTAACATTACTGCTCCACGTTTATCATCTACATTCGAAATAGCAAAAGCAGTTGAAGGCAAGTGATCAAAAAATGATTTTTTTACTCGTATGTATTCATTAAATGTTTTGTGATAATCTAAATGATCGTGTGTGATGTTGCTAAACAATGCACCTATAAATTGTAGTGCTGTTATACGATGTTGATGTATAGCATGTGAGCTGCATTCCATAAATACGTGCGTACAACCGGCTTGTAGCATTTGTTGTAGCAAAGCATTGAGTTGAATAGCATCTGGTGTAGTATGGGTTGATGGCACTATTTTTTTACCAACATGATTTTGTACGGTTGATATTAATCCGCAAGTATATCCTAACGCTGTAAACAATTGGTATAATAGTGTAGCAATAGTGGTTTTACCATTGGTGCCGGTGACACCCACTAATTTTATTTTTGTAGAAGGCTCACCATAAAATTGATGCGCCATATATGCAACCGCTTCTTGCGCGTTGGCTACTTTTATATACGTAATATTATTATGTATGGTAGCAGGGAATTGCTCACATACAATGACGATGGCTCCTTTTTGTATAGCCGTTTCAATAAATTGATGTCTATCTGTTGCAACACCTTTAATAGCTACAAATACACTACCTGCTTGAACTTCTCGAGAGTCAATATGTATGCTACTTACAGGCAAGTTGGTATTACCTTTTACTGCAAGTAGTTTTACTTTATATAATATGATTTGAAGGGTGGTCAATTGTAATTAGTTATTGGTAACTGGTCATTAGTAATTTATTATTTTTTGGATATATCTATTTTGTATCCAATTGTATCCATTTTTATATTGAACCGTTTAAATACTTTTTTCTCTTTTTTTCATCAAACCTTTCTATTGCATAACGCAACATCGTTCTGGGCATTTGTTGATAGTGTTGTTGTAGGAACGCTTCTTCAATAGCTTCAGAAATTCTTTTGCCTACTTCTCTCAACATCCAGCCAACTGCTTTATGTATTAAATCGTGCTCATCTTTTACTAATATTTTAGCTATAGTAAATGTATGTTCATGTTGTTTTTGTTTGATAAAATGAAAAGTGGCCATAATGGCTATCCGACGTTCCCATAGCAAGTTTGATTGTGCTAATAGTTTTAAAATATTTTTGGATCGATTCATCAAATATCCTCCTACAATATATTCGGCTGAGCAATCTACCAAGTCCCAATTGTTTATATATTTTGTGTTGCTTAAATACAAATCAAAAATTTGTTTCTGATTACCCTCATCTGCTTTTTTAAACTGATTTACTAAAATGATTAATGCTAATAATCGCTCTTCGTGTATTTTAGATTGTAATAATTTTTGTATTTCCTTTAATGTTAAGTCTGCACATTTTTTCGCTATTAATCGAATTTGTGGAACGGTAATGCCTAAGAATACATCTCCTTCTCCATACTCCCCCTTGCCCGTTTTAAAAAAGCGAGCTACACCAATTGCTTTTTTGGGGTTGGCAAGTTTTTTTAATTGTTGTTGTGGAGAAGCTGTTGTCATTTATAATTTGTTTTTATTTTATATACTCAGCTATACAGTTTCTTGTATTTTTTGTATAGCTAGATGTACAATTTTTTATACTTTTTATATGTTTGAATAGGCAATGTTGTTTTTAAGTAAACTTTATCGCAACTTCATAAAAGATAACCTTAACCTTATTTTTTAACCTATTCTGCTGCAGAATAGGATTGTAAGATGCTTATTCTACGATAATTTTATCTACAACTTTTTCCTTCCCTAAATCCATTTGTAAAATATAGATACCTGGTTTTATACCATTTACATCAATGTCGTAACCGCTATTAAATTGTTTGATAATATTGCCTTGGTAATCGAACAGTACAGCACTTTTGTATGCTGTTATTTCTTTGTTTTTAGTTAGGCATGGAAGAGTAACTTTAGAATATATGTTGGTAGCTTTTTTTTGTAGTATCGGCTTATCATCGCAGGGTAGTGGAGCAGGAACACAAAAAAGTCTTTCAATAGTGGTAGTACCGCATTGGTTCGTAGCATCAATTTTGCAAGTTACTGTCCAAATATAATTTGGTCCATGCCCAAATCCAGAAAAACCACTTCCACCAAAAGTTCCACCATTGGTAGAAGATATCCTTTCCCAAAGAGTTGAGGTGATGCCTTGAATATCTATGTTTATTCCTTTATCACCAATTAAATCAACGTTAAGGTAATTGTAATTTGGCTTGTAGTCTGTTGTTATTGCAGGAGCACCAATATAAATATCTTTATTTATTGTAATAGGTGTTGTGGAACCGCATTTAATAAACGTTCCTGTAAGTTTTATTTGATTGTTGCTGGTTCCTATTCTTGTAAGCGTGGCTTGATTGCCAATAGTGGATAGGTTAACGATACCCGAAGGGCTTACAGACCAGTTTATTGTTGAAGTAGTTGCAATATTGTATGTGGCAGAACTACAAATTACACCATCTCCAGAAATAGTGGGTGTTATGTTGGTATTTACAACTAGTACACTATCCACCAACTCTTCTGTTCCTGCTTTTATTTTTACCACAATATTTTTAGGTTCTGTTCCGTTAAAAGTTGGTTTGATGTTTAGTTTGGGTTCGGTGGTTGTAATAATTGTGGTAATAGGGTTTCCGTTAGTATCTGACCAGTTGCGGCCTATAAGATTCCATTCGTAAGTGGCACAGGTTAAACCGGTGGCGTTGGTAATGCTGACGGTTCTTGTGCTAATATCTCCACAGTTTATGGTTACACTGTTACTGCCGTTGATAACTGGTTTTAGAGCAGGGCGGATTATAGGAATAGTTTTCCACTGACTCCTTTTGTATGGCTCTCCACAATGGGCATTTACAACTCTTACTTTTACCACTTCATTTATGCCTAGTAAACTCGTCTCTAAAACAATATTATTAGAACCCCATACTAACCCTGGTATAGTACTAGGTTCAAGATATCCACTAGTTATTTTCCAACCTTTAGGCAGTTGGTATTCATAAACGGGTAGATATGCTCCATAGTCATCAAATATATCCCTACTTCCTGTCGTACGAAAGCGCATTTGAGTAAAAATCAAGAAAAGGTAGTTCTTGCTGCAATTACTAGCATTTAAAATAGGCAGATTATTTTCTATAGTGCGATCTGCTATAGATTTGATGTGGGTAAAGTCTAGCGTTTTTACAGGCGATGAGCTACCTAATTTAAAAATTTGAATTGTTGTTTTCTCCGCACTTTGGTCTTCGAACTGAATGTATACTGTGGCTTCAAATGGCTTTTTACTAATTTCGTTTGTATACCAATCTATTTTGCAATGTTTAAAATTAGATAGCGAATAAAATTTTGCAGTATCTGGGAATGTAATTGTGTAGAAATATCCTGCGCCGTTAGGATAGCCTAGATCTGGGCATCTTTCAGAATCTTCAGCTGGAGAAATAGTTTGCGAAATTACAGTGGTAGTAAATAATAAAAATAACAGACTAATAAATGTATATTTCATTATTATTTGGTTTAATAGTTAATAAAAAAATTGTGTTTGAGTCGTTATTGAATTCATTTTTATTATTTGATTCTGTATAATTCATTATATCCATTTTGTATCTATTTAGTTCTAAACCTTAAGCTTAATATTGCTACAACAAACGCAGCGTGCCCTTCATTGCAATGAAGTTTAATAGTGGCAATAAGTTGATTCCATATTTTTTCTTCTTTCTATTTAAACGGGTTCGACTACGCTCACCCTGACATCTTTTTTTGACAAGACTATAAATATTTTCTTTTACCCATTATTTAATTCAGCTGCACATATACCACTTCATTCTTACGAACTACTGTACCTGCTGTTATGGATTGCGCAGATACTTTTCCTCTTCCTCTTGCCATTATTTTTACCCCCATATTTTCTAATACATACAAAGCATCTTTAAAACCCATACCCTGTAAGGAAGGCATGGTGTTAGTATTGTTATGGATTTTTTTAATTGCATATTGCTGACCTGTATAGCTTAACTGTGCTATGTTTGAAGCTTTTGCAGAATCACGGTAAACAATATGCATTTGTTGTAATATCTTTTTAAGATTAGACGCTATACTTACATAATTATAGTTATTGCTGCTATCTTTTATTGCCGTTGCTATGTTTGATGCCGGGCTATTTACTTGTGTAGCATATAGCCGATCGGCGATGGCTTTAAATACAGGACCTGCTACTAATGCACCATAAAATTTAGCTGCATGAGATTTATTTTTTATAACTACAATACAGCTATACTGCGGATTATCTGCAGGAAAATATCCTGCGAACGAGGATTGATAAATATGATCTGCATATCCACGTTTGCCATTGGCTACAAGTGCTGTTCCTGTTTTTCCGGCAATACTATAATTGGAATCTTTTAAATTTTTTGCCGTGCCATGCAGTACAACCCCTTCTAAACAAGTTTTAAGTTGCTGTAAGGTTTCGCTGCTGCAAATTTTTTCTTCTATTATTTCTGGATTGAACTGGCGAATAATTTTTCCATCTTGCATAATAGTGTTTACTAGATAGGGTTTCATCATTTTACCATTGTTGGCTACAGCGTTATATAACATTAAAGTTTGCAAGGGACTTACCATTACGTTGTAGCCAAAAGCCATCCAAGGCAAAGTGGTTTTACTCCAATATTTACTTTCTGGTGTAAATATAATAGGATGTGTTTCACCTCTCAAACCTAATCCAGACAACTGATTGAGGTGTAAATGTTTTAAATGATCAATAAATTTTGAAGGATGGTCATTATAATACATCCATGCTAATTTGGCCATGCCTACGTTAGAGCTTAGTTCAAATGCTTGCTGTACGGTTACGTCATAGCGACCATGTTTTTCACTATCGTACACCGTTCTGCCTGCAACATGCCACACACCACCTTCTAGGTTTACAGAGCTGTTTAATTGGGCATGCTTATCTTCTAATACAGCAAGTAATGTGGCTAATTTAAATGTAGATCCGGGCTCTGATGCAGTAATAGCATAGTTATAATTTTCCCAATAATTTCCATCGGATATTCTACCTAAATTGGCAATAGCTTTTATTTTTCCTGTTTTTACTTCCATTACTATACAAGTGCCGTGTTCGGCTTGATTGTCTTGCATCATACGCATTAATGCATTTTCTGCTATGTCTTGAATGTTTACATCAATGGTGGTTACGATGTCTTTTCCATCTTCTGGATCTATTTCTGATCCTTCTACAGGCACCAATGAGCCACCTGCCATATATCTCACCAAACGCTTTCCTGTACTGCCTTTTAATAGGCTATCGTACGTTTGTTCGAGGCCTACATTTTGTGCATTTTCTCTAGATAAGCCAATGGTTCTGTTAGCCAATAGTTTAAATGGATTGAGCCGTTTGGTGTGCATGCTTATAATAAAACCACTTTTATTCCTACCCATTCGTACTAGCGGGAAGTTTGATAATGTTATGTATTGTTGAAAGTTAATTTTGCGTTGTAATAGATAATATCGATCTTCTTTGTTATACGCATTTTGCAATTCTTTTTTATAGTCATCCGTTTTTTTATCTTTAAAAAGATTAGCCAAATTGATGGATAAGGAATCTAGATTTTCTGTAAATCGCTTACCATTTTTTTCTCGTAAGCCATCGGCCGCAAAATCTATATACACATCAAATTCGGGTATGGATGTGCTGAGCATATTACCATCTTCACTGTATATAGTTCCTCTTTCTGCATGCAGCGCTTCGTACCGTACATGAAGGCTGTCGGACATGCTGCGCCAATATTTTCCCTGTACTTGTTGTATATAAATGGCTTTGCCTAATACTATACAACCGAATACTAATAGTGTTAAAAATATTAGATATACCCGCCACAATATGTCCTTTTTAATATCCACTTTTTAAATGTGCGTATTTTTGGTGTGCGAATGAAAAAATTATGTTATGTGTTGTATGTTAAATGTTGTATGATTATTTATTAATGCTATAATTTCCTTCATTCAACATGCAACATTTAGCATACAACTTCAATTCATCATTTATGTATTAATTTAACCGCTGGTTGCATTAATGGTTTTAAACCCAGTGGCTGTACAGCTTTAGCTAATTCGCTTTCTTTACTTTGAAACATTAATTCAGTTTTTAAACTTTTATATTCGTGCTGCATGTTTTTTAAGTCTCGTGCATTGGCATTTATATTGCGAATGGTTTTATCTGCCCAATGCCCGTTTGCTATATATATAATAGCTAGTATCGCTAAGAATAAAAAGTAGGATGTATTTTTTGCAATCCATTGATATTTGAATAGCTTACGCCAGTCTCTTGTATTAGTCATCTGTTAATTACGTATATTTAAAATCTTCCCTATTTTTTCTGCTACTCTCAATTTTGCACTTCTTGCCCTTGTATTGTATTTTAATTCTGCTTCGCTTGCCTCAATGGGCTTTTTGGTAATTACTTTTAAAAAATGTTTTTCCTTTTCATTTTGTATCCAATCACTTTCGTTATTTTTTTGTATTTTTCCTTGCTTAAAATAATTTTTTACTATTCTATCTTCTATGGAGTGAAAGGTTATAAATACAACTCTTCCCCCTAATTTTAATATGCTAGGAAGTTCTTTTAGCAAAGCTTCTAACGATTCCATTTCATTATTAACTTCTATACGCAACGCTTGAAAAACCTGTGCAAAGTATTTATTTGGATTCCCTTTTACTATGGCATTAATGGCTTGTTTAAAATTGTTTATGGTTTTTAAAGATTGTGTATGTCTTATTTGTACAATTGTTTTAGCTAGTGTTTTGGCATTGGTAACTTCTCCATATTGTTCAAATAATTTATGCAATTGTTGTTCGGTATACGTTTGTACAATATCATAAGCAGTTGTTGTTTGTCTTTGATCCATACGCATATCTAACATCGCATCATACCGAATAGAAAAGCCTCTGGATGCTTCATCAAATTGATGGCTTGAAACTCCCAAATCTGCCAAAAGACCGTCAACTTCTGTCACTTTATATAATTTTAAAAATCGTTTTATATGTTTAAAATTATGATCAATGAAAATTACCCGATCATCGTCTGGTACGTTTTTAGCCGAATCTTTATCTTGATCAAATACGATTAGTTTTCCCTTTGGTCCCAACTTATTTAATATAGCCTTTGTATGTCCAGCTCCTCCCATGGTGCAATCCACATAGATGCCATCAGGTTTTATTTGTAACGCCTCAATGGTTTCTTTCAATAAAACAGGAATGTGGTACGCCATTATTTTAGTCCTTATTATTCATGACATTCTTTGCTAAATCGCTAAATACACTTGGTGAAAAATTTTCAAAGAGCTGTTGATATTGTTGTTTACCCCAAATTTCTATTTTATTGATAGCAGCGCTTAAAACAATATCTTTTGATAAATTGGCATATTCCATTAAACTTTTTGGGATGAGCAACCGGCCTGCTGTATCCAATCCCAACGATGTTGCTCCATTTAAGAAGTAACGCCTAAATGCCCTTACCTCAGGATCAAAGTCATTGAGGGTATTTATTTTATTAAAAATAGGTTCCCAACTGTGTATTGGGTATAAAGACAAACATTTTTCAAATCCTCTATTAATGATAAACTGGGAGCTTCCCTTTTTACCCAATAACTGCTTTTTAAAACCTACAGGTAAAAGAAAACGTCCCTTTGCATCCAAGGTTGATTCATATTCTCCCAGAAAATCGTTCATTACAACGCTGTATTGATTTTATTATTTTCACCACAAAATAACACTTTTTCCCACTTAAATACGTAAAAATAGAATAAGCAATTTATGCACAACCTTAAATAGCTGTATAGATAAGGATTAAATGAATTTTAGATCTTGAATTAAAAGAAGTTAATGTGAATAACTGTGGATTGCTGTGGAAATAGATTAAAAATAGGATATAAAATACTAAACACTATTTTCGCATTATTTTGGATTTAAGCGCTTTGTTGTGAAAAATATCTCTTATTGTAATCATGTTTATTCATCCCAAACATCTTTCCATAAAGGATTATACGTATCATTTACCTGAGGATTGTATTGCTCAATACCCATTGTCTAATCGGCATGATTCTAAATTGCTCGTATATCGAAATGGAATAATAACAGAAAATAGTTATCAGTACATTGATACTGAATTACCAAGTGGTAGTGTATTGGTTTTTAACAATACACATGTAATTCAGGCTAGACTTTATTTTAAAAAATCTACTGGAACACTCATAGAAATTTTTTGTTTAGAACCAGATGATCGATATGGAGATATTACTACTGCTATGTTGCAACAGGACAAGGTATATTGGAAATGTTTAATTGGCGGTGCTTCTAAATGGAAAACAGGAATATTACAGGCTGTAAATAATATTTCGTCTATAACATTATATGCAGAAAAAATAGCTCAGGAAAAAGATAGTTACACTATTTGCTTTAGTTGGATGCCACAAACAAAAACATTTGCAGAAGTTTTAGAATTGATAGGAAATATTCCTTTGCCGCCTTATTTAAACAGGCAAGCTGAAATAATTGATGTAGAACGATATCAAACCGTTTATGCTTCTAACAAAGGCTCTGTAGCCACGCCTACGGCTGGACTACATTTTACAGCTGACATACTTAACACATTAGCTAAAAAAAATATTCAATTATTAGAAGTAACGTTACATGTTGGTGCAGGTACTTTTAAACCTGTAAAGGCTACATACATGGAAGATCATGTTATGCATGCAGAGTATATAGATATTTCTAAAGCAACTATTGAATTATTAATAGACAATGTAGTGAATGGAAAAGTAATTATTGCTGTAGGCACCACATCTTTACGTACGTTAGAAAGTTTGTATTGGTTCGGGTGGATTATAGAAAACGATCCTAATATAGATATGCAACGTTTTATATTACATCAATGGTTTCCTTATGAAAATAGCATATCTAAAAAATTTACAATAACCAAGGCATTGCTAAATATTTTGAGGTATTTAGTAGAAAAAGATATGGATAGATTAGTTACCAGAACACAAATTTTAATTGCTCCGGGTTATACTTTTAAATTGATTAAAGGATTGATTACTAATTTTCATCAACCACAATCAACACTTTTATTATTGGTAGCAGCTTTTGTAGGGGAGGGTTGGAGAAAAATATATAATCATGCTTTAAGGAACCATTTTAGATTCTTAAGTTATGGTGATGGTTGCTTATTGATGCGTAACTAGAAGCACCGTGTTGATGATGCAAACTATGCACCATTTTTCTAAATCATGTATGGTTTATTGCTATTGGTATTTCTATAATAAAAGTACTTCCCTTGTCTAATAAGCTTTCTACTTTAATATGTCCCTTATGTGCTTGTACTATGGTTTTAACATAGTTCATTCCCAAGCCAAAACCTTTTACATTATGTACGTTGCCTGTATGTGCTCGATAAAATTTTTCAAAAATGCGTTTAATTGTTTCTCGACTCATGCCTATACCATTGTCTTCCATACATATAATGAATTGTTTACCAATGTTTTTGGTTTCTATATTAAACGTCAATTGCTTTTTAGAATATTTGATGGCATTATCAATGATATTGTTAATAACATTAATCATATGTACTTCATCCGCTTCTATCCAATCATTCTTAGCAGAAAAATGAACATTCACTATTGCTTTTTTTTGTTGTAATTGAAGATCAAAATTATCTAACGCACGTTGTATAAACACATGTGCATGATGTGGTTTAAGATTAAATTCTAGTTCTCCTTTTTCTAAAAGAGCGGCTTGTAAAATAGTTTCTACATGGTTGTTCATTCGTTTATTTTCTTCCTTAATAATATTTCCAAAATATTGTAGTTGCTCTTTATTTTGTAATACTTTTTCGTTCCTCAAAGCGTCAATTGCTAAAGATATGGTTGCTAAAGGTGTTTTAAATTCATGGGTCATATTATTGATGAAGTCTGTTTTTATTTCACTTATTTTCTTTTGACGCAACATAGTACGCACCGTTAAAAAGAAAGCTGCAATAATAATAATAGTAAATACAATAGCCATACAAATCATCCAAAAAAGAGATCTATATACTTGCCTTGTAAAATTAGGTATAACAAATACGATTTGCTCTGTTGAAGCTAGCCCCTCCCACTCGTTTGCAACAGGCTCAATAGGAATCACTCGAATTTTATTATTGATCGTATCATTTGATACTTTGTTAAATGCATTTGTTTGTAATTCAAATGTCATTAAATGTGTGTTGTTTATAATAGCAAATTCATACTTTAAATTTTTTAAGTCATGCTCTTGAAGCACTTTTTGTATTTTCTCATTTAACTCAGAAATATTAAACCGTTGTACGATAGAAGGAGGCTTATACAAGCCAAACATAGACATACCGCTTCGCAATAGTTTATCAAATTCATCTTTTGGATAAGTAGAAGACAACCTTTCTTTGTATGCAATTTGCCTAGAAACATCAGACAAAGCTTTATCTACACGCTCTAACAACTGTTCTTTTTTTAATTCGAGCATGTTCTTAAACCAAGAAAACTGCAATGCAATAATGCCTACAAGTGAAAGAGTAATCAATACAATAATGAGAGGGAATACCCGTTTCATAAATATTAGGAGCAAAAGTAGAAAAGTGAACAGTCAAAAGCTTCAAGCTATCAATCACAAAGAAAATTAAATATATTCATCTGTAGATTATAACAACAGTTAATAATTTTATACATTATTGTTGAAGTTTGCTTCCAAAAGCTAAATCTCCTGCATCGCCTAACCCTGGTACGATATAGCCTTTTGCGGTAAGTTCTTCATCCATTGAGCCACACCAAATGGTAGCTTTCGGCTCATGGCGTTGAACAAATTCAATACCTACTTTGCAAGCAATCACTGTTACAATATGAATAGCTGATGGGGGTTCTTCTTGACGTATATGCTCTAATGTTTTAACCAAAGACGCGCCGGTAGCTAACATAGGATCAGAAATAATTAATACCCGATCTTTGATAGAAGGGCAAGAAAGATACTCTAAGCTTATGTCAAAGGTCCCATCTGCATGGTGTTTGCGATAAGCTGATATAAAGGCATTATCTGCCTTATCAAAATAATTAAGCAATCCCTGATGCAGCGGCAATCCAGCACGTAAAATAGTTGCCAAAACAGGTTGTTGTTGTAAGACAGCACTTGGGGCTATACCAAGTGGAGTTTGAACATCTACTGTTTTTGAAGGTAATTGTTTGCTTATTTCATAAGCAATTACTTCACCTATGCGTTCTATGTTTTTACGAAAACGCATTCGGTCTTTTTGTACTTGTGTATCTCGTAATTCACTTACCCAATTGGTGACTAAGGAATGTTTTTCGCCTAAATTGATAACCATAATTGATAAGGGCAAATGTAAAAATAAAAATTAAAAGATCATATGTTATCTTTTGCTACACTATATTCACTTCTCCTTCCAATAATACTCCGAATTTTTGTTGAACAGTTTGTATAATGTTTTGTGAAAAATCATATATCTCTCGTCCACTAGCCTGTCCATAATTTACGATAACTAAAGCTTGTTTTTCGTGACACCCCACGTTGCCTTTTCGGAAACCTTTAAATCCACATTGCTCTATTAACCAACCTGCTGCCAGTTTTATTTTATTATTGGATTGTATATATCCAACAATAGTTGGGTGTTGTTGTTTAAGCATTTCAAAATAAATTGTATCAATAGTTGGATTTTTAAAAAAACTGCCTGCATTACCCAATACAGCAGGATCTGGAAGTTTACTTTGTCGAATATGAATAATAGCATCACTAATAGCCTGTATAGATAAATGCTGCACTTGCATTTTCTCTAATTCAGCTTTAATAGCTCCATATTGAATATTAAAAACGGGTTTTTTATATAAGCGAAATATTACTGAAGTAATAATATGCGTATGTTTAAATTGATGTTTAAAAATACTATCTCTATAGTCAAAAATGCATTCTTTGTTAGATATGCTTACAACCTTTTTTTTATTCATATCATAAGCTTCTACCGATTCAATAACATCTTTTACTTCTACACCATAGGCTCCAATATTTTGTATAGGAGCTGCTCCTACACAACCAGGTATTAAAGATACATTTTCTACTCCTCCATAATTATGTTGCACACAGTATTGTACAAATTGATGCCAGTTCTCTCCTGCGCCTACTTGTAGATATACATAGTCTTCATCTTCTTTTAGTTTTTGTATTCCTTTTATTTCATTTTTTAATATAACCCCTTCAAATTGTTTGGTAAAAAGAATATTACTTCCACCACCCAATATCAGTTTAGGTAAATATTGTATAGATGAATTATTTAATAATTGTTGTAATTCCTCTATGCTATTAAAACGCCCAAACCATGGTGCATTTTGGCTTATATGAAATGTGTTAAATGGTTGTAAGGAAATATTTTGTTGTAAAAACACTTCTAATTTTTTATAAGATTGATAATTAATTTTATCATCACTTCCTTTTCTATTGGATTACTTTGGGCTACTAAAAGTGCTAATGCTGTTAGCGTATTAGCATTAATTTTTAATTCTCCATTTTTTTTAAATCGATGTTTATTTTTTTCTAGAAACCATACAAATAAAAATGCCCCAATGCGTTTATTACCATCGGAGAAAGGGTGGCTTTTTATAAGAAAATAAAGTAAATGAGCAGCTTGTTCTTCAATTGAAGGATAAAGGTATTTTCCATCAAAAGTTTGAATAACACTATTCAAAATACCAGAAAAACTTTCATCCTTTTCATTTCCGAATAGATTAGATGCTTCTTTTTTATTTATTAGTCGTCTTTTAAGTTCTAAGATAGCAGCTTTTGCCTCAGTATATTTTATTTCATAGGTAATATTTTCACTAAGCTGTTCTAATTTTAATGTCTGGCTATCATACTGATTTAGTAAAATAAAGGACTGTGTATATTGGCTTAAAACGTATAATAAACCTTTTGCTTCTTTAAGTTTGATGTTGCTACTATTACTTGATTGCTGTATTAGTTGTACTGCTTTTTGTAAATCTTGCATATTAATGGAAAGCTGCTGCAATCTCTGTTTATTTATAGTATATCCTTTTACTAAATGGTCTTTAAGTCTCTGAGTAGCCCACTTTCGAAATTGAGTACCGCGTTTAGAATTAACACGATAACCAACAGAAAGGATTACATCGAGGTTATAAAATTTAATCTTTCTATTTACCTGTTTTTTACCCTCTTTTTGAACTACCGAAAAATACTCGGTAGTTTCTTCTTCACTCAATTCTTCTTCCTTAAAAATACTTTTAATATGAAACCCAATAGTATCGCTATCTTTTTCAAATAGTTCTGCCATTAATCGTTGAGATAGCCAAACTGTTTCTTTTTCAAACTGCACTTTTACTTCAGTGCCATTATTAGTTTGATATATTACGATTTCTCCCTTACTACTTTCCATTATACAATTTTAAATAAGTTTTGGGTCAAAATAAGTTAAGAAGATATTTTCTTAAGATATTAAGTATGAGTTTATATATATTCCTTTCTATAATTGTATCTAAATTCACATTCTTTGAGTTGAAAATAAAAAGTACATAAAAAAAGCTTTTGACATGCTATTATATGATTATAATGTAAAAGATATTTGTTATTTCTTAATCTATTAATAAGCATCCATATCCGGCACTATATGCACGGTAGAAAATCCCTGTTGGTTGTGTACGAACACTATAGCATTTTGTATATCTTGTCTAATTTTTTGCAACAATGTTGCATTTTTTGGAAGCTTAATCATCAATTCATAAATATAATTGTTTTGAATGCGGTTCACTACAGGCTCTGCCGGCCCCGCAATATACTCCTTATATGTTGATAAAAACTGAGCCATTAAGTGTGCCGCTTGCTCTGCCATTGTTTGATGTTTATGTTTGCAATGCAACATTATTATTCTTGTAAATGGTGGATAATTAAATTGTTTTCTATTGGTCAGTTCTTCTTCTATAAAAGCATTATACTGATGCTGCTGTGCAAATATTAATATAGGGTTTGTTGGGCGAGCTGTTTGTATCAATACTTTTCCATGAGTATCTTTTCTACCAGCCCTACCACTTACCTGCTGTATTAATTGAAACGCTCGTTCATTTACTCTAAAATTAGCAAAACTCAGTAACGCATCTGCATCTATAATACCTACTAGGCCTACCTTTTCAAAATCAAAGCCTTTAACAACCATTTGTGTACCCACCAAAATATCAATACGATGTTGTTCGAATAGTTGTATTAGTTTTTCATGATCATATTTCCCTCGTACACTATCTATATCCATACGAGCAATACGAGCTTGTGGAAAATGTTCTGTTAATGATTCTTCTATTTTTTCTGTACCAAAACTGTGCTGTACAAATTTATGGCTACCACATGCAGCACAGGTGTATATTAATTTATACGAAGTACCACAATAGTGGCATTGTAATTGATTTTTAGTTTTGTGGTACGTAAGCGTTACATCGCAATGTTCGCAATGAGGTATCCAACCACAAATGCTACATATTTGATGTAATGTATATCCACGACGATTTTGGAATAAAATAATTTGTTGTTTTTTTTGCAACATAGTTGCAATATTATCAAGCAACGGAGGTGATAATATTACCTTGGGTTGTTGTTTGGTCGTAAATATTTTGGTATCAACAATTTCTATTTCTGGTAATTGTGCATCACCAAATCGTTCTGCCAATTCTACTAAGCCATATTTTCCTTGTTGTGCATTATAATAACTTTCTATAGATGGTGTAGCACTTCCCAATAATACTTTTGCATTGTGTAATGATGCATAATAAATAGCCGCATCTCTTGCATGATAACGTGGGGAAGGGTCTTGCTGCTTAAAAGACGAATCGTGCTCTTCATCAATAATAATAAGTGATATGTTTTGAAATGGAAGAAATAATGAAGAACGAGCTCCTAGTATAATTTTTATTTCTCCCGTTTTTACTTTATCCCATAACTCTACCCGTTCATTAAGGTTAAATTTAGAATGATATACTGCAATATTTCCGCCAAAATGTTTTTGTAAGCGTCGTATAATTTGACCTGTAAGTGCTATTTCAGGCAACATATATACTACTTGGTTTCCTTGGGCTAGTTGTTCTTCTATTAATTTAATATATAGTTGTGTTTTACCACTAGCAGTTATGCCATGTAACAAACACACCATTTTTGTTTTGAATGCTTCTTGTATTTGTTGATAGGCTAATTGTTGGGCACTTGATAGTTGATAATTAATAATGGATAATGGAGGAAGATTGGGTAACCGATCAACAGAACGCTTTTCAGCTATTAATATATTTTTATCTATTAAGGATTTTAGTTGAGCCGCTGTAGCACCAGCTTTGGTAAGCAATTGTTTTTGAGTGATATTAGATTTTATAGTATGTAAATGAATAAAAGCAAGTAATAGTTCTAATTGTTTGGGAGCCTTACTCCAATTGGCGTTGAGCAAGGAGGCTAATGCTGTTTCATTATTATACTTAGGTTGTAACCTTATAAAGATGTCTTTTTTCTCTTTATATTTTTTGTTTAAAGATTCGTATGCAAAGCATATTTGTGCATCGATTAACTTTTTTATAGTAGCATATACATTTTTATTATCCAGTATTTGTTGTACTTCTGTTAGCTTTAATTCTTTTTTTACATGAAGCGCTTCTGCTACTAAAAAAGCATGATCATTTAGGTGTTGTGCGTCTATTCCAATGTCTTCATTATAGAATAGTATGGTTTCGCTAGATAATCTAAAATGGGCTGGCAGAGCAGCTTGCATAACCTCTCCTTCTGTGCACATATAATATTGTGCTATCCATTCCCATAACTGTAATTGTTTTTCATACACTAACGGTTTTTCATCTATAATGCTTATGATAGGTTTAGGTTGAAATGTATTTGGAGTATTATGGTGTAACCGTTTAACAATACCAGCATAGCGCTTACTTTTACCTAACAATACTTCTACTCGACAACCGATAAGTTGTTTATCAGCCCATGCCTCTGGAATTGACCAAGTAAAATTTTGGGGCAGTGCAAGGGGTATGATGATATCAGCATATAACAACATAATTAGCGTGAAAATATGCCAATTTGATAATGAGGCAATCTTTAGAAATATTTAAAATATTAGTACTTAAATCTTCAAAAGTATAATTGTTACTTTTTATTCATAACAAATGTTCCCCAGCCCCTATATGATAAATTTAGTCCTTCTGTTCCTATCATTTTTGTAAATTTATCCGATAAAATTGCTGAATCGTTAAATCTAGATTCACCAAAAGTAGTAAAAGCAGTATACTTGAATGCAGTTCCATTCAAACTCCATACACCTTTTAAAGATGGTATTAGCTTTGGTGCTATTGCATGATCATAAACAAAAATACTGTCTTTATTAACTCGCCAGCAATAATCCATAGAATCAGGCGTGTTTACAGAATAGAGCTTGCCAACCCAAATGCCTGTTATATCCGGAAGAGGTATTGGTGCTGGGGGATTCTCTACTGAATATTCTTTTTTGCAAGCAACAATAATGAATAAAAAACTTAAAAATAATATGTGTTTCATATAAAAAATTCCCTCTCCAAATGTACGCATTATTTATACATCCTATGTGTACGTAGCCCTTTTTCCATTACATCTTTTAAATGTTGTTTTAATGCAGCAATATCGTTTATAGTATAGTTATTAACTGGTATTTCTTCTAAATAAATAGTTCTTAGTTTACCAGGAGTAAGTGCTGTAATATGTCGATAATGCAACCTATCAACCGCATCCGGAAAAATAACAGGTTTGATGGGCGTTTGCGTTTCGATAGCTATTTTAAAAGCACCATCATAAAAATGCTTTAATGGTTTCGCAGCATCTTCATTAAATGTTCCTTCCGGAAAAATAAAAATGGATATTCCCATTTTCAAAACCTGAACAAGTCTTTTTATGCTATGGGCTCTGGTTTCAGCATTTTTACGATCAACCATTATGGTAGCGTTTTTATAGATATTTCCAAATATAGGAATACGAGCCATTTCAGATTTTGCCAATATTCGTACTGGTTGTCGAAGAGCCATCATAATTTGTACAATATCTATATAAGAACTATGATTAGCCACAAAAATGTATGATTTTTTTTTGTTATGAGGAGAGACATATATTCGTTTATGTCGTATCCCTACAACGGCTAACCATATTGTAGCCCATATTCTACATAATACATACAGGATGTTAGATCTTTTTGTTGGACTACATATCGGTAAGGCCAAGCTTATTATAAAAACAATCAACATTAATGCTACAAACCATATAAAAGCGTAGATAGCATATAGTATTTGAAGAAATCGAATAATCCATTTCATAATCCATTTTTTTCTATTCAAAACGCCATCCATCAAAAGGAGTAATCAATGATCCATGTTAATCCAATATGCCCTCAACCAACATTTTTTTACTCGAAATAAATTTTTACTGTTTGATAAAATAATTGGTTCTGTAAATATTGATTTTTAGCTTGCAATTCATTGTATCCCTTTAATCCAAAAAGCCCGGCAGCATTACCTTTATTGATAGCAATTTCTAAATACCCAGCAGCATTAAACATAGCTAGTTTCTCTCCTTCTTCTACATGCATATACGTTTCTGCTATGGTATCAATTACTTCATTTCGTTTAAATACAATAGAAAATCGACGACCTTTTCTATGTTTTTCAAACATTTTCTTTGTAATGTTGATAATTACATTTTCAAAATGATCGATAAAAATAATTTGTCCTTCTATCCAATCTTTACCAAACAAAGGTTTTAGTGGATTTTTTTCTATAATTGATGTATCTACATTTCCAATTTTATCTAATGCAACACCGTCGCAAATTTGTTGTATTGCTTTTCCTATAACCACGCTATAATGCAATGCTGTTTTTTTAATGGTATCAGGCAAGGGAATTCCTATCACTTGTTCCGGCTTTTCTTCTAGTATCATCATTAGCAGTCCATTATCAGCGCAAATAATATACTGACCTTTATGGTATGAAAGCAGCAGTTGTTTTGATAGAGTATCAAACAAGCTAACCCATACGATATGGAACGTATGTTTAGGAAAATGTTGAATAGCATTTCTACATATGTAAGCTGCCTGCGAATAGTTAAATGGTGGTAGTGCATGTGCAATGTCTATCAATTGAAATGCCTGATTCACTTGCAATAGTTTCCCTTTTATAGCTCCTACAAGGTAGTCTTGTTCCCCAATATCGGATGTGATCGTTATTATAGACATGATGCCGTATTGAATCAAAAGTAAAAAAAAGCTACAAGCTTTTAAATACAAGATTAGAGCAAATGCAATTATTTTTTACTTGTGGATAATAGCTTGCTGCTTATAGCTTATTTTATTCAAAATTCATTTTGTTCCGTACTTTTACCGCTCTCTTAAATGAAATAGTATGCATTTTAAACTCTCCCAAATTCCCGAAAGAAGTCAAAAACCTCGTCAGTCGGGCTTAACAATGGTTATGGATAAAGGATTAAGTGTGCAAGAAGTAAAAAATTTTTTAAATGTATCACATCCTCATGTAGACATCGTAAAATTTGGTTTTGGAACAGCTTTTGTGACACCGAATCTACGAGAAAAAATAGAAGTCTACCAATCATTTAATATTCCTGTATATTTTGGAGGAACATTGTTTGAGGCATTTCTTATACGAAATCAATTTGAAGATTATAGAACCCTTTGCAAAGAGTATAATATAACGTATATGGAAGTAAGTGATGGTTCTATAAGCATTCCGCATACGGAAAAATGCGGTCATATTGAAAAATTAAAACAATATGGCACCGTATTAAGCGAGGTGGGTAGTAAAGATGCTGCTCATATTATTCCTCCTTATAAATGGATAGAGCTGATGAAGGCAGAATTAAATGCCGGAGCATCGTATGTAATAGCAGAAGCCAGAGAAGCAGGCAATGTGGGTATTTATAGAGGCAGTGGCGAAGTAAGAGAGGGCTTAGTGCAAGAAATCTTAACACAAATACCTGGTGAGCGTATTATTTGGGAAGCACCTCAAAAAGCTCAACAGCTATACTTCTTAGAACTATTAGGCTGTAATGTGAATTTAGGAAATATTGCCCCCTCGGAAGTTATTCCTTTGGAAGCTATGCGCATAGGTTTACGAGGAGACACGTTTCATTTATATTTAAAAAAAGAAAAATTGTAATGCGATTGTTTGGGTTGATTGGTTATCCATTAACACACTCTTTTTCAGAAACATATTTTAATACTAAATTCGAAAAAGAAAAAGTTACAGATTGTATATATGTCAACTTTACCCTACCAAATGTTCAACAATTTACTACGCTTCAAACGGAATATGTTGATTTAATAGGTTGTAATGTTACAATTCCTTATAAGGAATCCATTCTATTTTACGTTGATGAACATTCTCCGTTGGTTCAACAAATAGGAGCATGCAATTGTATTCATTTTAAAAATAAAAAAACGATAGCCTATAATACAGATGTGGTAGGATTTAAAACATCTTTTCTTCAAAAAAAACAATCACATCATACAAAAGCGCTCATATTAGGTACTGGTGGTGCTTCTCAAGCCGTTCAATATGTATTAAAAGAATTGAATATTGCTTATCAATTGGTATCTCGAAATAAAACGGCGTGTACTATTGCCTACGAAAATATTACACCAGAAACGCTTCAACTATTTACTATTATTATTCAAACTACGCCCTTAGGTACTTTCCCAAAAACGAATGAGTTACCCGATATACCTTATAAAGCATTAACGCCACAACATTATTGTTTTGATCTTGTTTATAACCCTATAGAAACACTGTTTTTACAGTGTGCAAAAAGACAAGGAGCTATTACACAAAATGGGTATGATATGTTATGTATACAAGCCGAAGAGAGTTGGAAAATATGGAATCAATGATAATGAACTATTAACATGCTTCATTATTGATGCAAATAACGGGCTCAAATGCACATGGGCAGCTTGGACACGTCTGCCCTACAGATGTGGCAGATATGGAGCAACATTAAAAGAACGACATATACAGTAGATTAAAAGCGTATAAATCTATTTTTTATACTTTCAAAAAAACAGGCTTTGATGTCAACTTTGTGTAAAGGCGGTGGAATTGTAAATGCAGCAATGGCGGTCAGATGAGCAGCAAAAATGGCAAAAAAATAGGTACGCATACGGAATTTGCTTTATGAATTTTTAAGCATATCTTCTTAACTAGAATATAAGATTGTTTATTTTTTAATTCATAACGCTTAACTTTAATTTTAAATGACTACTAAACGACGTATTGCTATATTTGGCTCCACGGGTTCTATAGGAACACAAACACTAGAAGTTATTACCGCTAATACAGATCGTTTTAGCGTAGAAGTTTTGACTGCGCAAAATAACCATGAATTACTGATACAACAAGCGTTGCATTTTAATCCCAATATTGTTGTTATTGGTGATGAAAAAAAATATCTTCTCGTAAAAGAAGCACTTATTCCACATAATATAAAAGTATTTGCTGGCGCAAAAGCATTAGAAGACGTTGCTGCATTAGATGTATATGATATAATACTGGCAGCTATTGTAGGCTTTGCTGGTCTTCAACCCACCTTGAAGGCTATTGAAACAGGTAAAACAATTGCATTAGCCAACAAAGAAACGTTAGTTGTAGCTGGCGATATTGCGTTTCGTATGGCTGCAGAAAAAAAAGTACCTATTATTCCAGTTGATTCAGAACACTCCGCTATTTTTCAGTGCCTTGTTGGAGAATCATACAATCCTATTGAAAAGGTTATCCTTACCGCATCAGGAGGGCCTTTTTTAGGCAAAAAGCCCAATTTTCTTTTAAATGTGCGTCGCGATCATGCATTGCAACATCCTACTTGGAAAATGGGGGCAAAAATCAGTATAGATTCCGCTACGTTAATGAATAAAGGACTCGAAATGATTGAAGCAAAATGGTTATTTAATTTGCAACCAAAACAAATTCAAGTATTGGTACATCCTCAAAGCATTGTGCATTCTATGGTTCAATTTTCAGATGGAAGCATAAAAGCTCAATTGGGTTTACCAGACATGAAACTGCCTATTCAATATGCATTGGGATTTCCTCATCGAATAACCAACAATTATCCAAGATTAGATTTTCGAAAAGTTAGCCAATTAGTATTTGAGGAACCAGATACTAAAACATTTCGAAATTTAGTTTTAGCCACTGAGGCTTTATTTAAGGGAGGTAATTTACCTTGTGTACTTAATGCCGCTAATGAGATAGCCATTTTTGCTTTTTTACGCAATCGCATAGGTTTTTTAGATATGACCGATGTAATAGAACGTACTATGCAAAATATTTCCTTTATAGCAAACCCAACAGTAGAAGAATATTTTGAAAGTGATGGGGAGGCCAGGCAATTTGCAGCTAATCTTATAAAGATGTAATACCTTTCTAAAAGCGGCATTGTTAAATTACTATAGCTGTCTTGTCATGCCAAACGTAGTGAGGCATCTCTCAAAATAATAAATTTCTTGTGTAATAAGGGATTTCTCCCTACGATCGAAAGAACAAATCATAGTGTTCATCTAAAAGCTATATTACATTAAACCGAAAAATTAGTATTACATAGATGTTGAATAAAAGGGTTTGGTTTTTTAAATGTAGAGAATAATTGCCAAAAAACCTTAATTCTTTCGGTTAAAGATACTACCCACCG